>Ga0308159_1004688_pt1 | contig 12247 bp, 10 predicted proteins | sample PhyCR1_FD_201040 | JGI IMG/M metagenome (GOLD analysis project Ga0308159, IMG submission 201040) | Phyllosphere microbial communities from UC Gill Tract Community Farm, Albany, California, United States - DLSLC.R1 | ecosystem: Host-associated > Plants > Phyllosphere > Unclassified | place: USA...
AAATAAGGATGTGACCGACCCGCCGTCATCGCTGGCAAGCCAGCTCCCACAAGTTTGCGTGTCGTCCAAAAAACTCAAAAACACCCCGATCCCTGTAGGAGCTGCCGCAGGACATCGGTCAATGCCAGCTTCATGCTTGGTATCAAGCATGGCGTCAGGCCCGGGTACACCGCAGATCACTGTGGGAGCTTGCCTGCAAGCGATGGGGCCATGGGTGCCGCCGCAGGAAAACCGAGGCGGAACACGGTCATGACGCCGGGCAAGCTCTTCACCTCCGCCACCCCCTGATGCAGGCTCATGATCGAGCGCACGATTGCCAGGCCCAGCCCGGTGCTGCCCTGCGAGCGCGAGCGGGCGCTGTCGACGCGGTAGAAGCGGTCGAACAAGTGCGGCAGGTGTCGCGCCTCAATGCCGACGCCGGGATTGCTGACCAGCAGTGACGTCTGCGTCGCGCCTTGCTCGATCAGCAAGGTGATGGTTTTACCGTGCGGGCAATGACGCAGCGCATTGGACAGCAGGTTGGAAATCGCCCGCTGAATCATCAGCCGATCGCCCAACACCGAGGCGCTGCCGACAACATTCAAGTGAATCTGCTTGTCCTGCGCCGACAGCGAAAACATCTCCGCGACCTTCGCCGCCTCAACCTCCAGCGCCACCGATTCAAACGGCGCCAGCGCCGACGGATGACTGACCTGCGCCAGAAACAGCATGTCCGAGACAATCCGCGCCACGCGCTCCAGTTCCTCGATGCTGGACACCAGCACATCCTTGTACTCTTCGGTCGTACGCTCGCGGGACAGCGTCACCTGGGCCTTGCCCATCAGGTTGTTGATCGGCGTACGCAGCTCATGCGCCAGGTCATCGGAGAACTGCGACAACTGCTGCACTCCGGCATCGAGGCGGTGCAGCATGAAGTTGATGCCCTGCGCCAGCTCGCTCAGCTCCTGCGGCATGTTGACCACCGACAGCCGATGATCCAGATCCTGAGTCGAAACCATCGCCGCCACTTTGCGAAACTCGCGCAGTGGCGCCAGTCCGCGCTGCACCGCGCCCCAGGCTGTGAGGCCGATGAACATCAGCAGCAACGGCAACGCGATCAGCGTCGAGCGCAGATAGGCACTGAGCAGCGCTTGATCATGCGCGTTGTCCATCGACAGCAGTACCGGCACGCTGCTGCCGTCCTTGAGGCGAATCAGCTTCGATGCGGTGAGGAACCGCGCGCCTTCGGCATCGCTGCTGTCGCTGTAGGTCAGTTGATCGGTGGTTCCGCGAACCGCTCTGAGTTCCACCCGTGGGTCGGTGAGTCCCGAGCCGGATTTGAGCAGCGGCGAACGCAGGTTCGAATGGTCATAAATCGTCAGCGTCAGGTTGTCATGGCCCATGACCTGATCGAGCAGAATGTGCGGTTTGCCGCTGACTTCATTGGCGTCGACGTACAGCGACAGGCTGTGCTCCACCTGCGCCATCTTCTTTTGCAGGCTGTCGCGGGACAGGGCATTGAGCTCATGGGTCAAGGCGAAATAGGCGAGGATCGCCAGGAACACCACCAACAGCGCGCCGAGAATACTTACCGTCAGACCGAGGCGCATCGACAGGCTGGCCGGCTTCATTCCCGCGCCTCCAGCACGTAGCCGACACCGCGCAGGGTGTGGATCAGCTTGTTGTCGAACGGGTCGTCGATTTTCGCCCGCAAGCGGCGGATCGACACTTCGACCACGTTGGTGTCGCAGTCGAAATTCATGTCCCACACCAGCGAGATGATCTGCGTACGGGTCAGCACTTCGCCGGATTGGCGCATCAGCAAGTGCAGCAGGGCGAACTCCTTGGTGGTCAGGTCGATGCGCTGCGCGCCACGAAATGCCCGATGGCGGCCTGGATCGAGTTCCAGATCGGCGACTTTCAACACCTGTGGCACTGGGATGTTTTCACTGCGGCGCATCAGGGTGCGGACCCGCGCGAGCAATTCGGGAAACTCGAACGGCTTGACCAGATAGTCGTCGGCGCCCAGGTCCAGACCGCGAATCTTGTCCGCCAGCCGCCCGCGCGCGGTAAGCATCATCACCCGCGTGGAGTGGGTGCGGCGCAGTTGTTCCAGGACGCCCCAGCCGTCCAGTTCCGGCAAGTTCACGTCGAGAATGATCAGGTCGTACGTCTGCTGTTGCGCGAGATGCAAGCCATCGGCACCGGTGGCGGCGTGGTCAACGATATAACCACTTTCGGTCAAACCCTGATGCAAGTATTCGGCAGCTTTAAGCTCGTCCTCGACGACAAGGATTCGCATGATCTTTCACCACTTTCATTTAATGGATGTTTAATTAAGGCGGTCAGGAAAGTTGTTGTTTTTGTAGGGCCTTGCGCACGTTTCAATAACTTGATGCCAGGCACGGTAAAGGCTGAAGTGGCTACAGGGTCAACGAGCGGAGCCTTTAAACCGGCGTTGCGCGACACCCTGTCGCAGCTTGTACGACTAATTTCCGAGACTTCGATTTCGGCAAGTGCTGTTTGGCAGATAATCCGTGCGTATGTGTTTCGATGTATTACGACAACGCCGTTTGCACTTCGCATCCTAGAGCAAAACAACTTTCGCTAACCGTTGATGACGGATTTGTAATGTTCCAGTCACCTTGACGATAAGTTCAAAACCCTACCGTGGCGGCATCAAAGATTCTTGAATAAAGGAAGTCTTCCAATTGCCCGGTTTAATCAAACTGACGGCGCGAACACGCCTGAACATAACCGCCAGCGGCCTCTTGTGGTTGGCGTGCAACAGCCTTGCCAGCGCCTCGACCCTGACTCTGGATCAGGCGCTGCAAAGTGCCTTCGCCGGCAACCCCGACCTCGCCGCCGCGCAGTGGGAAATCGGCATCGCCGAGGGCGATCGCCAGCAGGCCGGGCTGATCCCCAATCCCGAAGTGTCGTGGGAGGCCGAAGACACGCGGCGCGACTCGCGCACCACCACGCTGATGCTCAGTCAGCCGATTGAGCTGGGCGGCAAACGCGCAGCGCGGATCGATGTTGCCAGCCGCGCGCAGGACGCCGCCGGCATCGAGCTGGAGCGCAAGCGCAATGCCTTGCGCGCCGATGTGATTCAGGCGTTCAACAGTGCGCAAACCGCGCAGCAACGCTTGCAGTTGGCGCGCCAGTCGCTGCAACTGGCCGAGCACGGCTTGCGCGTGGCGCAGGGCCGGATCGAGGCGGGTAAATCGTCGCCGGTCGAAGGCACGCGGGCACAGGTGCAACTCTCGGAAGTGCGCCTGGAACTGAGCCGCGCCGAGCGCGATCAGGCCAACGCCTATCAACAGTTGGCGCAGGTCATGGGCGCACCGTTGCCGACTTCGACCAATGTGCAAGCTGCTACGCAAAACCTCGCCACGCTGCCGCCGCCCGGCCGCTTGCTTGAGCGTCTGAACCAGACTGCCGAGCTGCGTCTGGCGAAACTGCAGATCGATCAGCGCGAAGCCTCATTGGGCCTGGAAAAGTCCCAGCGCATTCCCGACCTGACCGTGAGCATCGGCAGCCAGTACAGCGAAACCGAGCGCGAACGGGTCAACGTGGTCGGGCTGTCGATGCCGATCCCGCTGTTCAACCGCAATCAGGGCAACGTGCTCGCCGCCGCCCGCCGTAGCGATCAGGCGCGGGATCTGCGCAACGCCACCGAGCTGCGTTTGCGCACTGAAGTCCAGACCAGCCTTGAGCAATGGCAGACCGCCAACGGCGAAGTCAACGCGTTCAATCAGACCATCCTGCCCGCCGCACAAAGTGCAGTGGACAGCGCCACCCGTGGTTTCGAAATGGGCAAGTTCGGTTTCCTCGACGTGCTCGACGCCCAGCGCACCCTGATTGCCGCGCGCAGCCAGTACATCCAGGCCGTCAGCGAGGCGACCGACGCCCGCGTGCGCCTCGAACGGATCTTCGGCGACCTCAGCGTCAGCCCTTGAATTTCACTGTTCAGACAACTGCGCGATGGCATGGCGCAGAGGAGTTTCCATGGATAAAAAACTGATGGTGGTCGCGGTGGCGACCCTGGCGCTGGGCATTGGCATCGGTTCGATGTGGCCGGCCACGAGCAACATCGACGCGCATGCCGATGAGGCTTCCGAACATGCTGACCACGCCGAGGAGGGCGCTGCCGCCGAAGGCGAACAGGCCGAAGAAGGCCACATCGAATTGAGCGCCGAGCAGATCGCTGCCGCAGGCATTCAACTGGTCGAGGCGCGGGCGCAGCGCATCAGTCTCGGCCTGTCGTTCCCCGGCGAAGTGCGCTTCGACGAGGACCGCACGGCGCACGTCGTGCCGCGCGTGCCGGGGGTGGTCGAGTCGGTGGCGGTCAACCTCGGGCAAGCGGTGAAGAAGGGCCAGTTGCTGGCGGTGATCGCCAGTCAACAGATCTCCGATCAGCGCAGCGAGCAGGCTGCCGCGCAACGTCGCCTGGCGTTGGCGCGTACCACCTACGAGCGCGAGAAAAAGCTTTGGCAGGACAAGATCTCCGCCGAGCAGGATTTCCTCCAGGCCAGGCAAGCGTTGGAAGAGGCGGAAATCGCCATGAACAACGCCCGGCAAAAAATCAGCGTGCTCAGCGGCAGTGTGGTCGCCACCGGCGGCAATCGCTACGAACTGCGCGCGCCGTTCGACGGCGTGGTGGTGGAAAAACACCTGACGCCGGGCGAGGTGGTCGATGAAACCACCGCCGCGTTCACCCTTTCGGACTTGTCCCGCGTGTGGGTGACCTTCGGCGTTTCGCCCAAGGACCTGACCCAGGTGCAGGTCGGCAAAGCGGTGACCGTCAGTGCGCCGGAATTGAAAGCTGAAGTGACTGGCAGTGTGGCTTATGTCGGCAGTCTGCTCGGCGAACAGACCCGCACCGCGACCGTGCGCGTGACCCTGGAAAACCCGCAAGGCTCGTGGCGACCGGGGCTGTTCGTCAGCGCACGGGTCGCCACTGACAGCCGCGAAGCGAAAGTGGCCGTGCCGGAAACCGCGATCCAGACCGTCGAGGACAAACCCACGGTGTTCGTGCGTACCGACGACGGCTTCAAGGCGCAGGCGGTGGAACTGGGCAGCCGCGCCGCCGGCCACGTGGAAGTCACCCAAGGGCTGGAACCGGGCGTGCAAGTCGCCAGTGCCGGCAGCTTCGTTCTCAAGTCGGAGCTGGGCAAAGCCTCGGCCGAGCACAATCATTAATTCTGGAAGGTTCCCATGTTCGAACGCCTGATCCAGTTTGCCATCGAGCAGCGCATCATCGTGCTGCTCGCCGTTCTGCTCATGGCCGGCCTCGGCATCGCCAGTTATCAGAAACTGCCGATTGATGCCGTGCCCGACATCACCAATGTCCAGGTGCAGATCAACACCGGCGCCGCCGGATTCTCGCCGCTGGAAACCGAGCAGCGCATCACTTTCCCGATTGAAACCGCGATGGCCGGTCTACCGGCGCTGGAGCAGACCCGCTCGCTGTCGCGCTCCGGGCTGTCGCAGGTCACGGTGATCTTCAAGGACGGCACCGACCTGTTCTTCGCTCGCCAACTGGTCAACGAGCGCCTGCAGATCGCCAGGGAGCAATTGCCCGAAGGCGCGGAAGCGCTGATGGGGCCGATTTCCACGGGTCTCGGCGAGATTTTTCTGTGGACGGTGGAGGCGCAGGAAGGCGCGTTGAAGGACGACGGCACAGCCTACACGCCGACCGATCTGCGGGTGATTCAGGACTGGATCATCAAACCGCAATTGCGCAACGTACCGGGGGTGGCGGAGATCAACACCATCGGTGGGTTTGCCAAGGAATATCAGATCGCGCCGGATCCGAAACGCCTTGCTGCGTACAAGCTCACCCTCACCGATCTGATCACTGCGCTTGAGCGCAACAACGCCAACGTTGGCGCCGGTTACATCGAGCGCAGCGGCGAGCAGTTGCTGATCCGCGCACCAGGGCAAGTGGCGAGCACCGAAGACATCGCCAACATCGTCATGGCCAATGTCGATGGCACGCCGATCCGGGTCAAGAATGTCGCCACCGTAGAAATCGGCCGCGAATTGCGCAGCGGCGCAGCCACGGAAAACGGTCGAGAAGTGGTGCTCGGCACCGTGTTCATGTTGATCGGCGAGAACAGCCGCACCGTCTCGCAAGCGGTGGCCAGCAAGCTCGAACAGATCAATAAATCCCTGCCGCAAGGCGTGATCGCCGTGCCGGTGTACGACCGCACGCACCTGGTCGACAAAGCCATCGCCACGGTGAAAAAGAACCTGATCGAAGGCGCGATTCTGGTGATCGCGATTCTGTTCCTGTTCCTCGGCAACATTCGCGCTGCGCTGATTACCGCGATGGTGATTCCGCTGTCGATGCTGTTCACCTTCATCGGCATGTTCAGCAACAAGGTCAGCGCCAACCTGATGAGCCTCGGCGCGCTGGACTTCGGCATTATCGTCGACGGCACGGTGGTGATCGTCGAAAACACCCTGCGCCGGTTGGCACATGCGCAGCAACATCACGGGCGTTTGTTAAGCCGTGCCGAGCGTTTCAAGGAAGTGTTCGCCGCCGCGAAAGAGGCGCGGCGCCCACTGATTTTCGGTCAGTTGATCATCATGGTGGTGTACCTGCCGATCTTCGCCCTGAGTGGCGTCGAAGGGAAAATGTTCCACCCGATGGCGCTCACCGTGGTCATCGCGCTGCTCGGTGCGATGCTGCTGTCGGTGACCTTCGTCCCGGCGGCGATTGCGCTGTTTGTCACCGGCAAGGTCAAGGAAGAAGAGGGCGCGGTCATGCGCGGCGCACGTCGGGTGTATGCGCCGGCGCTGGCCTGGGTCATGGCCCATCGCACGGTTGCGGTGGGCGCGGCGTTGGGCGTGATCGTGCTCAGCGGCGTGCTCACCAGCCGCATGGGCAGCGAGTTTGTGCCGAGCCTCAGTGAAGGGGATTTTGCTCTGCAAGCACTGCGCGTGCCGGGCACCAGCCTGACGCAATCGGTGGACATGCAGCAGCGCCTGGAAACCCTGATCCTGGCCAAAGTGCCGGAGGTTGAACGGGTGTTTGCCCGCACCGGCACGGCGGAAATCGCTTCCGACCCGATGCCGCCGAACATCTCCGACAGCTACGTGATGCTCAAACCCAAGGAGCAATGGCCAGACCCGAACAAGTCCCGCGAAACCCTGATGGCCGAACTGCAAGCTGCAGCCGCGACACTGCCGGGCAGTAACTATGAACTGTCGCAGCCGATCCAGTTGCGCTTCAACGAACTGATTTCCGGCGTGCGCAGCGATGTTGCGGTCAAGGTGTTCGGCGATGACATGGACGTGCTCAACGACACGGCAGCGAAGATCGCGGCGGCAATGCAGAAGGTTAACGGCGCGTCTGAAGTGAAGGTCGAGCAGACCACCGGGTTGCCAGTGCTGACCATCAACATCGACCGCGACAAGGCGGCACGTTACGGGCTCAACGTTGGCGATGTGCAGGACACCATCGCCGTGGCCGTCGGCGGACGGCAGGCTGGCACCTTGTACGAGGGCGATCGGCGTTTCGACATGGTGGTGCGCTTGTCCGATGCCATGCGCAAGGACATCGACGGCTTGTCGGCGCTGCTGATTCCGGTGCCGGCGCTGAGCGGTGCGCCGAACCAGATCGGGTTTATCGCGCTGAAGGACGTCGCCAGCCTCGATCTGGTGCTCGGGCCGAACCAGGTCAGCCGCGAAAACGGCAAGCGCCTGGTGATCGTCAGCGCCAACGTGCGCGGGCGCGATATCGGCTCGTTCGTCAGCGAAGCGAGTGCGGTGATCGAGCGCGAGGTGCAGGTCCCGGTCGGTTACTGGACCCGTTGGGGCGGGCAGTTCGAGCAACTGCAATCGGCGGCCAAGCGCTTGCAGATTGTGGTGCCGGTGGCGCTGCTGCTGGTATTCGGGCTGTTGTTCATGATGTTCAACAATCTGAAGGACGGCTTGCTGGTGTTTACCGGGATTCCGTTTGCGTTGACCGGTGGGGTCATGGCGTTGTGGCTGCGGGATATTCCGTTGTCGATTTCGGCAGGCGTGGGGTTTATCGCGTTGTCCGGGGTGGCGGTGCTCAACGGGCTGGTGATGATCGCGTTCATTCGCAATTTGCGTGAGGAAGGACGGTCGCTGGCCGAGGCGATCAATGTCGGTGCGCTGACGCGGTTACGGCCGGTGTTGATGACGGCGCTGGTGGCGTCGCTGGGTTTCATTCCGATGGCGCTGGCAACCGGCACCGGCGCTGAAGTGCAGCGGCCGCTGGCGACGGTGGTGATCGGCGGGATTCTGTCCTCGACCATTCTCACGCTGCTGATCTTGCCGGCGCTGTACCAGATCGCCCATCGCCGGGATGAGGACGTAGTGCCCATTCGGTAGAACAGCACTACCTTTGTGGCGAGGGGATTTATCCCCGATGGGGCTGCGCAGCAAGCCCGCTTTTTTGGATAAAGAGCGGGGCCGCTGCGCGGCCCATCGGGGATAAATCCCCTCGCCACAAGGTATTTCTCAGGCCTGAGATTTTCTGTGTGGCTGCCGTACTTGCCACATTACGAATCTGTAATTCCCCCGCCACCGTCACGAAAGGTACGCCTTGTTACCTTGATCCCGTCAGTTACTTAAACGAGGAATCAAAAATGAAAATGGTACAAATGGGTGCTTTTGTGGTGGCGTTGGCGATGTCTTCCCTGGTCATGGCTGAAGGTGGCGGCGACCGCACGTTCGACCGGATGATGACCAATAACGACCGTTCCATGGAGCTGTTCGTGGCCAAGGAAAAAGCCGCCGGCAACCCGGTGGTGGTCAATGAAAAAGCCGTCGACAACCGCAAGAGCCTGTAAGCGACAGCACTTGATCAAGCCCGTCATCGCGCATCGATGCTGGGCTTTTTTATGCCTGGATGGGAAGGAAATGGATATGAAAATACGCAAGTTGATCGCGTTCGCCAGCGTCATGGCGATGTCTTCTCTGGTCATGGCCGAAGGCGGCGGTGACCGCACTTTCGAGCGTGCCTTCAGCGCCAACGCCAAAGCCATGGAGCAATACGCCGCCGAGCAGGGCAAAGCGCCGCCGGTGGTCAAGGAATACGAATACGGGATGAAGCTCGACGTGGTGAAAATCGTCAGCGTGGTGAAGCCGCAGCCGGCTTGCTCGGTGGTGCCGACGGCCATGACCTACGAGGACTCGCAAGGACAGCTCAACACCCTCAAGTACAGCGTGGCCGGCGTGTGCCGCAACAGCGGTGGCTAATTAATCCCTATCCCTGTAGGAGCTGCCGAAGGCTGCGATCTGTTGATCTTGGTCTTCAAAGTCAAAAGATCGCAGCCTTCGGCAGCTCCTGCACGGGGCACATTTTCAGTATCACGATCTGTATTTAGATTCGGAATGTTTAAAGGTTGTGTGGGAAAAGCAGAACCTTCCCACAATGTTTTCAGGTTGTCCCTCGGACGTCCGCTCTCTAGCCTGTGTGGGTCGCTGCCAAATCAGCGATCGGGATTGGAACCCCTCGGCTTAACTGAAGCAAATCGCACCGTTCATGACGTATGCTTGCGCACTTTCATGTGTGCACTCCGTTATGGCGGCTGTGCGCGGGAGACTTCGAGTCTGTCGGGTTTTGCTCAGTTGCCCGGGTTCCAACCTGCGTACAGCTGCCACCCTTTCGCGTGGAACCGAAAGGGTCAGCTCCACCGTCAAGCTGAGTAAAACATTATGAAAAAGCCAACACCGAATCCGCCCGAAACAGACACGCCTGCAGACCCCGATCCAACATCCCCCTACGCCGCCATCGACACCCACAAACTCCACGAAGCCGCCGACCGCGCCCTCGACTACTACCTCAAGCCCGCACCGCCCATCATGGCCACACCTTACACCGCCAACGCGCTGTTCCTGGTCAACCCCAACGCCGACACCGAATCCCTGCTGGCCAACGCTTGCGAATCCCTGGCCTCGGCCACGGTGATGCTCGGTGACTTCGCCGCGCTGCTGGAGGGCACGCATCGCAAGACTCTGCTGGGGATTGCGCAGGTGGTCATGCTTGGTGAACTGGCGGTGAACAAGGCACTGGATAACGTCGAACCCAGCGCCTGACCAATGTCTTCTGTAGGCGCTGCCGAAGGCTGCGATCTTTTGATCTTGATCTGAAAAACCAAAATCAAGGGATCGCAGCCTGCGGCAGCTCCTGCAGGAGTGTGTTTCGGGACGGGATAAAAAAGGCGCCCCGTAGGACGCCAAAAAATTCACCTCTGACCAAAGGAGCAAGGAGCTTCTAAAGGTGAATGATGTTGCTCGGGAAACTCAGAGAATCGCCAGCGGGTATTCGACGATCACGCGCACTTCATCCAGGTCCGACTCGAATGCCGTGGCGCGAGTGGTGGCCTGGCGCAGACGCAGCGACAGGTCTTTCATTGAACCGCTCTGCACCACGTATTTGACTTCCACGTCACGCTCCCAGCGTTTCTGGTCGGTCAGCGGATTGCCGTCGGCATCGCGGCGCATGTACACGGCGTTGGCGTTGGAATAATCGGCGTCGGTGCCGCGGGCGTAACGGGTCATGAACGACAGACCGGGTACGCCGTAAGCGGTCATGTCGAGGTCGTAGCGCACCATCCATGAACGTTCCTTCGGCGAGTTGAAGTCGCTGTACTGGATCGAGTTGTCGAGGAAGATCGAGTCGGACTGGCGCAGGTAGTCGAAGTCGTCGTTGCCGTTGTTGCGCTGGTGGGAGAGGGCGACGGAATGGGCGCCGAGTTTGACGCCGATGCGGCCGCTCCAGATGTTGTTGTCGAACTGGCCGAGCAGTTGTTTGCCTTCGTCGACTGCCTTGTAATAGTTCAGACCCCCGAACAGCGACAGGTCGTCCGCCAGCGGATAGGTCCAGGCGGTGCCGGCGTAATACTGGTTCCAGGCGTCCTTGAGGCGGCTGGAGTACAGGCTGAAACTGAGGTTCTTGTTCAGCACATAATCACCACCGCCATAAGCGATCCACGGCGAGTTGACCGGACCGGCGTAAAACGTGGCGAAATTTTCGCGCATGTCGCTGGACACCGGTTGGCTCATCGCATGCAGACGACCACCCTGAATCGACAGACCGTCGATGCTGGTGTTGGTCGCCGTCACGCCGCGAAAGCTTTCCGGCAGCAAGCGTGAGTCACCGGCCGCCACCACCGGGTTGGCCGGAAACACATCCCCGACCTTGATCACCGTGTCGAACGCCCGTACTTTCGCGGCGCCACCGAACTTGGTGTATTCATCCCGCGCCTGGCCGTCACGGTTGACTGGCAGCACATCGAACGAACTGCGCCCGCCGTTGCGCCCATCACCGGTGTCGAGTTTCAAGCCGATCATGGCAAACGCATCGACCCCGACCCCGACGGTGCCTTGGGTAAAACCGGATTCGAACTTGCTGATCACCGCATGCGCCCAAGCCTCGGAATAACCGTTGCCGGTGGGGCTGGACTGGCCATTGCGATGATCACGATTGAAGTAGAAGTTGCGGTTGAGCACGGTCAGGCTGCTGCCTTCGACAAAACCCTCGGGCTTGTCTTCTGCAAACACCATGGACGGCCCTGAGCCGACCACCACCGCTAAAGCGGCCATCGATATTTTTGTAGGGTTAACCATCAAACACTCCTTGGGTTCGGCAGAACGGGAACGTGCGTCGGCGTGGTTTTATTGTTCAGCGGGGCAGGGCCCGCCGGCATTGGTCGCCGGGTCACATCGTTGCAGGCTGCGGATAACACCAAGGTGATGGGGGGATTACAATTTCGTCATGTGGTTATATGGATTGAGTGAACGCCACATAAACCTGTGGGAGCGAGCCTGCTCGCGAAAGCGGAGTGTCAGGCACTGAAGATGGGGATGTGCCGACGCCTTCGTCGGAACGCCGCCCGGATCAGGCTCGCTCCCACAGTGGGTTGAGTGAGTCTGATAGATCACATGAGAGCAGATGTAGCTTTGTATCGTTCGAAGGTATCCAGCAAACCGTGTGATAGAGAGGCATCAGTTTCGGCGGGAAGTATGAGTTTGCCCTTCGTGTCGCCGATCCGTTTTACACGCGTCTTCTTCAAGGTAATTTTGCCTTGGCGTTCTTCGGCTATCGCATCAAGGCCATCCATCAACTCTGAAAAAATATCCCGCTTCATGGTTCGTAGATCTCCACTTGATAGGTGATCCTCAAATTTAACCGCAATTACCTTCTGCAGAATGTCAGCCATTGCTCACCGCTTTGCAGGCAAATTCCTAGAAAGGGGAGAGCGTTATAAGTCAAAAGATCGCAGCC
>Ga0308159_1004689_pt1 | contig 12246 bp, 9 predicted proteins | sample PhyCR1_FD_201040 | JGI IMG/M metagenome (GOLD analysis project Ga0308159, IMG submission 201040) | Phyllosphere microbial communities from UC Gill Tract Community Farm, Albany, California, United States - DLSLC.R1 | ecosystem: Host-associated > Plants > Phyllosphere > Unclassified | place: USA...
CCGCCCAGCGTGTTCATCGTGGGCGATCCCAAGCAGAGCATCTACCGCTTCCGCCGCGCCGAGCCGCAGGTGTTCCGGGCGGCGCAAGCCTTCGTGCGGGAGGGCCTGGACGGCGATCTGCTCGCCTGCGACCACACGCGCCGCAACGCGCCCGAGGTGATCGCCGCGGTGAATGCGGTGATGGGGGCGGCCCAGGCGCAGGGCGAATACGCGGGGTTCCGCGACCACACCACCGAATCGAAGGACGCGGGCATCCTGCTGCGGCTGCCGCCCATCGAGGACGCGGCGGAGGATGCCGGGGCGGCGGGGCAGGGCGCCGCGCCCGATCCGATGGCCTGGCGCGACAGCCTGACCCAGCCGAGGCACGAGGCGGAGGAAACCCAGCGCATGCGCGAATGCCGGCAGGCCGCGCAGTGGGTGGCCGAGCGCATCGCGTCCGGCGTGCCCGCGCGGCAGATCATGGTGCTGGCCCGCAAGCGCGACCGCCTGTCGGCCCTGCAGGACGCCCTGCGCGACCTGCACCTGCCCTGCGTGCAGCCCGAGAAGGTGGAGCTGTGCGAGGCGCCGGAAGTGCAGGACGTGGTGGCGCTGCTGGACGCGCTGGTGTCGCCCGGCCACGATCTGTCGCTCGCGCGCGCGCTGCGCTCGCCGCTGTTCGGCGTGGGCGACGACCTGCTGGTGCGCGTGGCCGAGGCGCGCCGCGCGGCCGAGCGGGAGCGCGCCGCCGTGCATGCGGCCGATGCCGCTGCCGCCGCTGCGGTGCCCGGCTGGCTCGCGCTGCTGTCGGAAGGTGCGTTGCTGGATGCCGAGGTGCCTGGTTTGTCGGCCGATCTGCGGCGCTACCGGCAATGGGTGGAGCAGTGGCCGCCCCACGATGCCCTGCACGCGATCTACCAGCACCGCGACGTGCTCGCGCGCTATGCCGCCACCGCGCCCGCGCCGCTGCGCGCGGGAGTGCTGGCCAATCTGCGCGCGCTGCTGTCGTCCGCGCTGCAGCAGGACGGCGGGCGCTATCTCACCCCGTATGCCTTCGTGCGCGCCCTCAAGCGGCCGGGCCAGCGCGCGCCGGGCCGGGTCGACGCGGAGGCCGTGCGCCTGCTGACCATCCACGGCGCCAAGGGCCTGGAGGCCGACGCCGTGCTGCTGCTGGACACCGACGGCCGCGCGCAGAAGGCCGAGACCATGGGCGTGCTGGTGGACTGGCCCGGCGAACTGCCGGCACCGCGGCGCTTCGTGTTCCTGGCGAGCGAATCCTCGCCGCCGCCGAGCGCCGCCGATGCGCTCGCCGCCGAGCAGGTCGAGCGCCAGCGCGAAGAGATCAACACCCTGTACGTGGCGATGACGCGGGCGCGCCACTGCCTTGCGCTGTCGTGCGTGCGCGCGTCGCAGTCCGCCCCGGGAAGCTGGTGGAACCGCGTGGCTCCCCTGGCGGCAGACATTCCAGCCCCCCCGGAGGCAGCGGCACCGGATGCCGCGGGGGACGGGGCGCAGGCACAGGGCGGCGGTGCCGCGGCCACCGCCTGGCTGCCGGAGCTGCCCGGATGGCGGGTGGCGATGGAGACAGCGGCCCTCGCGCATGCCGATGCCGGCGCGGATGCGGACGCCGGTGCCGCTCCGTCGTCGCTGGACGGCCTGCCGTCTGGCGATGGTTGGACCGCCCGTGCCGCGCCCACGGAGCTTCCCCGGGAACGCCGGGCTCCATCGACGCCGGCCTCGCGCCTGGGCGAGGCGATGCACCAGTTGCTGGAGCAGTCCGGTCTGTCCGGTCATCCGGTGGCCGGAACGCCGGCTGAAACCGGCCGCTGGCCCCGCGCGCGCCTGCTGCAGCTGGCGCGGGATTTCGAGCTGCCGGCCGCCCTGGCCGAGCGTGCCGCGGAGATGGCGGCCCGCATTCTCGCGGGCGAGGGCGCCTGGGCGTGGGATGCGGGCGCGGTCGATGCGGCCATGGACGAGGCGCCCATCGTCCACCGGGGCCAGACGCTGCGCATCGACCGCCTCGTGCGCCGCGCCGCGGGGCCGGAAAGCGCCGCGCAGTGGTGGGTGCTGGACTACAAGAGCGCCGCCAGCCCCGAGCGCCAGGCGGAACTGGTCGAGCAGATGCGCCGCTACCGGGCCGCCGTGCAGGGGCAATTCCCGGGCGAGACCGTGCGCGCCGCCTTCCTGACCGGCGACGGCCGGATGGTCGAGGTGGATTCTCCCGATGCCGGCAGCGGCCGGCCCGCGCAGCCCTTACCATCGCCCACCCCGGCGCCCCGCAAGGCGCCGGCGCCGGAGGCACCGCCCGCCGCCACGGCCACCGGGCCGCGGCCCGTGCAGGGATCGCTGTTCGATTGAACGGCGCCCGGCGCTGCCACTCCACCCCCCATCGTCCGCTTCACCGTTTTTCTCACCATGTCTTCCTCCGCCCCCCTGCCGCCTTCCGGCCCCCTGACCTGTGACGTGGCCGTGGTCGGCGGCGGCCCCGCCGGCCTGATGGCGGCCGAGGTGCTCGCCGCGAACGGCCTGGCGGTGCATTTGTTCGATGCCATGCCGTCGGTGGGCCGCAAGTTCCTGCTCGCCGGCAAGGGCGGGCTCAATCTCACCCATTCCGAACCGTTCGAGCCGTTCGTGCAGCGCTACGGCGGCCGTGCAGCGGCCCTGGAGCCCGTGCTGCAGAATTTCGGCCCGGATGCGCTGCGCGAGTGGGCCAAGGGCCTGGGCATCGACACCTTCGTCGGGACCTCGGGCCGCGTGTTCCCCACGGACATGAAGGCCGCGCCGCTGCTGCGCGCCTGGCTGCACCGGCTGCGCGGCATGGGGGTGCAGTTCCACATGCGCCACCGCTGGCTCGGGCCGTTGCCCCCGGCAGCCGAAGACGCAGCGCCGCGGGAGGCCGGCACCACCGAACTCCGTTTTGCCGCGCCCGCCGGCGAGGTGCATGTGCAGGCCCGTGCCGCCGTGCTGGCGCTGGGCGGCGCCAGTTGGAAGCGCCTGGGCTCCGACGGCGCCTGGGCGCCCTGGCTGGAAGCGCTGGGCGTGGCCGTGGCCCCGCTGCGGCCCGCCAATTGCGGCTTCGACGTGATGGGCCCGGAAGCGCCATCCGGCACGACGCGGCGCGAATTCCTGCAGGCCCTCGTCGGCCGCGAGGCGCCGCCCGTGGGCTGGACGGCCCATTTCACCGAACGTTTCGCGGGCCAGCCGTTCAAGTCGGTGGCGCTGCATTTCACCGACAGCCAGGGCCGGTCCTTCCATCGCCGCGGCGAGTTCGTGGCCACGGCTTCGGGCGTGGAGGGCAGCCTGGTCTATGCGGCCTCCGCGCTGCTGCGCGACGAGATCGAAGCCCATGGGCACGCCACCTTCCATCTGGACCTGCTGCCCGACCACACGCCCGAGCGGGTCGAGAAGGAAGTGCGTCATCCGCGCGGATCGCGCAGCCTGAGCAGCCACCTCAAGAGCCGCCTGGGCCTGGACGGCATCAAGGCCGCGATCCTGTACGAGCAATGGGGCAAGGAGGCCATGCAGGACATGCAGGCCCTCGCACGCGCCATCAAGGCCCTGCCCATCACGGTGGTGGCCTGCCGCCCGCTGGACGAGGCGATCAGCACGGCCGGCGGCGTGGCGTTCGAGGCGATGGACACCCGCGGCATGCTCGAAGCCTGGCCGGGCGTGTTCTGCGCAGGCGAAATGCTGGACTGGGAGGCGCCGACGGGCGGCTATCTGATGACGGCCTGCATGGCCACCGGCAGGGCGGCGGGGCAGGGTGTGCTGCAGTGGCTCGGTGGCAGTGCCGCCGAAGCCGCCCGCTGACGGGCTGCGTGGTCCAGGGCCGCAAGGCCCTGAACGAGAAGAAGTTGACGAGCCTTACCCCCGGCACTGGCTCCACGGTTAGGGCTGCTTGGTTCCCCACCTGACCCGGTTGGCCGCTTCCCCATGCGGGGAGGCCCGTCACCGCCGATTGTAACCGCTGTGCGGGGTGCCTCCAGACGAATTCCCATGCGCGGCCGCCGTGATCCGCACCCTGGCTCCCGGCACCGGGGCCCGGCGGCCCCGTAGAATCCAGCGGATGTCCTACCTCGTGCTCGCCCGCAAATACCGCCCCAGGAACTTCTCGGAGATGGTGGGGCAGGAGCACGTGGTGCAGGCGCTCTCGAATGCGCTCACCCAGCAGCGCCTGCACCATGCCTACCTGTTCACGGGCACGCGCGGCGTGGGCAAGACCACCGTCTCGCGCATCCTGGCCAAGTCGCTCAACTGCCAGGGGCCCGACGGGCAGGGCGGCATCACCGCCACGCCCTGCGGCGTCTGCCAGGCCTGCCGCGACATCGACGCCGGCCGCTTCGTCGATTACACCGAGCTGGATGCCGCCTCCAACCGCGGGGTGGACGAGGTGCAGGGCCTGCTGGAGCAGGCCGTCTACAAGCCGGTGCAGGGCCGCTTCAAGGTCTTCATGATCGACGAAGTGCACATGCTCACGAACACCGCCTTCAACGCGATGCTCAAGACGCTGGAGGAGCCGCCGGAATACCTCAAGTTCGTGCTGGCCACCACCGATCCGCAGAAGGTGCCGGTGACGGTGCTCTCGCGCTGCCTGCAGTTCAACCTGCGGCCGATGGCGCCGGAGACCGTGCTGGAACACCTGACTCGAGTGCTCGCCCAGGAGGGCGTGCCGGCCGAGCCGCAGGCGCTGCGCCTGCTCGCCCGCGCGGCGCGCGGCTCCATGCGCGATGCGCTGTCCCTGACCGATCAGGCGATCGCGTTCGGCAGCGGCCAGCTGCAGGAGGCCGGCGTGCGGCAGATGCTCGGCAGCGTGGATCGCAGCTATGTCTTCCGCCTGATCGAAGCCCTGGCGAACGGCGACGGCCGCACGGTGGTCGAAACGTCCGACGCGCTGCGCATGCACGGCCTCTCGGCCGCATCGACGCTCGAAGAGATGAGCGCCGTGCTGCAGCGCATGGCCGTGTTCCAGGCGGTGCCCCGCATGGCCGACGCGCTGGACGCCAACGATCCGGAGGCCGCGGAAATCGCCCGCCTGGCCGGCACCCTGCCCGCCGACGAAACCCAGCTGCTCTACAGCATCTGCCTGCATGGCCGCCAGGAACTCGGGCTGGCGCCCGACGAGTACGCTGCGCTCACGATGGCGCTGCTGCGGCTGCTGGCGTTCAAGCCCGCGGCGGACGGCGGAACGCCGCCGGCGGAAAAAAAAACACTGAAATCGCCCGCGCCTGAGCGTTCGGAGGGCGAAATGGCGGCCCAGCCACAGGTTGGGCAGCCTGCTGCGCACCCGTCTTCGCCAGCGCCCGCGCCCGCTGGCAGAGCACCGCACGATGACGAAGAAGCCACGGGCTCGGCCGCGTCCGGGTACGGTGCCGAAGCGCCTTCGGGGTCCGGCCATCCATCCGCCCCGGCCGTGCGCCTGCCCGTCCGCTCGCCGGCCGACCTGCAGGCGCCGCGCGCTGCCGCGCAAACCCTGGCGCCTCCCGAGGGCGCCCCGGCGGATTTCGTGGCGATCCCCGTCCGCGTCGCACCCGAGCCCGGCATGCGCATGCAGCCCGCGGCGGCGCCCGGTGCCCTGCCGCCCTCGGCCCGCTACACGCCGACGGAGGAGGGCGACCACTGGCACGCCACGGTGATGCAGCTCGTCGCCGCCGAAGCGATCAATGCGCTGGTCCGCGAACTCGCGCTGCAGTCGCAATTGGTGGCGCGCGATGCCGACCACTGGCTGCTGCGCGTGGAGCGCGAATCGCTCAACCAGCCGACGGCCCGCGAGCGGCTGCGCGCGGCCCTGGAGGCCGCGGGCTTCGCCCGGCAGATCACCGTGGAGGTCGGCGCCGTCATCGACAGCCCCGCGCGCCGCAATGCCCATGCCGCCGCCGAACGGCAGCGGCGCGCCCAGGAGATCGTGGAGAACGATCCCTACGTGCAGGCCCTGGTGCGCGACTTCGGGGCGAGAATCGTGCCCGGCAGCATCAAGCCGGCATGATGGACACCCCGCCGCGCCTGTCGTGCGCAGCCACCGCGTCCGCGAGCGCACCGGGTTTGCGGCATGCTGGCATCTCCGCCTTCCCGCTTCAGTTTTCGCTTTAGAACCCCCAGAGAAAAGGAACCACCATGTTCAACAAAGGACAACTCGCCGGCCTGATGAAGCAGGCCCAGGCCATGCAGGACAACCTGAAGAAGGCCCAGGATGAACTGGCCCACATCGAGGTGGAGGGCGAGTCCGGCGCCGGCCTCGTGAAGGTGCTCATGACCTGCAAGCACGACGTGAAGCGCGTGACCATCGATCCCAGCCTGCTGGCCGACGATAAGGACATGCTGGAAGACCTCGTCGCTGCCGCGTTCAATGCCGCGGTGCGCAAGGCGGAGGAGACCTCGCAGGAGAAAATGGGCAAGCTGACCGCGGGCATGCCGGGCATGCCGCCCGGAATGAAGTTCCCGTTCTGACCTGACCCGTTTTCTCCGACGCCACACCCCATGCCGCCTTCTTCCGACATGCACTCCCTCGACGCCCTCGTGCAGGCCCTGCGGCGCCTGCCGGGCGTGGGCGTGAAATCGGCGCAGCGCATGGCGTTCCACCTGCTGCAACACGACCGTCCGGGCGCGGAGGTACTCTCGCGCGCTTTGCACGAGGCCACGCTGTCGGTGCGGCACTGCGCGCGCTGCCACACCTTCACCGAAGGCGAGGTGTGCTCCACCTGCCTCGATCCGACGCGCGACGCGTCCCGGCTGGCCGTGGTCGAGACTCCCGCGGACCAGGCGGCGCTGGAGCGCACCGGTGCCTTCCGCGGGCTGTACTTCGTGCTCATGGGCAAGCTGTCGCCGCTGGACGGCATCGGCCCCAACGAGATCGGCTTCGGCAAGCTGCTGGAGCGTGCGGCCGACGGCGTGGTGCAGGAGGTGATCCTCGCCACCAGCTTCACCGCCGAGGGCGAGGCGACCGCGCATGCCCTGAGCGAGACCCTGAAGGCCCGCGGCATGCACGTGACGCGGCTGGCGCGGGGCGTGCCCGTGGGCAGCGAACTCGAATACGTGGACCTGGGCACCATCGCCCATGCCCTGGTGGACCGGCGCTAGCGTGCCGCACGGCACGGCACGGCACGGGCGCCAACGACGGAAAGCCGACATGAACTCCCTGCACATCGCGCGCTTCACCGTGGCGTACTGGTGCGTCTTCGCGATGGCGCTGATGCCGATCGCCTGCGCCATGCTCGCCAAGCGCGGCGGCTTCAAGGCCGCGGACAACCGCGATCCGCGCGGCTGGGCCGCCCGGCAGACCGACTGGCGCGCGCGGGCCCTGGCCGCGCAGGCCAATACCTTCGAGTGCCTGCCGTTCTTCATCGGCGCGGTGATCGTGGCCCACCAGCTGGGCGCGGCGCAGACACTCCTCGACCTGCTCGCGCTGGGCTTCGTGATGCTGCGCGTTTTCTACGTGCTGATGTACGTCTCGGACATGCCCACCGTGCGCAGCCTGGTGTGGGCCGGTGGCTTCCTGGTCAACGTGGCGATCTTCTTCATCGGGTACCGGTAAGCGCAGTTCCCGGAACCCTTCCGGCGTCGCTGCCTCATATTGGCGCACCACCCATATGCCTGCGATGCGGCGCCTGCGCTGCTGAACACTTTCCCATCCGGTTTACAGGGATTCTCCCCGGTCCCCGCGCGGGCCTTTTGAGGCACGATTGCTGCACTGCAGCATGAGCCGCGCCTTTTTTCCATGATGTCGCATTCTCCCGATCGCCGCCGCTTCGGCGCGCTGGCCCTTTCCCTGCCGCTGGCCGGCCTGGCGGGCGGGCACGCGCATGCGCTGGTGCCGCCCTTCAGCGCGGCCTCGCCGGGGCGGGTGCGGGTGGCCGTGGGCGGCGCCGGGCTGCTCTACCACCTGCCGCTCACCATCGCCCGGCAGCTGGATTTCTTCCGGGCGGAAGGGCTGGACGTGGCGGTGCAGGACCATGCCGGCGGCGCGCTCGCGCTGCAGGCGGTGGAGCAGGGCGCAGCGGACATGTGCTGCGGCGGCTACGACCATACGTTGCGCCTGCAGTTGCAGGGGCAGAACCATTGCGCCCTGGTGCTGCAGGGCCGGGCGCCGCAGCTGGCCTTCGCGGCCTCGGCGCGCAACTGGCCGGTGCGCAGCGTGCAGAGCTTCAAAGGCCTGCGCGTCGGGGTGACTTCGCCCGGCTCGTCCACGCACATGCTGGCGCAGCTGGCACTGCTGCAGGACGGCGGCTCGCTCGAAGGCGTGTCGTTCATCGGCGTGGGGGCGGCGGGCGGCGGTGCCCTGGCGGCACTGCGGCAGGGCCGCGTGCATGCGCTCTGCCATGCCGATCCCGTGGTGAGCGTGCTCGAGCAGCGCGGCGAAGTGCGGCTGCTGTGCGACACCCGCACCGTGAAGGCCGCGCAGGAGGTTTTCGGCGGTGCCATGCCGGCGTCGAGCCTCTATGCGCCGCGCACGTTCGTGCAGCAGCAGCCGGCCGTGTGCCAGGCGATGGTGAACGCCATGGTGCATGCGCTCAAATGGCTGCAGACGGCCAGTGCGGCCGATCTCATGCGGGTGGTGCCGCCGGAGCACATGCTGGGCGACCGCAGCGCCTACCTCGCGGCTTTCCACAAGGTGCGCGACACGTTCTCGCCCGACGGCCTCATGCCCGACGACGGCCCCGCCACGGCCCTGCGCGCGCTCACGCGGCTGCGCCCGGAATGGGCGGCGTCGCGCGTCGACCTGTCGCGCACCTTCACGAACGAATACGCCCGGCGGGCCAAGGCCAAGTTCAACGCCTGAACCGCGCCGCGCGGCCCCAAGTGGCGCCATGGTCCGACACGGGTGGGCCGCGGCACGGCGTTAGATTCGCCCACTGCCCGGCAAACGGCGCCCGGGCAGCGGCCAGCCGTACACGCGCAGGCCTGCCTGCAGCCGGCCACCACCGTTCCCGAAGGACGTTCTCCCATGTCGCTGAACCTCAGCATCGGCCCCCTCGTGGCCCTGATCGCCGGCATCCTCATTCTCGTGATGCCGCGCCTGCTCAACTACATCGTGGCGCTCTACCTGATCCTGATCGGCGTGCTCGGGCTCGTGGGCATGCACAACCTGAGGATCTGACAGGCCACCACCACGGGCCATCCAGCAAGGCCCGTAACGGCAGGCGCCCGGGCGTTCCGCCTGCCCGGGCTGCGCGCCGCCGCGTCAGCGTTTCTTGACGCGCGAAGGGGTGCCGCCCTTGCGGGAGGTGGCGGCAGGTGCGGCCGCCTTGCGGGGCGTGCCCTTGCTGGACGCAGCCTGCCGGCTGGTGTTGCCGCGGGCCGGCGCTGCCGCCTGGACGCCCGAGGACGCCCGCACCGGCAGATACACCACCACCGACTCGCCCGCCTTGAAGGAGGCCGTCGATTTCACGTCGTTCCAGGTCGCGATGTCGGCCGTGGTGACCTTGTAGCGCCGCGCGATGGTCGCCACGGAGTCGCGCTTGCCGGCACGCACGGTGGTGCGGCGCGTGACGATCTCCGGCGTGAACGCGACCTGCCCGTTGTCGGCCAGCTGGCCGGGCACGTCGGCCTGGATGGCGTTGCCGCGCGGCACCATCAGCGCCGATCCGGCCTTGATGAGCATGCGCGGGGGGATCTGGTTGACGCTGCGCAGGTCTGCTTCGTTCATGCCCACGCGCTGGGCCGCCGCCGAGACACTCATCGTGGTCGGCACGCTCCACACCGTCCAGCTGGCGTACTGGCCTTCCGTATAGGCCTCCAGGTTCTTGCGGAACACCTGGGCGTTGTCCCAGGGCAGCAGGATCTGCGGCATGCCGGCCGCCAGGATGATCGGCTTGTGCAGCGAGGGGTTCAGCTCGCGGAAGTCCTGTTCGCGCACGCCCGCGAGGCTCGCGACCAGCGAGACGTCGATGTCGCGCGTGATGTCCACCGTCTGGAAGTAGGGATGGTTCTCGATCAGCGGCAGCTCGGTGTTGAAACGCTCGGGGTGCGCGACGATGTTCTTCACCGCCTGCAGCTTGGGTACGTACATGCGCGTTTCCGCGGGCATGTTCAGGTCGGTGTAGCTGGTGCCCAGGCCCTGCTTCTGGTTGCGGGCGATCGCGCGGCCCACGTTGCCTTCGCCCCAGTTGTAGGCCGCCAGGGCCAGGTGCCAGTCGCCGAACATGCCGTAGAGCCGCTGCAGGTAGTCGAGCGCGGCGCGGGTGGAGGCCAGCACGTCGCGGCGGTCGTCACGGAACGCGTTCTGCTTGAGCTGGTAGTCGCTGCCCGTGGCGGGCATGAACTGCCACATGCCCACGGCCTTGGCGCTGGAGACCGCCATGGGGTTGAAGGCGCTCTCGATATAGGGCAGCAGCGCCAGCTCGGTGGGCATGCCGCGCAGTTCCAGCTCTTCGACGATATGGAAGAGGTACTTGCTGGAGCGCTCGGTCATGCGCTGCATGTAGTCGGGCCGGCTCGCATACCAGAGCTCGCGGTCACGCACCAGGTCCTGGTCGAGGTCGGGCATGGCGAAGCCGCGGCGGATGCGGTCCCAGAGATCGGTCGGCGCCGCGAGCGAAGCCACGCCGACGTGGCTGGCGTTGGCGGCCCGGATCGGCCGCAGCGGCGGCGCCGTGCCGACGGACGCCGTGCCCACCGCGCCGTCCGTCGAGGGCAGGCCGGAGGCGGAGTCCTTGTTCGCGGAGCCGGGTGCCGCGCAGCCGGTGAGCCAGAGCACGCTCACGAGGCCCAGGATATGCAGGAGTTTCATGAAGGTCAGTTCGGTCGGAAGTCGTTTTTCCAGGCGCGCAGCGCGGCCAGCACCGCCACCGGGTCGCCCGCATCGGTGCGCGGGTCGAAAGCCTGCGCGGCACGGGCCACGCCGGGCTCCCGCGTGCGCAGGAACGGGTTCACGGCATGCTCGGTGCCCAGGCGCGACGGCAGGGTGGGGTGCCCCGCGGCACGGCGCGCTTCGCAGTCACGGCTGTACTGGAGCAGCGCCGCATTGGCAGGTTCCACCGCGCGGGCGAAAGCGAGGTTCGAAAGTGTGTATTCATGCGCGCAGCACACCCGCGTATCGGGGGGCAGGGCGGCGAGATGGTCGAGCGATTGCTGCATCTGGGCGGGCGTGCCCTCGAACAGGCGGCCGCAGCCGCCGGAGAACAGCGTGTCGCCACAGAAGAGCAGCGGCCCGCCGGGCGCGTCGGCCCCGTGGTAGGCGATGTGCCCGGCCGTATGCCCCGGCACGTCGATGACGGAAAAGCGCAGGCCCAGCACCTCGACCGTGTCGCCACCCGACAGCCGGTGCAGGGGTTCGGGGATGGTCTCGCGCGCCGGGCCCCACACGGTGGCGCCGGTGGCCTCGCGCAGCGCCGCCACGCCGCCGACATGATCGCCGTGGTGGTGCGTGACTAGAATCGCCTCCAACGCCAGGCCGTGGTGCTGCAGGGCCTGCAGCACCGGGCCGGGTTCCCCCGGGTCGACCACGGCGGCGCGATGCCCGTCGTGCAGCATCCAGATGTAGTTGTCGGTGAAAGCGGGCAGCGGCAGCAAGTTCATGAGCGACGAAATTATAGGTTTGCACCATTGGTTCGACTCACCGCCCGGCCGATACCTGCTGGCGTGGGAGCAGGAGCGCTATGACGAAATGGTCGCCGACGTGTTCGGCTACCACGCGCTGCAGCTCGGCATGCCCGGCCTGCAGGGCCTGCGCGCGAACCGCATGCCGCACCGCTGGCTGGCGCTCGGCGCGGCCGAGGCGCTGCTGTGGCCGCCGCCGCCGGCCAGCGGGGCCCCCTCCACGGCGCACCATGCCGAGGGCGACGCGCCTGGCGAGGACCGGGCCGCCGGGGCACCGCTGCGCGCCGCGCTGCTGGCCGATCCGGTCGCGCTGCCGTTCCCCGAGAACAGCCTCGATCTGGTGCTGCTGCCGCATGCGCTGGAGCTGAGCGTGGACCCGCATGCGGCGCTGCGCGAAGTGCACCGCGTGCTCATGCCCGAAGGGCGGCTGGTGGTGAGCGGGCTCAATCCCGTCAGCCTCTGGGGCCTGCGCCAGCGGCGGGTGCGGCTCTACCAGCGCCTGGGCGGCGGTGGCCGTCTCTACCTTCCGGACGTGGGCGAATTCATCGGCCACTGGCGGCTGCGCGACTGGCTGCGCCTGCTGAATTTCGAGATCGAGACCATCAGCTTCGGCGCCTACCGGCCCGCCGTGCGCAGCACGCGCTGGCTGCAGCGCTATGAATGGGTGGATGCGGTGGGGGCCCGCTGGTGGCCGATACTCGGGGCCGCCTACATGGTGGTGGCCGTCAAGCGCGTGCA
>Ga0308159_1004690_pt1 | contig 12245 bp, 9 predicted proteins | sample PhyCR1_FD_201040 | JGI IMG/M metagenome (GOLD analysis project Ga0308159, IMG submission 201040) | Phyllosphere microbial communities from UC Gill Tract Community Farm, Albany, California, United States - DLSLC.R1 | ecosystem: Host-associated > Plants > Phyllosphere > Unclassified | place: USA...
CGGTGAAAACCGCGTGATCGGCGTCGACAACAGCATGCCCTGGCACCTGCCGGGGGACTTCAAATACTTCAAGGCGACCACGCTCGGCAAGCCGATCATCATGGGCCGCAAGACCTGGGATTCGCTGGGTCGGCCGTTGCCGGGGCGTCTGAATATCGTGGTCAGCCGTCAGCCCGATTTAGTGCTGGAGGGTGCCGAGGTGTATGCATCGCTTGAAGCTGCCGTGATTCGCGCCGAGGAATGGGCGAAGGCGCAGGGCGTCGATGAATTGATGCTGATTGGCGGCGCGCAGTTGTATGCGCAGGGACTGGCGCAAGCCGATCGTCTGTACCTGACCCGCGTGGCGCTGAGCCCTGAGGGCGATGCGTGGTTTCCGGAGTTTGATTTGCGCGAATGGAAACTGGTGTCGAACGTGCCGAATCCGGCAGAGGGCGGCAAACCTGCGTACAACTTCGAAGTCTGGGAAAGAGCCTAGAAGCTTCGCGAGCAAGCCCGCTCCCACATTGAAATGCATTCCAAATGTGGGAGCGGGCTTGCTCGCGAAGAGGCCAGATCAGGCAATGAATTTTTAAGCCTGCGCCAACTCGGCATGCTCATCAGCATCCAGCAATGCTTTATCAGTCTGCTGCATCACCTGACTGGTAATCGCGCCGGCGGTGATCGAGCCACTCACGTTCAGCGCGGTACGCCCCATATCAATCAACGGCTCGACCGAAATCAGCAACGCCACCAATGACACCGGCAAACCCATCGCCGGCAGCACGATCAGTGCCGCGAACGTCGCGCCACCGCCGACCCCGGCCACACCGGCCGAACTCAACGTGACAATCGCCACCAGCGTCGCGATCCACAGCGGATCCAGCGGATTGATACCCACCGTCGGCGCCACCATCACCGCCAGCATTGCCGGGTACAGGCCGGCGCATCCGTTCTGGCCAATAGTTGCGCCGAACGACGCAGCGAAACTGGCGACCGACGACGGAATCCCCAGACGCCGGGTCTGCGCCTCGATGCTCAGCGGAATGGTCGCCGCGCTGGAGCGGCTGGTGAAGGCAAACGTCAACACCGGCCAGATCTTGCGGAAGAAGCGCAGCGGGTTGATCCCGGCGGCCGACACCAGCACACCGTGCACCACGAACATCAGTCCCAGGCCGAGGTACGAGACCACGACGAAACTGCCGAGCTTGATGATGTCCTGCAGGTTGGAGCCAGCGACCACTTTGGTCATCAGCGCCAGCACACCGTAGGGGGTCAGCTTCATTACCAGGCGCACCAGGCGCATCACCCAGGCCTGCAGGGTGTCGATGGCGTTGATCACTTTCTGACCTTTTTCCACGTCATCCTTGAGCAGTTGCAGCGCGGCGACCCCAAGGAACGCGGCGAAAATCACCACGCTGATGATCGAGGTCGGCTTGGCCCGCGCCAGATCGGCGAACGGGTTCTGCGGGATGAATGACAGCAGCAACTGCGGCACATTCAGGTCGGCGACCTTGCCGGCGTAGTCGTTCTGAATGGTTTGCAGACGCGCCATTTCCTGAGTGCCGGCAACCAGACCTTCGGCGGTAAGGCCGAACAGGTTGGTCAGGCCGATGCCGACCAGCGCCGCGATGGCGGTGGTGAACAGCAGCGTGCCGATGGTCAGGAAACTGATCTTGCCCAGCGACGAGGCGTTGTGCAGACGCGCCACGGCGCTGAGGATCGAAGCGAAGACCAGCGGGATCACGATCATTTGCAGCAACTGCACGTAACCGTTGCCGACCAGATCGAACCAGCTGATCGAGGCTTTCAGTACCGGGTTGCCGGCACCGTAAATCGTGTGCAGCGCAACGCCGAACGCCACGCCGAGGACCAGTGCAAGCAGGACTTTTTTCGCCAGGCTCCAGGTCGTGTGGCGGGTTTGCGCCAGACCGAAGAGCAGGGCGAGGAACACCAGCAGGTTGAGAATCAGCGGTAGATTCATGAGAACTCCAGTAAAGACTGTGCCAACAGCCGTCCGGGGCTGCTGCGAACCGGAAAGCCTAACAGCTTGATTTGCAATGATTTAATACCGAAATGGCAGGGCGTCCGTCGTTTTTGGAATAAGCCGTGTCGCTGTCGGCAATGCATCTGGCGCGCAGGGAACGTATGCAGTCGCTGACAGGCGAGGGTTGTCACACTTATTTGTTAGCGTCGAACTCTTTGCATCGGGGGAGTAGCGCTATGAGAATTGCACGCACGTTGTTGGCTGTGGCATTGGCGGCGGGCCTCGCCGGTCAGGTGTTTGCCACGGAGCTCAAGCATTGGCCGGCGGATCAGGCCAAGGCACTGAACGCGATGATCGCCGCCAACGCCAACAAGGGTCATTACGCGGTGTTCGACATGGACAACACCAGTTACCGCTACGACCTCGAAGAGTCCTTGCTGCCGTTCATGGAAAACAAGGGCCTGATCACCCGCGACACGCTTGATCCCTCGCTGAAGCTGATGCCGTTCAAGGACACTGCCGAACACAAGGAGAGCCTGTTCAGTTATTACTACCGGCTCTGCGAAGTCGACGACATGGTCTGCTACCCGTGGGTGGCGCAGGTGTTTTCCGGCTTCACCCTCAAGGAGCTCAAGGGCTACGTCGATGAACTGATGGCTTCGGGCAAACCGGTGCCGGCGACGTATTACGAAGGCGATGTGGTGAAGAAGCTCGACGTCAATCCGCCGAAAATCTTCACTGGCCAGCAGGAGCTGTACAACAAACTGATGGAGAACGGCATCGAGGTCTATGTGATGACCGCCGCTTCAGAGGAACTGGTGCGCATGGTCGCGGCGGATCCCAAGTACGGCTACAACGTCAAACCGCAAAACGTGATTGGCGTTTCACTGCTGCTCAAGGATCGGAAAACCGGTGAACTGACCACCGCGCGCAAGCAGATCACCACCGGCAAATATGACGAGAAGGCCAACCTCGGCCTCGAATTGACGCCGTACCTCTGGACTCCGGCAACGTGGATGGCTGGCAAGCACGCGGCGATCCTCACCTATATCGATGAATGGAAAAAACCGGTACTGGTCGGTGGCGACACCCCCACCAGCGACGGTTACATGCTGTTCCATGATGTCGACGTGGCCAAGGGCGGCATCCACTTGTGGATTAACCGCAAGGACAAGTACATGACGCAAATCAACGGCATGATGGCCAAGCACGCCGCGGCGCAGGCCAAGGAAGGGCTGCCGGTGACGGCGGATAAAAACTGGGTGATCGTCAAGCCAGAGGATATTCAGTAACCCACACCGTATTCCTGTAGGGACGTGAGCCAGATTTGATCGTTCCCACGCTCCGCGTGGGAATGCAGCCCGTGACGCTCCGCGTCACTGGACGCGGGGCGTCCCTTGAGGCATTCCCACGCAGGAGCGTGGGAACGATCAGTGTCAGACGGCTAAAAAAATGCCCCGCACGTTGGCGGGGCATTTTTGTTTCTGCGCCTGGACGCTTACAGCCCGTCGAGCATCGCTTTGTTACGCACCGCACCCTTGTCCGCACTGGTCGCCAGCAGGGCGTAGGCCTTGAGCGCAGTGGTCACTTTGCGTGGACGCACCTCAACCGGTTTCCAGCCTTTCTTGTCCTGCTCGGCGCGGCGTGCCGCCAGTTCTTCATCGCTGACCAACAGGTTGATCGAGCGGTTCGGAATGTCGATCAGCACTTTGTCGCCGTCCTGCACCAGACCGATCGCTCCGCCAGCCGCAGCCTCCGGCGAAGCGTGGCCGATCGACAGGCCGGAAGTACCGCCGGAGAAGCGGCCGTCAGTCAGCAGTGCGCAGGCTTTGCCCAGGCCTTTGGATTTCAGGTACGACGTCGGGTAGAGCATTTCCTGCATGCCCGGGCCGCCTTTCGGGCCTTCGTAGCGAATGATGACGATGTCGCCTTCCTTCACTTCGTCGGCGAGGATGCCGCGCACGGCGCTGTCCTGGCTTTCGAAGATTTTCGCGTTGCCTTCGAAGACATGGATCGACTCATCGACACCGGCGGTTTTCACCACGCAACCATCCTGCGCAATGTTGCCGTACAGCACGGCGAGGCCACCTTCTTTCGAATAGGCATGTTCGAAGCTGCGGATGCAGCCGTTTTCACGGTCGTCGTCCAGGGTTTCCCAACGGGTCGACTGGCTGAACGCAGTCTGGGTCGGGATGCCTGCCGGGCCTGCCTTGAAGAAGTGATGCACGGCTTCATCGTCAGTCTGGGTGATGTCCCACTTGGCGATGGCTTCTTCCATGCTGCGGCTGTGCACGGTCGGCAGGTCGGTATGCAGCAGGCCGCCACGGGCCAGCGAACCGAGAATGCTGAAAATGCCGCCGGCACGGTGCACGTCTTCCATGTGGTATTTCTGGATATTCGGCGCCACTTTGCACAGCTGCGGCACGCTGCGCGAGAGACGGTCGATGTCGCGCAGGTCGAAATCGATCTCGGCTTCCTGAGCCGCTGCGAGCAAGTGCAGGATGGTGTTGGTCGAACCGCCCATGGCGATGTCGAGCATCATTGCGTTCTCGAATGCCTTGAAGTTGGCGATGTTGCGCGGCAGCACGGAATCGTCGTTCTCGCCGTAGTAACGCTTGCACAGCTCGACGATGGTGCGCCCGGCCTGCAGGAACAGTTGTTCGCGGTCGCTGTGGGTGGCCAGAGTGGAACCGTTGCCCGGCAAGGCCAGACCCAATGCTTCTGTCAGGCAGTTCATCGAGTTGGCGGTGAACATGCCGGAGCACGAACCGCAGGTCGGACAGGCGCTGCGCTCGTACTCGGCGACCTTCTCGTCAGAAGCGCTGGAGTCGGCGGCGATCACCATGGCGTCGACGAGGTCGAGACCGTGGGAGGCGAGTTTGGTCTTGCCGGCTTCCATCGGGCCGCCGGAAACGAAGATCACCGGAATGTTCAGGCGCAGCGCGGCCATCAGCATGCCCGGGGTGATCTTGTCGCAGTTGGAAATGCAGACGATGGCGTCAGCGCAGTGGGCGTTGACCATGTACTCGACGGAGTCGGCGATGATCTCGCGGCTCGGCAGCGAATACAGCATGCCATCGTGGCCCATGGCGATGCCGTCATCGACGGCAATGGTGTTGAATTCCTTGGCCACGCCACCGGCACGTTCGATCTCGCGGGCGACCAGTTGACCCAGGTCCTTCAGGTGCACATGCCCCGGGACGAACTGGGTAAACGAGTTGGCAATGGCAATGATCGGCTTCTTGAAGTCGTCATCTTTCATGCCGGTGGCGCGCCACAATGCGCGGGCGCCGGCCATGTTGCGACCGTGGGTGGATGTTTTCGAGCGGTAATCTGGCATGGAGCACTCCGGGCGGCTAATCACGTACTAAAGGGGAGTGAGCTTCTGTTGACCTCTGAAACACCCGAAAAATGGCCGTGTGTCCTGAAGCTGCCGATGACGTTGCGGGATCGCCGCTGGTCTCAGCCTGAGCTCATAAACCCGCCGGGGATGAATGGCGATGAATGAGGCGATTCTACACCGCTGGCGTCTTGAGGGAATGGCGTAAAGCATTGTTCCCGTGCCGAAGAGGCTTGCGTAATGACGACTGGCAAGGTCAATGGTCGCCTCCCGGCACTACCGGATTGCTGTGCAGTTTGCTGGCGCGCCGGCCAATCGCGCTGTTGAGCAACAGGGATATGCCGCTGAGCACCACAAAACCGTAACCCAGCGTCGCTTGCAGGTTGGCCGGGCCGAGGCTGATCAGGGCACTGACCAGCCCGCCACAGATAAAGATGATGGTACTTCCAGCTGATGCCGATGCTCCGGCATTTTCGGCAAACAGGCTCATGGCGCGGGAGGTGGCCGGTGGCCGAGAAATGGTGGTGCCCGCGGTGCAGATCAGCATTGGAACCAGCACCGTCGCAGCTGACAGCTCATGATTAGTGGCCAGATAGAGCATCACCAGACCCGAGAGCAGGATCAGACTCAGCCCGGTGAAAATCTGCTGTTGCGCATCGATAAGCCGGTTCAGCACGCTGGCGAGCAGGCCGCCGAGGACATAAGCGCCGCCATAGATCAGCAGAATCAAAGCGAAATCGTAAGGCGCCATCTGCAACTGCTCCATGAAGATCAGCGGCGATGTGACGATGAAGGAGAAGTGGCAGGCGAAAGCGAATGCGGAAATCAGCCAATAGCCGACAAACGGGAAACTACTCAGCACCAGTCTGTAGGACTGAATGAAGCTCAGGTGTGGACCGTTCTGAACAGGCCGGCTGTTGTCGAGCAGTCGCCAGGTTTTGACCAGAACCACCGCTGCAAGGGCGATAAACACCCAAAAACTGCCGCGCCAACCAAGGGTTGCCTGCAGAAACGTGCCCGCCAGCGGTGATACCGAAATGAAGATGCCTGTCGCTGTGACCATCAGGATCCGCAGCCGATCACGTTCGTGGTCTTCGAACAGATCCTGCACCAGCGCCTGAGACAGCACGAAGCACCCGCACCCCATCGCCTGCATCAGCCGGAAAACCAGGAACAGTATGTAGTCATTGCTCAGCGCGCAGCCGAGGGCGCCGAGCACCGACACGCTCACGCCTCCCAGCAGCAGACCCTTGCGCCCGATCATGTCGGACAACGGGCCGATCAACAGTTGGGCAAACGCGATGCCTAAGGCGAACAGACTGATCGATAGTGCGATGTCGCTCGGCGAACGACCAAAATGTGCCGCCAACGCCGGGAAGGAGGGCAGCAGTACGTCCAGCGGGAATACGCCGAGCAGGATCATTGCCAATAACAGGCTGACGGCACCGCGCTGTCGTTGATGGGTTACGACACGACTGTGGTCATTCATCGAGCAGTCCCGCCTTGGCGAAAAGGGTCAGGTTATGGGGCAGCGCAAAAAAACCCGCCTTGTGCAGGGCCTCCAGGGTGGATTTGGAGCCGGCGCGGGCACGCTCACGGCTGGCTTGCACCGTTGCCATGGCGCCGACAATCTCTTTCATGTCGGTTTCGGCAATATCGGCCGAGCGCAAGCTTTGTTGCAACCAGCTTTCATCGACTTCGAAGAAAATCGGGATGATCTCCGCAAGGATCCTGGCGGCGAACAGACGCTGGCGACTGTTCATCGCAATCCAGAGGTAATGGAAGGCTTCAGCAAAGTAATGGCTGTGCCGGGCTTCGTCGGCAAGATGGTCACGCAGCATGTCGTTCACGCTGGACACCAGCGTGTTGCGGCACACATCGAGCAACTCACGGGCAATGATGGTTTCCGAGACGAAGCCGAGCAGAAACCAGGCCAGCGCACGGTTCTTTTCCGGTGCGCGCGCGATCAGAGCGTTCATGCGGGTGATCCGCTTCGGAATGACGGGTCGCCGGGTGATGCAGTAGTGCGCGGCGATCTGCTCAGCAATCTGGTTGGAAAACAGTGCGTGATATCCCTCATCGGTGTACAGCTGGAGCGCAGCGTGCTTCATCGGCAGCGGTATATAGATGGGCAGCTCGCGATGCACGATGACTTCCACGGCGCGGTTGACGATGCGGTGCTCAAGCAGGGTGGTGTAATCGAGGAAATACACCAGATGATTGGCAGTGAGGCGGTGCAAGGTCTCGCTACCCTTGGCCTGGATGGCCGGGTGCGCCAGATAAGGCAAAAAGGCTGGCGGGAACCAGTAGCGGGTCTGCAGTTGCTGTTCGACATCGCCCGGCAATCGATAATCATGGGTGCTACTGCGTACGGACGCGCGGCTTTCCCAGTCGGGAAGAGTGAATTTGAGCGACCATGACACCGGGGCTTCGCTCTGATCCGGCAGCGTAGAAATCAAGACGACACCCCCCACAGCAGTTCCCGCATTTCCTGGCACATGGCCTGGCCGTCGCTTTCGCCGCAACCGACGAAAAACAACGGTTGCTCGGCGCTGCCTTTGAGGCCGAGCAGGTTTTCGACCTGCGCATCGGCAAAAGCGCCGGTCAGCCAGGTATTGAGCCCCAGCGTCGTTGCAACCAGCTGGAAGGTTTGCGAAAGGTGGCCCGCCTCGATGAACGCCATGCGGTAGGCGCGCGAGTGTTCGTACTTCCACCAGAGACGATCGAACCTGGCGGTGATGAATACGCCCAACGGCAGATTGTTGATGAAGTGCTGGCCCCCGAGCATTTGACCCAGGGCCGGTTCGGGCAAAGGATTAACCTGGCTCAAGGCGTGCTCGCCGGGATGATAGGCGTAGATTCCCGGTTCAAGCCCGACAACGTTCTGCGCCAGAACAAAACCTTCACAGGCGTTCAGCCCCCCGCCTGATGGACTGCTCCGGCGGGCCTCAAGCCCGGGTGCGACAGGATCGTCCTCGGCATTCTTGCGCGCAGGGAGATAGCCGAGAGTGAAATACAGCAGCGTGGCAATCTCTTCCAGTGTCACCGCCGCCCCGGTATAGGCGCGGCAGGTTTTGCGCTTCAGCAATGCCTGAGTCAGGCTGTCACCATTCATTGCGCCGGGTGCAGGCAAGGTGATGAGTGCCTCCACTGGGTGCTGCTTTCTGGCTGTCGCTGGTTCTGGTTTCGCCAACACTTCGCTGCAATGCGCCAGATATTGTCTGGACCATTCGTGAATGTTCTGCGGTGCATGTTCGCAGGGGATGTTCTGCGTGCCGATATGATAAATCTTCGATAATTCATCCCAGCCCCAGTTCGGACTGTCTATTTTTGAAACTGTTAGAATGCCCGCGGCCAGAAGTTGTGTGTCTATTATGTTGTTCGGGTCAAACAAGTTCGGGTTGTAGATAAGAGTGGCGAGGCGATGGGAATAATCAAGATCAAGCTCATGTTGAGTATGATTCTTGTAGTTCCAGACAACTTGTCCGGGCGGGCGCGGCAATATGAACAGGAAAGGATTGATATGCATTGATTCAGATCACTCAGGGAAAGTCTTGAGGACACCGGAGTGCCGGCACTCCCCGGCGTCCAGACTTACTTAGCGGGCGTTGGCTGCAACGAGGAAGGCCAGGTTGGCGATTTTATTTGTTTCCAGATAAACCGTTTTCATGATGTGAACTCCTTGTTCATTGAAAGTTGAGGTCGCTTCGTGGCGACAACTTCATAATAGTTTGTAATCGGATATTGGCAAGCGGATATTAAGTAGGAATATTCCAGTAATTTTGTCGGAGCGATCTATTGCGGTGGGCTAACTGTGTAGGTTTAATTTCGCTAATTAATAGGCGCGACGAAATTTCCTGCAAGGCAGTGAGAAAATAGTTGTAGGAAGAGGGCAAAACACTCACGTCGAGTGTGAATCAGCGCAGAGGGCGGGGCAAAAAAAACGGGGAGCTCGGCGGCTCCCCGTGTGCAATTGCGATCAGCTGTTGGGCAATAGCCGGCAGGTGATGCTCTTGATGTAGCGCGTTTCGGCGATGGCTGGATGCACCGGGTGATCCGGGCCCTGACCGCCACGCTCGAGCATCTGGATGTTGCGGTCCAGATGACGGGCGCTGGTCAACAGGATGTTCTGCAGATCATCTTCCGGCAGATGCATCGAGCATGAAGCGCTGACCAGAATGCCGTCCTTGGTGAGCAGGCGCATGGCTTGCTCATTCAGACGACGATAGGCGCCTTCGCCGTTCTTCATGTCTTTTTTACGCTTGATGAAGGCTGGCGGATCGGCAATGATCACGTCGAAACGCTCTTCGCTGGCCTTCAGTTCCTTCAGCGCTTCAAAGACATCGCCTTCGATGCAGGTCATCTTGTCGGCAAAGCCGTTCAGCGCAGCGTTGCGCTCGACGCCGTCGAGGGCGAATGCGGACGCGTCGACGCAGAACACTTCGCTGGCGCCGAATGCAGCGGCCTGCACACCCCAGCCACCGATGTAGCTATAGAGGTCGAGTACGCGTTTGCCTTTGGCGTACGGTGCCAGGCGTGCGCGGTTCATGCGGTGGTCGTAAAACCAGCCGGTTTTCTGGCCTTGAATGACCGGCGTTTCGAACTTGACGCCGTTCTCCTCCAGCGCGACCCATTCCGGCACCAGACCGAACACGGTTTCGACATAACGGTTGAGGCCTTCGGCGTCCCGGGCGGCGGAGTCATTCTTGAAAAGAATGCCGCTTGGCTTGAGCACCTGAGTCAGCGCGGCAATCACGTCGTCTTTATGCGCTTCCATGGTCGCCGAGGCGATCTGCACCACGAGGATGTCGCCGAAACGATCGACCACCAAGCCCGGCAGCAGGTCGGAATCGCCGTAGACCAGGCGGTAGAACGGCTTGTCGAACAGACGCTCGCGTAGCGACAGCGCGACATTCAGGCGATGTACCAGCAGCGACTTGTCCAGGGCCAGCTTGATATCGCGCGACAGCAGGCGCGCGCAAATCAGGTTGTTCGGGCTCATGGCGACGATGCCCAACGGCTTGCCGCCGGCGGCTTCCAGCACCGCCTGATCACCGGCCTTGAAGCCGTGCAGAGGCGTGGCGGCCACGTCGATTTCATTGCTGTAGACCCACAAGTGGCCGTTGCGCAGGCGACGGTCGGCGTTGGCTTTGAGGCGCAGGCTAGGCAGGGACATGACGTCGCTCCGGAAAAAAGAGCGGGAGTATAGCGTGTTGAGGTTTGCGCTGGGCTGAGGATGCGATGAAACGCTGACGATGCCTTCGCGAGCAAGCTCGCTCCCACAGATGAACACAAAATCCGGTGTGGGAGCGATGCCGAAGATTACGCAGCCAGTGCGTCAATCAGGGCCTGACTGAACGCCGGCACATCATCCGGCTGGCGGCTGCTGATCAGGTTGCCGTCCTTGACCACTTCCTGATCGACCCAGTTCGCGCCGGCATTGACCAGATCGTCCTTGACCGTTTTGTAGCTGGTCATGGTCTTGCCATTGACCAGTCCCGCCGAGATCAGCAGCCAGCTGCCATGGCAGATCACGGCAATCGGCTTGCCGGCCGAGGCTGCGGTCTTGACCAGATGCTGAGCGTCCTGGTCGATACGGATGGTGTCGGAATTCTGTACGCCACCGGGCAGGAGCACGGCATCGTATTGATCGACGCTCACAGCCTGGAAGGTGTTGGCGACCGGGAAGTCGTCCGCCGGTTTGTCATGGTTCCAGCCTTTGACCGTGCCGGTCTCGGCCGACAGGATATCGACCTGCACGCCGGCCTGCTCGAGGGCATCCTTGGGGCCGGTCATTTCGACCTGTTCGAAACCATCGGTAACCAAAATAGCGACGCGTTTGCCATTGAGGGAAGTTGCCATCGGTAAGCTCCTGAGTCTGTGGAGATTTTGCCTTCGCAGCGAACCGTCGAGGTCCGATGCGCCCTACAGAGTCCGAAGCCTGTGCGCGGATGAAAGTTCCGGCGATGTGCCCATCGGTGTGTCCCCCTGCCGTTTCAGCGGTTAGAATCGCCGCCTGCCCCGGAGTGTGTACTTATGTCCCAAGAGCTGACCACCGAACAGATTCAACAATCGCTGCAAGGCATCAGTGTGCCGGCGCAACCGCAGATCATGGTGGATCTGCAAATGGAGCAGTACATGCCCGACCCGGATCTGGAGGTGATCGCCAGGCTGATCTCCCAGGACCCGGGCCTGTCCGGCGCGCTGCTGAAAATCGTCAATTCGCCTTATTACGGCCTGAGCAACAAGATCACTTCGATCCAGCGCGCGGTGAACCTGCTGGGCAGCCGTTCGATCATCAACCTGATCAACGCGCAGTCGATCAAGGGCGAGATGAACGACGACACCATCGTCACTCTCAACCGTTTCTGGGACACCGCGCAGGATGTGGCGATGACCTGCCTGACCCTGGCCAAGCGCATCGGCACCCAGGCTGGCGACGAAGCTTATGCGTTGGGCCTGTTTCACGATTGCGGTGTGCCATTGATGCTGCAGCGTTTCCCCGATTACATGACCGTGCTGGAGGAGGCCTACGCCAGCGCCAGCCCGGAATGCCGCGTGGTCGATACAGAGAACCGTGTGTTCAACACCAACCACGCCGTGGTCGGTTACTACACGGCCAAGTCCTGGCGCCTGCCGGAGCATGTCAGCGCCGCCATCGCCAATCACCACAACGCGCTGGCGATTTTCAGCGACGAATCGTCGAAGAACAGCCAACTGAAAAACTTGCTGGCGATTCTGAAAATGGCCGAGCACATCTGCGCCTCTTATCGCGTGCTGGGCAACCAGAGCGAGGATTTCGAGTGGAGCGCGGTCGGCCCGCTGGTGCTCGATTACGTCGGTCTGTCGGACTACGACTTCGAAACACTCAAACAAACGATTCGCGACCTCGGCGCGCATTGATCCGAGGACACCATGCCTGAACTGCCGGAAGTCGAAACC
>Ga0308159_1004691_pt1 | contig 12236 bp, 12 predicted proteins | sample PhyCR1_FD_201040 | JGI IMG/M metagenome (GOLD analysis project Ga0308159, IMG submission 201040) | Phyllosphere microbial communities from UC Gill Tract Community Farm, Albany, California, United States - DLSLC.R1 | ecosystem: Host-associated > Plants > Phyllosphere > Unclassified | place: USA...
AAGGTCGAGTGGCCGAGTGGCTAGGCAGAGGTCTGCAAAACCTTCTACAGCGGTTCGAATCCGCTCTCGACCTCCATTTGTACAAATAAAATAATTAAAAGGTTATTACCATGGCAGTTACCAGATTAAAAAGAAAAGACAGAAGAAATAAAAATACAGCTCACCAAGAGGTAGCATTTTTAAAAAGAGCAACTAACATCGAGTTAGGAAGCCGCTCTGCACAACCTAAAAACGATCAATTAGCTAAAAACAACGCTGTTTTAGCTGCTTTGGCAAAATAGTTTTTAGAAATTCTTCTAAAAAATTTAAAGCATCCTTCTGATCAAAGGATGCTTTTTTTGTTTACGGCTGCTAATGGTCTTCGACAAGCTCAGACTGACAAAGCTTAATCAGGACATATTACCGGAAGGGTGGCTATAAAATGGAATATCACATTAAATAAATTCTTTAACGCGCTACCATTTACTGGTTACAATCTATTCGTCATTGCGAGGAGAAACGACGAAGCAATCTTATACCGGAAAATATTACTTTAAAGATTGCTTCGTCGGCTGAAAAAGCCTTCTCGCAATGACGATCCTGTCAGGAGAGACAAAGCCGAATTGCGACTAAACCAGCGCTTTACAGATACTTTTGATCAACCCCGGTCCTTCGTAAATAAAACCGGTATACAACTGAATCAGACTGGCGCCTGCATCCAGTTTCTCCTGTGCATCCTCGGCCGAGTGTATACCACCTACCCCAATGATCGGGAAAGCTTTATTCGATTTTTCTGAAAGATAGCGGATCACCTCAGTAGAGCGTTCTTTAACTGGTTTCCCACTCAATCCGCCTGTTTCGGCTTTTAAATGCTGCTCCGTAGCCAGGTTCTCTCTGCTGATGGTGGTATTGGTGGCAATAATACCTGCTATTTTAGTCTCTGCAACGATCTCGATGATATCATCTAATTGCGCATCCGTTAAATCAGGTGCAATTTTCAATAAAATCGGACGAGAAATATCATTTTTTCGGTTGCGCTCCTGTAAGGTATTCAGAATTTTCTTAAGAGGCTCTTTTTCCTGTAGTTCGCGTAAGCCTGGCGTATTAGGCGAACTTACATTCACCACAAAATAATCTACCACATCAAACAGACGGTCGAAACATTTAATGTAATCGCTTACCGCATCTTCATTTGGAGTTGCCTTGTTTTTACCGATATTTCCACCCACAACAATATCAGGGTGTTTATCTTTTAGCAGACGCAAACGTTCTGCCATTACATCAACCCCCTTATTGTTAAAGCCCATCCGGTTAATTAAGGCTTCATCATTAGGCAGGCGGAACATCCTCGGTTTATCGTTTCCAGGCTGTGGCATTGGGGTTACCGTACCTACTTCTATAAATCCAAAGCCTAAATTACTAAGAGGCTCTACGTATTCGCCATTTTTATCGAACCCGGCAGCTAAACCAACAGGATTTCTGAATTTTATCCCAAAAACCTCGCGTTCCAATCCTTTAATATGTACATCAAAGCTGCTACGGATAATGGTTTTGCCCAATGGAAACTTATCATTAAACCATTTTAACCGCTTGACCACAAAATAATGAACGTTTTCAGGGTCAAATTTGAAGAATATTGGTTTAATAAGGCGATACATGCCACGAAGATAAGAACTTATAGGTAAATATGGAAAAAAGGTTAATTGGTTCAATAACCATTCGTTCATTAGTCCCGGCAATAGTTCATAGTTGATGGTTTGATAGCCAATAGCTATAACCCAGCGCGTTATTGACTATAACATAAATACGAGCACTTATCAATAACTTGGGCAATCAACCATGAACGATCAAACCATTAACCAGTTAATCATCATTCCTAGCGAACTTGTGCATCAACCAATGACCAATGAACTAATGACTAATGAACTACCTAGTATGCTGCCGTAAACTGCTCCTGGTGGTGCGCGTTATTTTCCAGCTCATCAGCAATTACAATCGCCAAATCTTCTACTGATAAAATTGAACGGCCTTCTTCATTAAAAACCGGACTGGTTTTACCTAAACGATATTTCCCGGTACGGCCAGTAGTAATGCCTGGATGCATCTCAATTGCCGGACTAAAAAATAACCAATCCAGTTCTTTCTCATGTTTCAGCGTATTAAAATAATCCCTTACTGCGGTTGCGCCTGGCTTGATTTCGGAAGGGAAATTCGGTCCGTCTACAATCTGGTGACCATCGATCTGCAAGGTACCTGCCCCACCTATAAAAATATAACGTTTAACACCTGATAATTTAACTGCTGCCTGAATAGCATTTGCGCCGTCTATGGTATCGTTATATAAATTGGGGTTGGTCCACCCTGCGTTAAAAGCACTTACTACAGCATCAGCACCTGCTAAAACTGCTGCTAATTTTTCAGTATCCAACACATCGGCTGCTACCTTACTTACTTTTTCATCGCTGCTTTCAATTTTTGCCGTATCGCGCGCAATGGCAATCACTTCGTTTCCACGGTTTACCAGTTCGTTTAAAATCGCTTTGCCTACAAATCCGGAGGCGCCTATTAATGCTACTTTCATGTGATTTAATTTTTAGTTTATGTTTCTATTCTTAATTGTAATGTTTTTTATTACAGTTATAGTTAAAAAAATTTATTCAAATTTAGCCGCAAAATCTGCCAATGTCTGTTTTGATAAATTTGCGATCAGTGCATGCTCTGCAGCGCTGTACAGCGTATCTAAATGTTGGTTAATCTGCCTGCCGACCGGACATTTAGGATTCGGTTCATTTTTATGCTGCCCCAACAACATATTGCCACTTCTAACCGACTGATAAACTTCGCCCAGATTAATATCTTTGGCGTTTTTAGCCAGAAATGAGCCTCCCCCCTTACCTTCTTTACTCTCCACAAAACCATGTTTACGCAGATTCATAATTTCCTTGCGTATCAAAACAGGGTTAACATTGATGCTGCCGGCCAGGTATGCAGAACTCACAACGCTGCCTTTCGCCTCATTTAATAAGGTTAAAATGTGTAAGGCAATCGGAAACCTGCTTGTGCTCATCTGTAATTATTTTTATTACAGTACAAAGGTAAGAAGGTTTTATAGAAATCAAAATTTATTTTTCAATTCCACAACAATTGCCTCTTCACTTTCCTACCGCTGACTTTGATTCATAAACAATATCGATCAGCTCTATAGCGATTTCTCATGTCCATCCAGCTAGGCCATAGCACGACATCCCCGTTCTACTTAGATCCGGCCTAATAAATTTTTCGGGCTGCACTGTTCTAGCCATACAACTGGCTTTGAAAGAAAAATTTTCAGCCGGCATTTTTTGTTACTTTTTTGATGCCAAAAAGTAAGAGCCCTTTCGGCGGCGGCGAGCCGAGGCAAGACTGTGCTGCCAGAAATAATAAATCAGATACATCATTGATTTATAAAAAAAATATCCCTAAGAATAACAGTTTTTCCTATTTGATTTTCCACCAAAAAAAAGCCTTTAAATTTCGTACTTTTGCAGCCGAAATGATTTCAATAAATAATTTAACTTTCCTGATTGGCTCAAGGGCCTTATACGATGACGCAAACTGGCACATCAAACCTGGCGACAGAGCTGGTTTAATTGGTGCCAATGGAACAGGAAAATCAACACTTTTAAAAATAATTGTAGGCGAGTACGCACCAAGTTCGGGTACTGTTTCCATGTCTAAAGACCTGAAAATTGGCTACTTAAACCAGGATCTACTTTCTTACGATTCGCACCATAGCATTTTGCACGTGGCCATGGAGGCTTTTGAGCGCCAAAACCAACTGCATGATGAAATTGAAGAATTGCTTAAAAAAATCGAAACAGATTATAGCGAAGAGGTTTTATTTAAATTAAGCGATAAACAGCAAGAGTTTGAAGCTTTAGACGGTTATAACATCGAATATAGGGCAAACGAAATTTTGGCTGGTTTAGGTTTCAGTACAGCAGATCAATTGCGCCCGTTAAATACCTTTTCAGGAGGTTGGCGGATGCGGGTAATGCTTGCTAAAATCTTATTACAAACACCAGATATCTTATTACTGGATGAGCCTACCAACCACATGGATTTACCTTCCATTAAATGGCTTGAAAACTATTTAATGAGTTTTGAAGGTGCCATTGTAATTGTATCTCACGATAGGTATTTCTTAGACAAGATTGTAAACCGCACGGTAGAATCGCGCAAAGGTAAGTTAACCGTGTATGCAGGTAACTACAGCTTCTATGTGGAAGAAAAAGCCTTGCGTGGAGAAATCCAGAAAGGAGAATTTAAGAATCAACAGGCGAAAATTAAACAGGAAGAACGTTTAATTGAGCGTTTTAAAGCAAAAGCGAGCAAGGCTAAAATGGCCCAATCACGCATGAAAGCTTTAGACAAGATGGAGCGTATTGATGACGTGGATGATGATAATCCAACTGTAAATTTTGCCTTCAAATTCTCTAAACCATCGGGCAGGCACGTAGTGCGGATAGAACATGCGCATAAAAGTTATCCAAATGTGCATATTTTAGATGATGCAGAAGGTGTGATCGAAAAAGGCGATAAAATTGCTTTAATTGGCGCCAATGGTAAAGGTAAATCGACTTTATTAAGAATGATTGCCGGCACCGAAAAATTTGAAGGTTTCTGCGAAACCGGTCATAATGTAACCACCACTTTCTTTGCGCAGCACCAGTTAGAGTCGCTGCATTTAGAAAATTCAATTCTAGAAGAATTACAGGCATTTGCACCAAAACATAGCGATACCGAATTACGAAGCATTTTAGGCTGTTTTTTATTTACCGGCGATGATGTTTTCAAAAAGATCAAAGTGCTTTCCGGAGGAGAAAAATCACGTGTGGCCCTGGCTAAATCGCTAACAACAGATTCGAATTTTCTAATCCTGGATGAGCCTACCAACCACCTGGACATCCAATCGGTAAACATTCTGATTCAGGCATTAGACCAATTTGAAGGTACTTTTATTGCCGTATCTCACGATCGGTATTTCTTAGATAATGTAGCCAACAAAATCTGGTTTATAGAGGGCGGAAAAATTAAACAATACCCTGGTACTTATGCAGAATATGAAGAGTGGAACAGCAAAAGGGTAATTCCTGCAGCCAAACCTATTCCAGTTAAAATGCCGGAAAAACCAAAGGAACAGCCAAAACCAGTTACACCCAACACGGCTAACCAGTTAAAAAAGCTGAACGACGAGCTGCAAAAAACAGAAAAACAAATTACCGAACTGGAGCAAAATGTAAAAAGCATTGAAGCAGAACTGGCCGACGAAAATGTTTATGGCAAAGCAGATAAACTGGCCGAGGCGAACAAACGCTATTTAGCGGCCAAACAAGATTTAGATAACAGCCAAACTAAATGGGAAACACTGGCAGCTGAAATTATGGAGCTGGAAGGTTAGTTTTTAAACACAGATTTATTTAGATACACGCCGTTCTGATGTAAAATCGGGACGGCTTTTTTGTTTATTTTTTGCCACGGAAGCACTGAAACGCGGAGAGCGTTTTTTCAGTCATGCTGAGGCACGAAGCATCTGCAACCTATTAATGTGCAGTCAGATGTTACCATCTGACCTTAAGTAAATTCTTAGAAATAGAATTTATGTGCAGACTGAAAATAAGCTTGTGTCAGATAGTAATATCTGACACCACGAAAAGAAATCTTCCGTGTTCATCCGTGTTTCCGTGGCTTAATTCAAAAAAAAACAATTCGTGTCAGATAGTAATATCTGACACCACGATAAAATCCCTCTACCGACGCATCAAAAAACTTCCGTGTTAATCAGTGTTTCCGTGGCAACCAAACGCTAACCCAATTTTGTCCCTTCCCAATAAAACTTTACTTTTAGCCATGCAGAAAATAGTATTTACGGTTTTATTTTTCATCTCTATATCCGCCTTTGCGCAAAACGATAGCAAGTTTACAAACGAGAACAAAATTTATATCCCCAATATTAAAACTGTACTTTGCTACAACAGCAATAAAGAGCAGAGCTTACCGGTAATCATGCTCAATTCGTCAGAAACGATCACTTTTTCTTTTGACGATCTACTTGCCGGCACCCAAAACTACTGGTATACCATTGAGCATTGTACGGCAGAATGGGAAACTTCCAAAATCTCAAGCATTGATTATTTAGAAAGTTTCAACGACGACCGCATCATCAATTACCGCTATTCATCCAACACGGCAAGAAAATACACCCATTATGAAATCAGCTTACCCAATACGCAAATTCAGCCTAAAATTGGTGGTAACTATGTGTTAAAAGTTTATTTAGATGGCGACAAAAACAAACCGGTTATTTCGCAGCGCTTTTACATCCTCGATAATCAGGTGGCGGTTGCAGCAGATATAACCAATTCCATTCAGGTAGAGAACCGGAACTACAAACAAAAAATCAATTTCACCATTAATCATACCTTCTCCATTCCTAACCCTTATCAGGATATCAAAGCGGTGGTAATGCAGAATTTTAATGCCAATACCATTCAGGTTAATACGAAACCAGCATTCGTTAGACCAAACCAACTGGTTTACAACGACCTTAATACCAACGATTTTTGGGGTGATAATGAGTTTAGAAAGTTTGATACCAGAAGTTTACGCTACAAAGCAGATAACGTAAAAGATATTTACCGCGATAACTCATCCGTAAATGTGATACTTTTTCAGGATGCACCCCGAACAGTAGGTGCTTTTGCCAACCAGTTTGATGAAAACGGAAACTTTTTTATCCGCAATACCGACGGGCGCGATGATAAAACAGAGGCAGAGTATATGAATGTTCTATTCACACTGAATGCTCCAGCACCTGGCCCTAATGGTGATGCTTATGTAGTTGGCCGGTTTAACAATTATACCATGAGCAATGAAAATAAATTGCTTTACGACGCCAACCGGAAACAGTTTTATGGCAATGTGATCCTTAAACAAGGCCTTTACGATTATGAATTTGCCTGGTATAACAATGACACCAAAACACTGGAAACCAAACCTTTTGAAGGTGCATTCTTCCAGACCGAAAACAGTTATCAGATTTTTGCTTATTACCGACGCCCGGGCTCACGTTGGGATACGCTGGTTGGTTTTACCAATTTAAGCAATAAAATTTTAGACAGACGGTAAGTCTGCTTGCAATGATAAGGCGTCAAAATGCAAAAAATATAAGCTTAAATCCTGAAATAAGTTACCATTCACAGACTCAAAAAAAATCGTCATTGCGAGGAGGAACGACGAAGCAATCTATCATGCTGATCACCCTGCCTGAAAAGATTGCTTCGTCGGCTGAAAAAGCCTTCTCGCAATGACGATTAATGAGAAGGTATATAAGTTGAATCTTACCATCGATAATATTGATTTTATCCAATAAATTACCCCTCAAGATGAAGATCGCTTTAATTGTCAAATTGACCTTTAAATAACTATACCTACCTTTATTGTTACATAAAATTTCTTTGTTTTAAATGTGGTTATTTACTTTAGTGTTTCAGAAAGTTACCAGATAAACACTAGCAGATCAAGCATATCTAACCAATAATTATGTTTAAAAAGTTAATTGCCGTAGCATTAATCATCTATCCTTGCGCGCAGATTTTAGCACAAACCACCAACGAATCGTACACACAATCCATTAATGGAACCAAATTAAAATTCGATATGCAGGCTATACCGGCAGGCAAATTTAAAATGGGCAGTAAAACAGGAAAACCAGATGAGCAACCCATTCATGAGGTTAAACTCGATGCCTTCTGGATGGGGAAACATGAAGTAACCTGGGATATTTTTGAGCCTTTTCTTTACCGCGATTATGAAAAACAAGCCAGTACAAGCGCTATTCCGGCTGAAGTAGACGCCGTTACCAGGCCCACAAAACCCTATCTCGATATGACTTTTGGTATGGGTAAAGCGAACCAGCCAGCAGTAGCCATGACCCAATATAATGCCATCCAGTTTTGCAAATGGCTTTATATGCGTACAGGTGTTTTCTATCGTTTGCCAACAGAAGCGGAATGGGAATATGCCTGTAAAGCCGGAACGGAAGGCAACTATTATTTCGGTGATGATGCTTCTAAGTTAGGTGATTATGCATGGTATAAAGATAACAGCGATAACAAAACACACCAGGTTGGCCAAAAGAAACCAAATCCATGGGGTTTATTTGATATGTATGGAAACGTGAGTGAGTGGACTTACGATCAGTACCTTCCTGATTTCTATAGTAAGAGTAAAGATAAAATGGTAGAAAACCCGGTGGCCATACCCGAAAAACTATATCCAAATGTAGTGCGCGGTGGTTCTTATGACGAAACACCAAACAATTTAACCTCTACAGCCAGATTAGCTTCTGATCCATCATGGAAACAATTAGATCCACAGATTCCAAAAAGTAACTGGTGGTTCCCTGAAGCGCCTTTTGTTGGGATGCGCCTGGTACGCCCGGTAAAAACACCCTCAAAAGCTGATATAGATGCCTATTATAACAAACAACCTATAAAAGACTTTTAACCCTACACTATCTAACCAAAATAAAAAACTAAACACATGAAAAAACCAATCAACCAACAAGATCGTCGCGATTTTTTAAAAGCAACAGCCATGCTGGCCGGCGGGGCAATGTTAAGCAATATTCCCTTGGCAGGTGCATATGCCTCAGGATCGGATACGATTAAAATTGCCTTAATCGGCTGTGGCGACCGCGGTACAGGAGCAGCTTTCCAGGCGTTAAGCACTAAATTTAATATCAAACTGGTGGCTATGGCCGATGCTTTTCAGGATCGCTTAGATGGCAGTTATCAATCGTTAAGTTCTAAATTTGCTGCAAAGATGGATGTTCCGAAAGAACGCCAGTTTGTTGGCTTCGATGCTTATCTAAAAGCCATTCCATTAGCCGATGTAGTGCTGTTAACCACGCCTCCGGGCTTCCGTCCTATCCATTTCGAAGAAGCGGTTAAACAGAATAAACAAATCTTCATGGAAAAACCTGTTGCGGTAGATGCACCAGGCATCAGAAAAGTATTGGCCGCAGCCGAAGAAGCGAAAAAGAAAAAATTAAATGTGGTAGTAGGCTTACAGCGCCGCTACCAGACCAACTATCGCGAATCGATGAAACGAATCAACGATGGCGCCATTGGCGATATCATGTCAGGCCAGGTATATTGGAACAGTGGTGGCGTCTGGGTACGTCCGCGTACAGCAAACCAGACCGAAATGGAATATCAAATGAGAAACTGGTACTATTTCAACTGGTTATGTGGCGATCATATTGTGGAGCAACACGTGCACAACATCGATATTGCCAACTGGATCAAAAACGGACATCCGGTTTCGGTACAGGGAACGGGTAGCCGTGCCTGGAGAACAGGAAAAGACTATGGAGAGATTTATGATAACCACTCTATCGAATTAACCTATGCCGATGGCGCGGTAATCAATAGCCAGTGTCGCCATTTCGAAGGGATCAGTAACCGTGTGGATGAAACTTTTCAGGGTACAAAAGGCAAAATTTACCTTTCAGGCAGTAACCAGGCCATTATGAAAGATTACAGTGGCAAAGAATTGTATAACCACAATACCAAAGGAAACGCAAATCCATACCAAACCGAACATGATGAACTTTTCGATGCGGTTTCTAAAGGAGAATACAGATTCAGCAATGTGGATTATGCTGCAACAAGTACATTCTCATCAATTATCGGTCGCTACGCTACTTATTCTGGTCAAACCATTAAGTGGGATGAGGCCTTAGCTTCGAACATCAGTTTAATGCCTGAGCGTTTTGCATGGGATGCTAATCCAAAGTTAATGCCTGATGAAAAAGGACTGTACCCTATCGCCATGCCTGGACAAACCAAGGTGATCTAAAACTAAATGGATGCGCTATAGGCTTTTGCTTTTTATTTTACCGTTGATATTGGCTTTCTCCCTGAAAAAAGAGTTGAAGCAGTATAAAATTAATGGTTTTGCACAGGGAACCGATTATGCCATTATGTACTATGCTACTGATAGTGTAGCCACTAAAGCAGGCATAGATAGTTTATTAAACGAAATTGATTTATCGATGTCGCTTTACAAAAAGGGATCATTGATAAATCAATTTAACGCATCCGAAAAAGCAATTAAAACCGATCGTTTCATGAACGATGTGCTGAAAAGAAGTTTCGAGATCAACCAGGATACAAAAGGTATTTTCGACATTACCGTTGCCCCTTTGGTACAAGCCTGGGGTTTTGGGCCGAAAGAAGCACAAAAAGAACCAGATCCGGCTGTCATTAAATCCATATTGGCCTGTGTAGGCATGAAAAACCTGAAACTGAAGGATGGTTCGTTAAGCAAACTAAAACCCTGTATACAGATCGATTTAAATGGGATTGCACAAGGTTACAGTGTTGACTTGATTGCTGATTATCTCGAAAAAAAAGGAATTAAACAGTACGTAGCCGAACTGGGTGGCGAAATCCGGATCTCAGGACCTAAACCTAGTGGAGAAACCATGAAAATTGGCATCGAAGGTCCGGATAAAGATGGAACTCCGGTAATCAGGCATATCGCAGCGATAAATTCTGGTGCCATTACCACTTCTGGCAACTACCGGAAATTTCACCAGAGCGGAAAGAAAAAAATTTCACACCTGATAGACCCTAAAACGGGTTACCCTTTAGATAATGAAATGATCAGCGTAACGGTTTACGCCAATGATGCCATTACCGCCGATGGATATGATAATGCCTTAATGGCGATGCACCTTAAAGGTGCCATGGCGTTTGTAGAAAGCAGAAAAAACCTGGAAGCTTATTTTGTATACCACCAAAAAGATGGTAAAGTAGCTGATACGCTAACTAGGGGATTCAAAAAATTAATTACACACTAATATCTGTTAAAACCAAACCGATGAAAAGAAGTGAGTTTATAAGAAATAGCCTGTTAACTGCAGGTGCAATAACCACAGGAGCAGGATTGAACAATACTTTTGCTGCTGAAAAAACAAATGATACATTAAGCGATAAAACTTTCAACCTCGATTATGCACCGCACCAGGGCATGTTCCAAAATCATGCAGGCAAAAGCTTTTTAGATCAGATTCAGTTTATGTACGATAAAGGTTTCCGCTCTATTGAAGATAATGGTTACCTGGGCCGCTCTGTTGAAGAACAGGAGAAAATTGGCAATTTGCTGGCGAAACTGGGAATGCGCATGGGTGTTTTCGTAGTAGATGGCGGCGATAACTGGAAAACTTCTTTAACCACGGGCAAAAAGGAGTTTAAAGATAAATTTATCGAAACCTGCAAAAGATCAGTAGAAGCTGCCAAACGCTGTAATGCTAAATGGCTTACCGTAGTGCCTGGGTTTTATGAGCGCAACCTGCCTTATGGCAATCAGTTTGCCAACGTTATTGATGCCATGCGTGCTGGTGCCGAGATTTTTGAACCCCATGGTTTGATTATGGTGTTGGAAACCCTGAGCGATACGCCAGAGCTTTTCCTGCAAAAAACAAACGAAACCTATGCTGTTTGTAAAGCGGTGAACAGCCCTTCGTGCAAAATTCTTTATGATATTTACCACATGCAACGCACCGAAGGTGATTTAATTAAAACCATCGACCGTTGCTGGGACGAAATCGCCTACATCCAGATTGGAGATAATCCGGGCAGAAAAGAGCCTACAACCGGGGAAATTAATTATAAAAATCTATTTAAACACCTGCATAGCAAAGGCTACAAAGGTATAATGGGTATGGAACACGGTAACTCAAAAGGTGGAAAAGAAGGTGAACTAGCTGTTATTTCAGCGTATCGGACTGAGGATAATTTTTTGTAGTTAGTTAGAAAATACCATAGTAAAAATCGTCGTTGCGAGGAGAAACGACGAAGCAATCTTTCATGCTGGTAATCCTTGCTATAAAGATTGCTTCGTCGGCTGAAAGAGCCTTCTCGCAATGACGACTCACGCCATTTAAATCTGACAAAATAAATCAGAGTTAAAGGTAGCAAGTCCAGACAGACTTCGATAGAGTGGTCGTCCCTCGACTGAAGCGCAGCGAAATGGAGAGATCTTTTAATTTGCTAAACTATGTTCAAAGATTTCTCCACTACGGTCGAAATGATTGTTATGATAAAAACAAATTTTATGCAGCTATATTATAGTTATTTTTATAGCTGGTTTGATTTTTTATAACTGCAGCGACTCTCAGTGCTATTTTGTTTCTAACGGCATTGATT
>Ga0308159_1004693_pt1 | contig 12224 bp, 14 predicted proteins | sample PhyCR1_FD_201040 | JGI IMG/M metagenome (GOLD analysis project Ga0308159, IMG submission 201040) | Phyllosphere microbial communities from UC Gill Tract Community Farm, Albany, California, United States - DLSLC.R1 | ecosystem: Host-associated > Plants > Phyllosphere > Unclassified | place: USA...
TCCGGTCGCGACGGTGCGCACCGCGGTCTGCTCGAGACCGTGCGCCCGGGTGACCGGCATCAGGGTCGCCATCGCCCCGACGGTCGCCGAGAAGCGCTCGACCTCGCGGCGGAACTGCTCGTTGCGCTGCATGCTGCGCCGCTGCAGGATCCGTCGCAGCAGCACCGCGAGCGGGATCGCGAGGGCGTAGACGGGGAGGAAGGCCGGCACGTTGAGCGCCGTCATCGTGACGGCTCCGATCAGCACCATCACCGCCGAGAGCAGCGGATTCGCGGTCTGCTGCAGCATCGTCTCGATGTTCTCGACGTCGCGGACCACCTTGGTCTGCACGATCGCGCTGTTCGCCCGGGCGTGGAAGCCGATCGAGAGCAGCTGCAGGCGGTTCGCGATGGCCTTGCGCAGATCCGCGCCCATGTCGCGGACCGTGCCCATGAACAGCCGCACGAACATCACGTGGTTGGGGTAGTTCTGCGCGAGCAGCACCAGGGCGATCACCGACCACAGCAGGAGTCCACTGCTCGGCCCGCCCGCGACGACGATGTCGATCACCTCGGCGGTGACGACGGGCAGGAACCAGAGCGGGGTGTCCTTCACCGCGAAGAAGGCGACGGCGGCGAGGATGCGGCGAGGACGCCTCCGGAGCAGGCCGACGACGCTGCGCAGCGGATGCCGCCCGTCGACGATCTCCTCGACGGAAAGTGCTTTCCCAGACATTGCTCCATCCTCCCGCCGAGCGCGCGGAGGCACCACCCCGCCGCGCCGCGCGCTGCTCGAGCGGCGGCGTGCGCCGGCACGGTACGGTCGCTCGGGCGCTCCGGGGGGATCGGCGCGCCGTCGAGGGGGGACCATGGAGGCACTGAGGCGCCGCGCGCTGCTGCTGGGCATCGCGTCGGCCGCGGTGGGGCTGAGCGGCTGCACCGCCGACCCGAGACCCGCGCCGCTGACGGCGGTGCCGGTGGCGGCCACTCCGACTCCGATTCCCCCGCCGCGCCCCGTTCCGACCGCGACCGCGACGCCCGTGCCGGTGCGCGCCCGGGTGCCGCTGCCCGAGGGGATCATCACCGAGCTGCCGGCCGGCGTCGGGAACGCGATGGCGTGGACGGTCGACGACGGCGCCGACACCGAGGTCGTCGCCGCCTACGCGCAGTTCGCGAAGGACACCGGCACGCGCCTCACCTTCTTCCTCAACGGGCAGTACGACTCGTGGACCGTGTGCGCGCCGGCGCTCGCTCCGCTCGTCGCCTCGGGCCAGGTGCAGCTCGCGAACCACACCTGGTCGCACGTCGACCTCACGAGCCTCGGCTCCGACGGGGTGCAGGAGGAGCTCGGCCGGAACGGCGAGTTCATCCGCGCGACCTACGGGGTCGAGGCCGCGCCGTTCTACCGGCCGCCGTTCGGCTACACCGACGCCGCGAGCCGGGCCGCCGCCGCGGGGATCGGCTACACCGCGACCACCCTCTGGTACGGCTCGCTGTCCGACTCCGGCCGCATCACGACGGAGCAGGTGCTGGCCTTCGCCGACGAGTGGTTCCAGCCGCAGCGCATCGTGATCGGGCACGCGAACTTCGATCCCGTCACGCAGGTCTACGCGCAGCTGGTCGACCTCCTCGTCGCGCGCTCGCTCGAGACGGTGACGCTGCGCGACGTGTTCGCGGTCTGACGCGCCCTCAGCGAAGACTCGCGCGGGCGGCCTCGGCGATCGCGGCGGCGACCGCGTCGAGGCTCGGTGTCCGGAGCGACCACTGCTGCCAGTAGAGGGGGATGTCGACCGGGTCGCCGCCCAGCGCGACGAGTCCGGGGTCGCCGACCGGGGCCTGCAGCTCCGGCAGCATGCCCCAGCCCAGGCCGAGCCGCACGGCCGCCTCGAAGTCGGTCGAGCCGGGCACGCGGTGCCGGGGCGGAGCAGATCCGGGCGCGTGGGCGGCGAGGAACCGCTCCTGCAGGCGGTCCTTCTCGTCGAAGACGACGACCGGCGCCTCGGCGAGGCCCTCGAGCCCGCCCGAGGGGAACCAGCGCTCGGCGAACGCGGGCGCGGCCATCGCCCGGTAGCGCATGACGCCCAGCGGAGCGACGGAGCAGCCGAGCACCGCCTCCGACTCGGCCGTGACCGCCGCGATCACCGTGCCGTCGCGGAGGAACGCGGTCGTGTGCTCCTGATCCTCGCGGTGCAGCTCGAAGACGGCGCCGGGCACGCCGGCGAGCGCCGGGAGGACCCAGGTGGCCAGCGAGTCGGCGTTGACGGCGAGCGCGAGGGGCACCGGGCCGGCTCCCTCCGCCTCGTCGCCGCCCAGAGCCCGCACGGCGTCCTCGGCGAGCAGCTCGATCTGACGGGCGAGCCGGAGGAGCCCGGCTCCGGCCTCGGTGGCGACGACCGGCCGCGAGCGCACGAGGAGCACGCGTCCGGCGGCGGTCTCGAGCGCCTTGATCCGCTGGCTGAGCGCCGAGGGGGTGACGTGCAGGGCGCGGGCGGCCGCGTCGAAGGAGCCGTGCCGGACGGCGGCGGCCAGCGCGCGCAGGCGGGAGAGGTCGAGATCGTCGGTCGGCATCAGTTCTGCTTACGGTACGGAAGGAGCATGAGCTGGTCTACATCTTCCGGGCGCCCTACCGTCGGAGCGTGTCCCCCCTCCTCGCCGCCGTGTCCGGCCTCGGCTTCGGCCTCTCGCTCATCATCGCCATCGGCGCTCAGAACGCCTTCGTGCTCCGGCAGGGGCTCCGCCGCGAGCACGTCCTCGCCGTGGTGGCGATCTGCGCGCTCTGCGACGCGGCGCTGATCGTGCTCGGCATCGCCGGCATCGGCGCGGTGCTCGAGTCGGCGCCGTGGCTGCTGGTCGTGATCCGCTGGGGCGGCATCGCGTTCCTGCTCGGCTACGCGGTCCTCGCCGCGAAGCGCGCGCTGCGCCCCGGCACGCTCGACGGCGACCCGGCGGGCGCGTCCACCTCGCTGCGGACGGCGATCACGACCTGCCTGGCGCTGACGTTGCTGAACCCCCACGTCTACCTCGACACGGTGGTGCTGCTGGGGTCCGTCGCGAACACGCACGGCGACGAGCGCTGGTTCTTCGGGGTCGGGGCGGTGGTGGGCAGCGTGCTGTGGTTCACGGCGCTGGGCTTCGGGGCGCGGGTGCTGCGTCCGCTGTTCCGGAGCCGGACGGCCTGGCGGGTGCTGGATGCGGGAGTCGCAGTCGTGATGGTCGTGCTGGCGGTGTCGCTGGCGCTGTCCCACTGAGTCGCGACCCTGGCGGCGGCGATACTTGTTCTACTAACATTGCGAACATGTTGTTCCGCGTCGACCCCTCCTCGCCGCGCTCCCTGGCCGATCAGCTGGAGTCGCAGGTGCGCACGGCCGTCGCCGAGGGCGTGCTCTCGGCGGGCGACCGCCTGCCTCCGGCCCGCGAGCTGGCCGAGTCGCTCGACATCAACATGCACACCGTGCTCCGCGCCTACGCGGCGCTCCGCGACGACGGCCTCCTGCAGATGCGCCGCGGCCGGGGCGCCTGGATCGCGGAGTCCGCCGGCCCCGGCCTCGTGCGCGTGACCGCGCTCGTCGACCAGCTCGTCGCCGAGGCCCGCCGCAGCGGGATCGGCCCCGCCGAGCTCATCCGCCTGATCGAGAGGACCACCCCGTGACCGACCGCACCCGCTCCCTGCTGGCCGCCGCCTCCCTCCGTGCTCGTCTCGCGGGTCGTGCTCGACGTGCCGCCCGTCCTCGCCTCGCACTGGTCCTCGACGGGCGCCGCCGACGAGGTCGCCCCGGTCGGCGCCCTGCTGGCCCTGGCGCTCGTCCTCTCCGGCGCCCCGGCGGTGGCGGGGATCGTCGCCGCGCTGCTCGGCCACGGCTCGCGGATGCTGCTCTCGTGCCTCGGACTGGTCGCCGGCCTCGGTGCCTCGGCCTGGGCGACGTCCCTCGGCACGACGCTCGCGGCCGACTCGGCCGAGGGCGCGCAGCTGGGCGCCTGGCTGCTCGTGCTGCTCGGCGGCCTCGCCTACGCGGTGGTGCCGGGCGCCCTCGCTCCGCGGAGCCGCTCGGAGTCGAGCACGCGCGTCGAGCGGATGGCGCTCGGCGACTCCGAGTCGGGCGCCTGGTCGCACACCGTCACCGGGCGGGTCTTCGCGGTCGTCGGAGTCGTCCTGGCGCTCGCCGCGGCCGTCGCGGTGTCGACGCTGCTGGCCGAGGGCTCGACGGGCCCCGCGATCGCGATGGCCGTGATCCTCGGCGCGAGCGCGATCGTGGTCCTCGGCTTCACCCGACTGCGCGTCACGGCCGACCGCCGCGGGCTCCGCGTGGTGTCGCGGGTGCTCGGGATCCCGCTGCGGCGCATCCCGCTCGAGACGATCGCCTCGGTCGGCACGGCCGAGCTGCGGCCGGCGGAGTGGGGCGGCTGGGGCTACCGGATGATGCCGGGCCGCTCGGCGCTCATCCTGAACGCGGGCCCCGGGCTGGTGGTGCGGACCACGCGCGAGCGCGAGTTCGCGATCAGCCTGCGCGACCCGGAGACGCCGGCGGCGCTGCTCGAGGCGCTGCGCACGCGCTGAGCCCGGCGGGCGCCCGGGAGGAGGGTCTGGACAAAAGTAGGAACATCGATCCGGACCGCGGACCCGCCGTTAGCGTGGACCCACTCCCCCACTCACGAGGCGGGATGACCCTGAACTCGACCCGGGCCGGGCTCGGCGTCGACCTGACCACGGAGGTTGAATCATGCCGTTCACGACCACGGACGATGGCGTGGAGATCTACTACAAGGACTGGGGGCCCGCGGACGCGCAGCCCATCGTGTTCCACCACGGCTGGCCGCTGTCCTCGGACGACTGGGACGCGCAGATGCTGTTCTTCCACGCGCACGGCTACCGCGTCGTCGCGAGCGACCGCCGCGGGCACGGGCGGTCGACCCAGGTCGGCACCGGCCACGACATGGACCACTACGCGAGCGACGTGAACGCGGTCGTCGAGCACCTCGACCTGCGGAACGCGATCCACATCGGCCACTCGACCGGCGGCGGCCAGGTCGCCCGCTACGTCGCGAAGTACGGCGAGCCGCAGGGACGCGTGGCGAAGGCGGTCCTCGTCTCGGCGGTCCCTCCGCTCATGGTGCAGACGGAGGCGAATCCCGACGGGACGCCGATCTCGGTCTTCGACGGCTTCCGCGAGGCGCTGGCGGCCAACCGGGCCGACTTCTTCCAGGCCGTCGCCTCCGGCCCGTTCTACGGCTTCAACCGACCCGGCGCGACCGTCTCGGAGCCGGTGATCGCCAACTGGTGGCGCCAGGGCATGACGGGTTCAGCGCTGGCGCACTACGAGGGCATCGCCGCGTTCTCCGAGACCGACCAGACCGAGGACCTCAAGGCCATCACCGTCCCGGTCCTCGTGATGCAGGGCGACGACGACCAGGTCGTGCCCTACGAGGACGCCGCGCTGAAGCAGCACGAGCTGCTGCAGAACTCGACGCTCAAGATCTACGAGGGCTACCCGCACGGCATGCTGACGGTCCACGCCGACGTCATCAACCCCGACCTGCTCGCGTTCATCCGGGCGTAGCGGGAGCGGCGCCTGTGGCCGCAGGTGCGTCCCGGTCGTTCGGGGCGCACCTGCGCAGGCCTGTCGGAGGACGCCGAGAACCGGCGGAACCCCCGGGCGCCGCCCTGCCTCCGGATCGCGTTCCGACGGCTCCGCGTCGATCCGATCGCCTTCGTCATCTGTCGAGTCCTTCGGACTCCCCGATGCGCGGAACCGCCCGGGCTTCGTAGTGTCCGAGCATGACTCCGCACTCCTCGTCTCCCCCGGCGCAGCGGTCGGCCTGGGCGCCCCTGGCGATCACCGCGTTCCGGGTGCTGTGGTTCGCCCAGCTGGGCAGCAACATCGGCACGTGGATGCAGACCGTCGGCGCCCAGTGGTTCCTGGTCGAGGCCGCCGCGGGCGCGGTGGTCATCGCTCTCGTGCAGACGGCGAGCCTGGCGCCCTCGCTCCTGGTCGCCCTGCCGGCGGGCGTCCTGGCCGACTCCCTCGACCGGCGACGGCTGCTGATCTGGGGGACGTCGGCCAGCGCGCTGCTGGCGGCCGCCCTGACCGTCGTGGCGGCCGTCGGCGCTCTGTCGCCGTGGACGATCCTGGCCTTCACCTTCCTGCTCGGCATCACCTCCACCCTGACGTCGCCCGCCTGGCAGGCGATCCAGCCGGAGCTCGTGCCCCGCGACCTGATCGCCGCATCGTCCGCCCTGGGAGGAGTGACGGTCAACGGCGCTCGAGCGGTCGGCCCCGCGCTGGCCGGAGTCGTCCTGTCGGTGTTCGGGGCCCCCGTCGTCTTCGGCCTCAATGCGCTGAGCTTCGTCCTCGCCGTGATCGCCCTCCTCTGGTGGAAGCGGCCCGCCCAGACCGGCCTCGACGATCGCGAGCAGTTCGGCGCGGCGCTGAAGGCGGGGATCCGGTACGTCGCCTCGGCGCACCTCGTGCGCCGCATCCTGCTCCGGTCCGCACTGTTCGCCCTGCCTGCCAGTGCGCTCTGGGCGCTCCTGCCCCTCACCGCGAAGCGCCTCGACCTCGACTCGAGCGGGTACGGCCTCCTCCTGGGTGCTCTCGGCGCCGGCGCCGTGCTCGGCGTCTTCGCTCTGCCGCTCGCTCGGCGCCGGCTCTCGGACAACACCGTCATCACGGCGAGCGCGGTGCTCTTCGCGGCGGGGTCCCTCGCGGCGGCGTTCCTCCCGTTCGCGCCGACGCTGGTCCTGCTCGTGCTCGCGGGACTGGCCTGGATCGGCACGCTCACCGTGCTGAACGCGGCGCTCCAGCTCACCCTGCCCCAATGGGTGCGGTCCCGCGGGGCGTCGATCTACATCTTCGTCTTCATGGGAGCGATGGCCGTCGGCTCGACCGGGTGGGGTCTGGCGGCGCAAGCGCTCGGCACCCCGATCGCCTACACGGTGTCGGCCGCCCTGCTGCTCGTCGTGGCGGCCAGTGTGCGGGCGCTCCCCCTCCTGCCGGGGACGGGGACCGTCGATCGCAGCATCTCGATGTCGTGGCCCACCCCCACGCTGGTGTTCGAGCCGCAGCCCGCCGACGGGCCGGTGCTGGTGACGGTCTCCTACCGGGTCGACTCCGACTCCGTCGCCGCGTTCCGCACCGCGATGAGCCGGGTGGAGAGCTCCCGGCGACGGACCGGCGCCTCGAGGTGGGCGCTCTACCGCAGCGGCGAGGAGGCCGACGTGCAGCTCGAGACGTTCCTGGTGCCGTCGTGGGGCGAGTTCCAGCGGCAGGAGACGCAGCGCCTCACCGGCCGCGACCGCGAGATCCGCGCTGCAGCGCTGGCCCACGTGCAGGGGCAGCCACTCGAACGGCACTACTTCCCCAGCAGGGCCTCCTCCCCGAGTCGGGCCGGGGGCGCCACCGCGGCGGAGTGACGACGGGCGGGAGTCGTCCGCCGGGCACGATCCTCGTTCGAACAGCGGGAGCGCTCTCACGAATCGGCCCGAGGGAGCCATACTGGAGATCGGATCGCCCCCAGCCGACCGCCGCTCGTTCCGGCGGATCCTCCGACGGAGTCAGACGATGAGCAGCCGCACTCCCCTCGCCGACTTCCTCCGAGCCAGGCGGGCGGCGCTGCGACCGGAGCGGATCGGGCTGACGACCGCCGGAACCCGGCGGAGGGTCCCGGGTCTGCGCCGGGAGGAGGTCGCCGATCGCGCCAGGATCAGCCGCGACTACTACCTCCGCGTCGAGCAGGGCCACGACATCACTCCCTCCGACCAGGTGCTCAGCGCTCTCGCCGAGGCGCTCGACCTCGACGGGTTCGAGCGCGCCTACCTGTTCCGGGTCGCCAGGCCGCTCCCCCCGCTGGGCGCCGCCTCGAGCCCTGCGCCGTCGATGGAGGCACTGCTGGAGCACTGGCCGATGACGCCGGCGTTCGCGTTCGACCGGAACCTCGACGTCCTGGCGACGAACGACCTCCTGCGGTGCATCGCCCCGGAGAAAGGAGTGCCGGGGGCGAACCTGCTCCTCTCGGTCGCGGAGGGGTACGCGAGCGCTCGCGAGGACGGCATCCCGGCGGACCAGCTGCAGGTGTGGGACAGCATCTTCCGCGAGCTGATCGCGGCCCTGCGGTTCTACAGCGATCCCGACGACTTGCGCCTGCGGGAGATCGTCGGCGAGTGCTCCGTCCGGTACCGGCTCTTCCGGTCGGTCTGGGCCGAGTACGAGGTCCGGCCGATCACGCAGCGGGCGCTCCGGATCGACGTCGTCCCGTTCGGGTGGCTCGACTTCGACATGCAGACGTTCGAGTCGGCCGTGGCCCCGGGCCGCTTCATCGTGACGTACCTCGCCCGACCGGGGTCGCCCGCCGCCGCGGCGGTCGACCACTTCGCGTCGCTCCGGCCCGCTGCTCGGCAGGCGGAGGCGCACGTCACGCCGAACGCGGCGGTTCCCGGACGGTGACGGCGAGACTCTCGAGCACGCGCCGGGCCGCGGCGTCGGCGGGCTCGAACAGGAGCAGCGTGCGCTCGTCGTCGCGCGGGAGACGCAGCAGGCGGTAGTCCAGCGGGACGGTGCCGACGGCGGTGCCGAGGAAGCGGACCGACCCGCTCCCCCGCACCGGGGCGTCCCGGGCCCAGGCCGCGGCGAAGGCGGGGCTGCTGACCGAGAGCTCCCCCACGATGCTCCGGAACTCCCGATCGCCGTCGTGCCGGTCGAGCGAGGCGCTCAGCAGCGCGGTCACCTGCTCCGCCGCATCCCGCCAGCAGGGCAGGTCCTGCAGGTCGGGCGCCTCGAGGAAGGTGGACCGGGCGAGATCGGCCCCCTCGACGAAGTGGGGGGAGAGAGCCCGCGCGAGAGGAGTCGCGGACAGCACCCGGAGGTGCCGGTCGAGCAGCACCGCGGGCTGCTCCGTCCACGGGGCCGGCAACGCCCGGTCCCGCGGCACCTCCGGCCCGTCGTCGTCCACGGGCCTCACGGTAACCGTCGGCTCCGTGCCCGAGCGTGGCTGTCGGAGGGCCAGGGAAGCGGCACGGGAGCGAAGGGGGCCCTGCGAGGGTCACGCTCGCGGACGGGAGCGTCCACGAGGATCGCCGCATGACCCCTCCTCCGGATCTCCGCCGATGACCCTCCAGGACGTGGTCGACGAGCTCGCCGGAGCACCCGGCCGGCCGATCGCGATCGAGGACCGCCACCTCCTGAGCTCGACGGCCCCCGGGCGCGCCGAGCTGCTCGCGGATCTGCTGGCGCCCGACGCAGGCCGACGCCGAGCGTCGTTCGCCGAGGCCGTCGAGCGCCACCGGCTGCGACGCGACCCGAGCACGGTCGTGCGCGCCGTGCTGCTGGACGGAGCGGGCGGAGGACTGCGGCGGGCGTCGCTCGCCCGTCGCCTCGACGCGTCCCCCGCCGCCGGCCCGGTGCTCCTGGGCGACGAGCAGGGGATGCTGCTGTTCGTCAGCACGGAGGCGCCGGGATCCGACCCCGACGCGACGGACGCCCTGGTCCGCGCCGAGGCCCACCGCTGCGGCGCGCGGGTCCTCGCCATCGGCTCGGCGCGCCACCGGCGGGAGGACGACGATCTCCGTCCGACCGCCGACCACGCCGCCCTCGCGGCGAGCATCGTCGGCTCGCTGCCCGACGGTCGCGACCGCGGGGACATCGCGGACCTCGGAGCCTGGGTGCTCCTGTCCTCCGTCGCCGCCGACAGCTCCCAGCTCGCGATACTGTCGCCCGCGGCGGCGACGCTGCTCGAGAACGGCGACGACCTCCAGCGGCAGACCGTCGAGGCCTACCTCGACGTGCGCGGCAGCGCGAAGGAGGCGTGCGCGATCCTGCACATCCACCGCACCACGCTCTACTACCGGCTGGACAACCTGCCGCCGACCGTCCGGGCCGCGCTCGACGACGGGCTCGCGCGCAGCGCGCTGCACCTGTGCCTGAAGCTGATGCGGTTCCGCGGCGGCCACGAGCGGCGGCGGGCCTCGTGACGGCAGCCGCTCCAGGTCGGTCGGCGCTCGACCCAGGGCTCCCGCAGGTGCGCCTCTACGGGCGGCGCAGCTCCGTCAAGCGCGTCGCCTCCGCGGTCGGCGAGGGCGCCATGGCCGTGACCTTCGCCCACCGCCACCTGCAGGAGACGTCGTGAACCGCGATGCCGGTGATCGCGTCGACGAGCCGCCGTCGGACCCGCTGCCCGAGGCGGCCGTGTCGGCCGCGTCGCTCCCCGACCGGCCCGCCGCGTTCCTCACCGCGCTGGTCACCGAGCACTTCGTCCTGGAGTCGGCCAGGGGCATCACCGTCACCGAGTCGAGCAGCAGGGCGTCCCTCTACCTGACGATGCTGTCGAGCTCGCTCGTGGCGTTCGGGTTCCTCGCGCCCACCCCGTACGCGCTCGGGTTCCTGGCGGTCATCATCCCGGTCGTCGTCCTGCTGGGCGTCTTCACCTACGAGCGGCTCGTCCAGACCTCGATGGAGGACATCGCCGCGCTCACGGCGATCCAGCGCATCCGCCGCTACTACGGCACCCTGCTGCCGGGCGCCTGCAGCTACTTCACGATGCCGCGCGGTCCGCACGCCCCGAACGAGCTGCTCGAGATCGGCCGCAGGCGCAGCTGGCGCAGCATCTTCTTCACCATGTCGTCGGCGATCGGAGTCGTGAACTCGATCGTCGCCGGCGCAGGAGTGGCGCTGGCGCTCGCCGTCGGAGGCGGGGACGAGCCGCGCGCGATCGCGGCCGGGATCGCCGCCGCCCTCCTGCTCGCCGTGCTGCACGGCGTCTACCAGTTCCACCGCTACCGGCAGATGCGCCTGCGGATCGCGGAGGCGGAGGCGCTGGACGGCTTCGAGCAGGCGTGAGCGCTGCGGGGCCCCGACCCTCCGCTCAGCCGCGCTCGGCGTAAAGTCCCGACCGGCCGCGAGGTCATCCGCCCCGGGTGGCACATCGATCCCGAGAAGGAGCCGCTGAGCGGACCCGTCCGCCTCCCGTCCGCGGACGACCCGGTCAGGACCCCGGATCCGGCGCGAAGGTCAGCGTGCTGAGGCGGCCCGACGGCCAGATCCGCCGGGCGTAGGCGAGGACCGCGGCAGCGACCACAAGCAGCGCGAGCATCCCGACCAGCCCGGCCTCCGGCCCGTACGATCCGCCCGAGAGGACGCCGCCATCGGTCGGCCGGGTGCTGAAACGGCCCGGCACGACGGTGATCCCGCTGATCGGGAGGCCCCAGACGGCCAGGCTCAGGTTCCACGACGTGTGCAGGGCCAGCGGGAGCCAGAGCGATCGGGTGACCACGAAGGCGATGCTCCAGAGCGCCCCGCCGAGCGCCGTGCCGAGGGCGCCGACGACCGTGGCGTCGGGGTTGCCGAGGTGCAGGAGTCCGAAGACGATCGAGGTCGCGCCGACTCCGATCCACCGGCCCGCCGGCAGGCTGCGCACGACCTCCAGCACGCCGGTCAGGAGCAGGACTCGGAACATCAGCTCCTCCATCAGCGCCATCGCACCGATGACAGCCGTCCACATCCCCAGCTCCGGCAGGGACGGTTCCACGGCCCGGACGTCGATGACTCCGAGCGCTCGCTCGACGAGGAACACGACGGCGACCGCGGAGAAGGACACTGCGATCCCGGCCACGACGTGCACCGGCGTGCGGCGATCGACCGCGAGACCGACGGCGACGAGCAGGACGAGCAGATCCACGTGACTCCTCACGAACATGACGACCACTCGACTTTAGGGATCGACGTGACTGAGGGTGTCGCCGGGCGGGTCGGTGACGGCGTTTCGCGCCACGCCCTCAGCCGCCACGCCTCCTGGGGCAGGCTTCCGTGGTCCGACCGAGGGAGAGCCTGCTCAGCATGACCACCGCACACTCCGCCGATCCCGTCGGCCCGACCTACGCACCCCTGTCGATCCTCGCCGGGGCGAGCTTCTGGATCGGGATCGGCTCGATCCTCCTCGGCTGGACGATCCTGGCGCCCTTCGCCGGAGTCGTCCTCGGCATCCTCTCCCTCCGACGGGAGCCGATCGCGCGCCGGACCGCCGCGATCGGCATCGCCCTCAACTCGCTCTGCCTGCTCGTGTACCTCGGCGCACTGACCCTGATCCTGCTGACCGTCGTCGAGCGTCTCGCTCTGCAGAACATCGGCGGCCCTCTCTCCTGATCCGCGCGGTCTCCGCTCGGGCATCGGCCGAAGGCCGCGCCGTCCGACGCGGGCTCGCGGACCGACGGCGTTCAGAAGGCGGGACGGCTTCCGCGCTTTGCACGAGTGTCCGTCGGCC
>Ga0308159_1004694_pt1 | contig 12222 bp, 8 predicted proteins | sample PhyCR1_FD_201040 | JGI IMG/M metagenome (GOLD analysis project Ga0308159, IMG submission 201040) | Phyllosphere microbial communities from UC Gill Tract Community Farm, Albany, California, United States - DLSLC.R1 | ecosystem: Host-associated > Plants > Phyllosphere > Unclassified | place: USA...
CCTCATCCCGCCACGACAGTACGGCGAGCACAGGGCCGAACACTTCCTCGCGGCAGATGGCGTCGGTGTTGGCCACATTGTCGAGGATCGTCGGCGGATACCAGGCGCCGTCTGCAAACTCGTCCTGCGGCACTTCGCCCCCGCACAGCACGCGCGCGCCGGCGGCGACAGCGGCATCGACCATCCCCGCCACGTGGTCGCGGTGGCGGTGCGCGATCATCGGCGCCATCTGCGTGCCCGCCGCATCGCCCCGGCCCATGCGCAGCGCCTTCGCCCGCTCGACAAGGCGGCCGACGAATTCCTCGCGGATGCTCTCGTGCACGAACAGGCGCGAGCCGGCGATGCACGACTGGCCGGTGGAGCTGAACACGCCGTAGAGCACGCCGGCGACGGCCTCGTCCATGTCCGCGTCGGGAAACACGATGGTGGGCGACTTGCCCCCCAGTTCCAGCGAGACCGGCATCAGCTTGGCGGCGGCGATTTCCGCGATGCGCACGCCGGTGACGGTGCCGCCGGTGAAGGCGACTTTCTTCACCAGCGGATGGCGCACCAGAGCATCGCCGATCACCCGCCCCGGCCCCGGCAGCACCGAGAGCAGACCCTCGGGCAGCCCCGCCGCATAGGCAAGCCGGGCGAAGAACAGCGAGACCAGCGGGGTCCATTCCGCCGGCTTGAGGATCACGGCATTTCCCGCCGCCAGCGCGGGTGCGACCTTCTGGGCGTCGCTGGCGATGGGGGAATTCCACGGCGTGATGGCGGCCACGACGCCCAGCGGTTCGTGGACCGACATCGTCAGCCAGGGCCCGCGCGGCGGGGTCAGTTCCTCGTCCATCGTCTCCAGCGTGGCGGCGACGTAGCGGAACGTGCCCGCCGCGGAGAGCGCCAGCGCACGGGTTTCGCCCAGCGTCTTGCCGGTATCGCGCGTTTGCAGCAGGCTGATCACATCGACGTGCGCATCAATGGCATCCCCGATCCGGTAAAGCACGCGGGCACGTTCGTGCGGCTTCAGGTCGCGCCAGGCGGGCGCGGCGACGGCGGCATGGCCCATCGCCACCGCTTCTTCCACATCGCCCAGCCCGGCCAGGCCATATTCCGCCACCAGCCGGCCGTCGGTCGGGTCGATGCTGCGCGCGGTCCCGGCCTCGCCTGCGCGGAAGCTGCCGCCTACGCAGATCTGCGAGAAGTCGATGTGGTCGGGTTCGAGGAACGGGGTCATGGCCAAAGTCCTGACAAATCTCAGATGACGATCTGTGCGGCCATGCCGTGAAGCAGGCGCACGATGCTGTGCGCGGTAAGCGCGGAAGTCTTGGGGTTCGCGGCCGAGGGTGCCCCGGCGATGCGCACCTCGAAGCAGCCGTCGGCGCCTTCGAAGCGCAGTTCGTGGACGTTGGTGGCGATCGTCGGGTCGGCGACCAGTTCCACTTCGGTGCGGTCGAAGCCGATCCCCGCCAGCGCCACGGTGGCCGCGACGTTGGAGTTCTTGGGGTAGGTCAGCGCCGCTTCGCGGGCATCGCCGCGGAAGAACACGGCGGGCTCGGTCAGCGCCGCGAGGTCGAGCAGCTCCTCCGCCGGCGTACCGCGCCACGCCAGCGCGGGCTTGCGGCCGACGTAGCGCACCCGCTCCAGCCCGCCGAGGCGCGCCGCGGAGAGGCCCTCGATCCCGGCCATCGCCCCCGATGCGAGGACGAGCTGCGCGCCGCCCTCCTCGGCCGCTGCGGACAGCGTTTCCGCCAGCGCAGGATCGGCCAGCGCGCCGGTGGAGACGATCATCAGCGACAGTCCCGCGCGCAGTACTTCGGCGCCATAGGCCCGCACCGCCTCGTGCCCGGCACACTCCACGATCACGTCGGGCGCACGGGCCAGCAGGTCGGCGATGGTTTCGACGCGCAGCGCTTCGTCCAGCCCATCACGCGGGCACCGCGCGAGGATGCCGACGACCCGAGGCCCGCTGCCCAGCGCGTCGCGGACGGCGCGCGAGATCCCGCCGTCGCCGATCAGACCGATGCGCGGGGGTGCGATGCTGGCCATGGTCAATCCTTGCGAGGGGGGCCGGCGAAGGCCTGCGGGTATGCGCCGATCGCGAGCATGTCGATCTCGACGATGGCGGCGCCGCGCGTCGCGCGCGCGCGGTCGAGCGCGGCGCCCACGTCGGCGATGTCGCTCACCTTCTCGTGGCGCAGGCCGATCGAGGCGGCGACCATCGCGAAGTCGGGCACGCGGATGTTCGAGTAATGGCGGCGGCCGCCGTACTCGACATCCTGGATGTTGCGGATCACGCCGTAGCCCTTGTCGTTCATCAGCACGAGCGTGACGTCCGGGTCTTCCTCGGCCAGCGTGGCAAGTTCGCCCAGGCACAGCGTCAACCCGCCGTCGCCGCTCAGCGCATAGGCGCCGCCGGGCGCGCCGAAGGCCGCGCCGATGGCCATCGGCAGGCCCTGCCCGATGCCGCCGCCAACCGCGTGCACGCCCGCGCGGGTGCTTCCCACGCGCAGGAAGCGGTTGCCCCACATCGAGTTGGAAATGGTCACGTCGCGCACCCATGCCGCATCGGCGGGGATGCGGGCCTGGATCTCGTCGACGAGGCGGTCGTAGGCGCCCAGGCTCTTGCGCATGCCGGCGTGCATCACGCCGCGCGCGGCGGTGAAGGTCTCGCCCCAGGCCGCGTCATAGCGCTTGTCGCCCAATGCTTCGAGGAGGCCGGCGAAGGTGGCCTTCACGTCGCCGTGGATGAACAGGTCGTTGGCGTAGCTGCGGCCGTCCGAAGTGGCGTCGACGTCGATCACCGCGACCCTGGCGGGCAGGCGCAGCTTGTAGATCCACGTCTCGTTGCCGCGCAGGCGCGAACCGGCGACGATCATCAGGTCGGCTTCGTCGTAGAGCGCCTGGACTTCCTTGGTGCAGTTGAATGCGCCGAGCGAAAGCGGGTGCGTTTCCTCGACGACGCCGCGGCCGTTCGTGGACGTGACGATGGGAATGCCCAGGTCCGCCAGCGCGGTGGCTTCCACCTCGGCACCGCGCGCGCCGCCGCCCAGCAGGATCACCGGCTTCCTGGCGGCAGCCAGCATTTCGGCGAGCGCAGCAATCTTGCCGGCGTCGGTCGCGGGGCGCTTGGGCGACAGGTTGGGCAGCGCGGCCGGCATCGGCATGGGCGCGGCCTGCACATCCACCGGGATCTCGATCGAGACCGGGCCGGTCGGCGCCGACAGGGCGGCTTCGGCGGCGGCAAGCATCGTCTCCACCACCTGGTCGGGCGACGTGATGCGGAACGCCGCCTTCGACACCGCGCCCAGCATCTGCATCTGCGCGGGCGCTTCGTGGATATAGGCGCGGTTGAGGTCGAGGTGCTCCAGTTCGACCTGCCCGGTGATGTGCATCACCGGCGAGCCTGCGGTGAGCGCTTCCACCATGGCGCCCGCGGCGTTGCCCGCCGCGGTGCCGGTGCTGGTGAAGGCGACGCCCAGGTTGCCGGTGACGCGGGCATGGGCGTCGGCCATGTTCAGCGCGCCGGCTTCGCCGCGTGCGGAGATGTAGCGGATCGCCCCCTGCTCGCCCAAGGGATCGAGGATCGGCATGTTGTGGATGCTGATCACGCCGAAGACGTGACTGACGCCCCAGTGGGCCAGCAGCTGCGCGATCAGGGCGCCAACGGTGGTCTGCGTCTCGGTGGTCGCTGCGATCTGCGTCATTGGGGTGTCGATCACTTCCATGGTGTCAGTTTTTCCGGGGAGGATAGGAAAGGCCGAAGCCGAACGGGTACGCGGTGGCCGCGAAGTCGAAGGGCACGTCTTCCGCCTGCTGCTCGACGGAGGCAGCATCGGCGGGGAGTGCGAAGGGAAGCTTGCCCGAAGGGGCGAAAGCGCCGGTCAGCACGTCGGCAAGGGCGTCGTCGCCCGAGCCGAAAGTGGCGATCATGCCGGGCACGGTGTCGATGAACTCTGCCAGGACGGCGGGGCGCTCCATGCTCATGACCACGACGACCGGCTTGCCGGTGGCCACCGCCTTGCGGATCATCGCCAGTTCATCGGCATTGTCGGCGCCGGCGAAGACGGGCGTGCCTTCGTGGGTCCGCACGAAGAATGCCTTGCCGGTCCGGTTGTCGGCATAAGGCGCATTGACCTTGACGACGATGACGTCGGCCCGGGCGGCATCGGTCACGCGGCCTGCCAGCGACCTGGGCGCGGCAGCAAAGCCTTCGAGCGCCACCGTGCGGCCCGGCGCCAGCGGCAGCACGTCGCCCGCGTTCTTGAGCAGCACGATGGACTTGCGCTGCGCCAGATCGCCGGCGGCCACGTATTCGGGCGCCTTGACGATGTGCATCGCGGCATCGGGGTCGACGTAGGGGTTCTCGAAAAGTCCTGTCGCGAACATCGGCTCGAGGATGCGCCGCACCGAGACGTCGATGCGCTTTTCCGTGACCTTGCCGGCCTTGACGAGGTCGACGATGTACGACGTCTCGTGCTCGCCGCCGAGCTGGTCGATGCCGGCCCAGATCATCCGCCGTTCGCGCTCGATCTTGGGCTGGTCTTCCAGGCCCCAGGGCTGCGCGTGCATCCAGTCGGTGATGGCCACGCCCTTGAAGTGCATCTTCGTGCGCAGCAGGTCGGTCATGATCTTGCGCGAAAAATTGGTGGCGACGGTGTCGGTGCCCGCCGGGATGCCGTAGCTGCCCATCGCGAAGGCCACATCGGCGCGGAACGAAGGCGCAAAGGCTTCGTAATGCAGCTTCTGGCGCTTGCCGGGATAGACCAGCCGCGTGCCATAGGGGTTGTGCGGGTCGAAGCCATGCTCCACCGGCCCGTCACCGGGGAAGTGCTTGACCACCGCCATCACGCCGCCGGGGCCCAGGCGCTGCCCCTGCGCGCCCAGGATGAACTGGGCGGCCAGTTCGCCGCTCAGCTTCGCGTCTTCGCCGAACGTGCCGGGAATGCGGTTCCAGCGCGGCTCCGTGACCACGTCGGCCATCGGGTTCAGGATCATGCGAAAGCCCATCGCGCGCAGTTCGGCGGAAGCGATTTCGCCGAAGCGGTGCACCAGCGCCGGATCGCGGGCGGCGCCCAGGCCGATCATGTCCGGCCAGCTGGAGGTGATCTTCACCCGGTCCGGCGGCGGCAGGGCGCCGCCCGGCAGGCGGTTGGTGGTGTGGATCGGATCGGCGCTGAACACGATCGGAATGCCCAGGCGAGCGCCTTCCGCCATTTCCTGCAAGGCATTGGCCCAGCGCGCCGCATCGGCGGGCGAACCGCCCGGCGAGGTCATGATGTAGCGCACGTGGCGGTTCAGGATCAGGTCGCGCGGGCTGGGCTTGTCGGCGCGGTCGAAGCCGGGCACCCCGGCCACGTTGACCGGCGGCTTGAGCGCGCCCGGCGGCGGGGGGGCCAGCTGGTCCAGTACGGTGCCGCCGGGGCCGAAATAGCCCGAATTCACCGCATGCATCATGAGCCCCGCCTTTTCGGGCACGGTCATGCGCTGCGTCAGGTCCTTCGCACGGGTGGCCGCAGGCAGGCGCCAGTCCTCGTAGGGATCGAGGCGGCCGTTGCGGTCGAGGTCGCGAAAGCGCAGGCCGTCCACCGTCAGCACCGGCGCGGATCGGGTGCCGATCTCGGGCTGCCGCGCCATGCCGCTGCCTGCCGCCGCCGGATGGGCGGCCAGCAAGGCGACGGTCAGGGCGAGGATGGAAGACATGCGCTGCATCGTTGATCTCCGGGTAAAGAAAGAAGGGGGCACGGCAGTTGGGAGGAGGATGGGTATGGGCGCCGCGCCCCCTCGCCGTTTTACCAGCGGAAGGTCAGGCGGGCACCATAAGTACGCGGCGGTGCGTACTGGCTGCGGATGGCGCCGTAGAGGCCGCTCTGCGCCGCCTCGGTCAGCACGACGCTGTTCTCGAGGTTGCGGACATAGGCCTGGATCGACAGGTTGCTGTTGTCCGGCACGTACTCGAGGCTGAGGTCGGTGCGGGTATAGGCGCCCTGGCGTTCGGTCGCGCGGTTGAAGTAGCTCATCCACTGCTCCGAACGATACTGCGTCTGCGCACGGGCGGTGAACTCGCCGCCCAGCGCCGCGAAGCTCTGCTGGATGCCGGCGTTGATCGACCACTTGGGCGACTGGACGAGGAAGTTGTCCTCGTAGTTCACGGTGCACACGCCTGCCGTCGTCTTGGTCGTGCAGAAATCGCGGTACTTCGCATCCAGGTACGTGACCGAGAAGTCGATGCGGCTGCCGGTGAAGAACGCCGCGACGGTTTCCGCCTCGATGCCCTTGATGCGCGACTTGCCCGCATTGACGACGATCGTGTCCGCGCCGATGACCTGCGAGACCTGCTGGTCCTTGTAGTCGTACCAGAACGCGCTCAGGTTCACCTGCAGCTTGTCGTCGAGGAAGCGGTTCTTCGAGCCGATCTCATAGGCGATCAGCGTTTCGGGATCGTAGTTGCCGAGCCCGAAATTGTTGAAGCCGCCCGACTTGTAGCCGCTGTCGACCTTTGCATAGAGCAAGCTGTCGGGGCTGACGGTGTAGTCGACGCCGCCGTGCCACGTCACCTTGGTCCACTTGGCGCGGGTGTCGTCGGTGGCGTAAGTGCGCACCGAAGTGCCGCCGCTGGTGTCCTGCGTCAGGCTGCCGACGTAGCTATAACCCTCGCGGCTCTTCATGTCCTCGGTGTAGCGGATGCCGCCCGAGATGCGCAGGCCGTCGAACAGGTCATACGAGACCTGGCCGAAAGCGGCCTTGGAACGCGTGGTCACGTCATAGTGGTATTCACGCAGATTGACCGGCGCGCCGCTGACGTCGTTGTCGAAGAAGTTGGCGAGCTTCAGATCCTCGTTGAAGTAGTAGAGGCCTGCCTGCCAGATGAACCCGCTCTTGTTGTTCGAGGCGATGCGCAGCTCCTGGCTGAAATCCTCGGAAACCTCGTCGCGGGTGTAGATGTAGTACTTGTCGGCCTGACCGTCGTTGTCCCAGCGGTTGAACAGGTTCTGCTTCATGTAGCCGGTGATGGAGCTGATGGTCGCGAAGTCGAGGTCGTAGTCGACCCGGCCCAGCGCCCGCAGGTTGGTCGTGTCCATCTTGCCGCGCGTGCTCAGGTCGAAGTGGGTCGCCGCGCCGGCCTTGTCCTTGGGCCGGGTGGTGACGACGCCGCCCACGGTGGTCAGCTTGACGCCGTCGTAGACCGCGCCCGTACCGCCCAGGTGCATGTAGTCGCCGCTGACGAGGACCTTGAGACGATCGGTCGGCGTGAACAGGAACGACAGGCGGCCGCCCTTGACGTTGGTGCTGTCGCCGCGCCCGGCATCGCCGTTGTCGCGGAAACCGTCGTTGTAGCGCGACACTGCCGAGGCGCGCATGGCGATGCCTTCGGCGATCGGCAGGTTGACGGCGGCATCGGCATTGATCGTGTCGTAGTTGCCGGTCTCGAGCGAGACGTAGCCCTCGACCTGGTCGGTCGGCTTCTTGGTGATGATGTTCACCGCGCCGCCGGTGGCGTTGCGGCCATAGAGCGTACCCTGCGGGCCGCGCAGGACCTCGATGCGCTCCAGATCGTAGAAGCTGGCGTTGATGCCGGTGGGGCGCTGCAGGTACTGGTCGTCGATGCTGACGGCGATGGCGCTGTCACCGATCTCGGTGAAGTCGCGGCTGGCGACGCCGCGGATCGAAAGGAATGCAGCGCCGCTGCTGGCGCCGATGTTGAGGCTGGGCGAAACCGTGGTCAGGCCCGAGACGTCGGAGATGCCGTTCTTCTTGAGCTGGTCGGGCGTGAAGACCTGCAGCGCGGTAGCGGTCTTCTGGGAGTCTTCCGAACGCTTGGTCGCGGTCACGACGATCTCGCCGAGACCTTCGTTTTCGGCGGCAGGGGCCTGCGCGTCCTGCGCGGCCGCGATCTGCGGAAGAGCGGCGATGGCGATCGCCAGCATGGAACTCGAGAATACGCTGCGGCTGAACATGGAGAACTCCCTGACCTGTGTTGCGACGTTTGTTTCGTATATCAAACGGTGTTTGTATTGCAATCAAACCGTCAAACGACGCTCTTGTCAATGGTCTTTTGTGATCCTCGCCCTTTCGCCGTGCGGCACGCCCGGACATGCGCAAGCGGCCGATGCATCGCTGCATCGGCCGCTGAAAACATTTAAAAAAGCGGGGTCTCAGGCGGAGATCAGTCCGCCATTCACCGGCAGGATCTGCCCTGAAATGAACGCGCTGGCATCGCTCAGCAGGAACACCGCTGCGCCAGTCGTGTCCTGCGGCACCTGCGGACGCCGAATCGCCGCGCCGTCGACATAGAACTGCTTGCGCTGTTCGGGCACGTAGTCCGTGGCGGGCACCCGCACGAGCCCCGGCGCCAGGGCATTTACGGTAATCGCATCCTCGCCCAACTCGCGCGAAAGCGAGCGTGTCATGCTGATGACCGCGCCCTTGCTAGCCACGTAATGCAGCAGCCGCGGCGCCCCCCACAAAGCGGTATCCGACGCGATGTTCAGCACCCGCCCGCCTTTTTCGGATCGCCTCAGCATCGGCGCGAACGCCTTGGTCATGAGCCAGGTGCCACGCACATTGATGCGCATCACCTGGTCCCACTGGTCGATGTCGATCTCCTCGAAAGTCTTGCCCCCGATGCCGGTCGCCAGCGCCGCGTTGTTGAGGAGCCCATCGATCCCGCCCATGCGCCGCTCGACCTCGGCCGAGAGGGCGGTGACGGAATCGGCGTCCGCGATGTCGACCGCGAAGCCTTCCGCCTCATGGCCCTGCAGGCGCAGCTGTTCCGCGGTGCGCGCGGCGCCCTCGCCATCGATATCGGCTACCGCGATGCGTGCGCCCGCTTCTGCGCAGGCCTGCGAGAAAGCTTCGCCCAGTCCGCGCGCTGCGCCGCTGACCAATATGGTGCGACCCGTTAAAGCTATAGCCAATGCGACCTCACTGTCTCTTATTTGAACCTGTGGTTTCGCTATCAAACGATTCGCTTGTCAGCAAGGGTCGATCGTCTGCTGCTTAAAGAACCGGCCGCCGCAGGCCGATCGCGCGCGCCTGTCCGCCGAGGAAGGCCGGCTGTCATGGTCGCCCGGTGCCAAGCTACCGTAGCCGAACGGAAAAACACGGCGCCGTTCCGCAGCTAGACCAAGGGTTAGCCCATACTATCGGTTGATACCGCACCCGGCCGAGCCGGGGCAAACGAAGCGGGCGGCCGAGAGTGCTCTCGCCGACTTCGAACTTTTCAATTTTATCGAAACATTGGCACAGGTTTATCTGACTTTTTGAAAGCCCGGTTCTGCGCCACAAAAGACCGCACCGGGCGACGACGCCCTGCAACAGGAGGAACTTCCCGATGACGCCTACCGCCACCGCCACCCCCGGAAAGTCGCTGATCTCGCCGGCCAACCACGCGCTTGTCCTGATCGACTTCCAGTCGCAGATGAGCTTTGCGACCAAGTCGATCTCGCCCGAACTGCTGCGCAACAATGCCGCCCTGATCTCGCGCGGCGCCAAGTCGTTCGATGTTCCCACGATCCTCACGACGGTCGCCGAAAAGAGCTTCTCCGGCCCGATGTTCGACGAGATCACCGACGCCTTCCCCGGCCAGGAACTGCTCGACCGCACGTCGATGAACACCTGGGAAGACGAGGCTGTGATCTCCGAAATCAACCGCATCGGCCGCCCCCGCATCGTCTTTGCCGGGCTGTGGACGTCGGTGTGCATCGTCGGCCCGGTGGCCTCTGCGATCGACCAGGGGTTCGAGGCCTACTTCATCTCCGACGCCTGCGGCGACATCTCTGACGAGGCGCACGAACGTGCGGTCCAGCGCATGATCCAGCTGGGCGCGGTGCCGATGACCTCGCTGCAGTACCTGCTGGAACTGCAGCGCGACTGGGCCCGCACCGAAACCTACGACAGCACCACCGGCATCGCGAAGGTCTGGGGCGGCGCCTACGGCCTCGGCATCAAGTACGCCAAGACCATGTTCGGCGCTTCCGAAGGCGCTCACTGAGGTCGTCCCCCGACGACCTTTCGGCAGGCTCGGGATGAGCGCGGGCGATGTCTTCCCGCCCCGAATATCCCGAGCTTGTCGAAGCCCACGCAGTTAAGCCACTTTCACCGAACCCGCTCTCTCAAAGGAACAGCATCATGGCATATGTAACCACCAAGGACGGCGTCGAGATCTTCTTCAAGGACTGGGGCCCGAAGGATGCCCAGCCGATCATGTTCCACCACGGCTGGCCGCTCTCGTCGGACGACTGGGACGCGCAGATGCTGTTCTTCCTCTCGCACGGGTACCGCGTCGTAGCGCATGACCGCCGGGGCCACGGCCGCTCGGCGCAGGTCAGCGAAGGCCACGACATGGACCACTACGCCGCAGACGCCGCCGCCGTGGTGGAGCATCTGGACCTCACGAACGCCGTCCACATCGGCCACTCGACCGGCGGCGGCGAAGTTGCCCGCTACGTCGCGCAGTACGGCATTCCCCAGGGCCGCGTCGCCAAGGCGGTGCTGGTCAGCGCGGTGCCGCCGATCATGGTCCAGACCGAGGCCTACCCCGACGGCCTGCCGATCGCGGTGTTCGACGGCCTGCGCGCCGCGCTCGCCGCCAACCGTGCGCAGTTCTTCCAGGACCTCGCCGCCGGGGCCTTCTACGGCTTCAACCGCGAGGGCGCCAAGGTGATCCCCGCCGTCATCGACAACTGGTGGCGCCAGGGCATGATGGGCAGCGCGAAGGCCCATTACGAAGGCATCGCGGCCTTCTCCGAGACCGACCAGACCGACGACCTCAAGGCGATCACCGTCCCCACGCTGGTGCTGCAGGGCGATGACGACCAGGTGGTGCCGTACAAGAACGCCTCGCTGCTGCAGGCGCAGCTGCTGCCGAACGCGACGCTGAAGGTCTATCCCGGCTTCTCGCACGGGATGCTGACGGTGGACGCCGAGGTCATCAACCCCGACCTGCTCGCCTTCGTGCAGGGGTGATCGAACGGGGCGGCCGGGGTGGCATGCCCGGCCCGGCCGCCTTTATACCCCCATCTCGTCATTGCGGGCGCAGCGAGGCAACCCAGAGCCTCGAGCTTCGACGCCCCGAATTGCCGCAGCCCTACGGGCCTCGCAATGACGAACGGGGAGGAATGGTCAGGCGCCAGCCGCTTCCCGTCGCCCGCCACCAACAAACGAGGAGACACCCGATGAAACCGTACCTTCTCTCGCTTGCCGCCGGGCTTCTGGTCGGCGTCGTCTACAGCTTTCTCGGGGTTCGCTCGCCCGCCCCGCCGATGATCGCGCTGATCGGGCTGCTGGGCATCCTGCTGGGCGAGCAGGTCCTGCCGCTGGCGAAGAAGGCCTGGGCGGCGGAGGACGTCGCCCACTTCGTCCAGACCGACTGCCGCCGCCACGTGCTGGGCCGCCTGCCCGGCGACAAATTCCCCTGCCGCGCCTCGACCGACAAGGCGCAGGCGTGATCTCCCGCCGCCAGACCATCGCCGGGGCGGCCGCCGCCTCGCTGCTTCCCACCGTACTCCATGCCCAGAGCAACCGACCGAAGGACCCAGCCATGACCGACACGATCATCATCAACGCCAAGGTCACAACCCTCGATCGCGCCAATCCGGTGGCCGAGGCCGTGGCGATCCGGGGCGGCAAGTTCCTCGCCGTCGGCAGCGAGGCCGAAGTGCGCGAAGCCGCGCCCGGGGCCACCGTCATCGACGCGAAAGGCCACCGCCTGATCCCCGGCCTGATCGACAGCCACATGCACATCATCCGCGGCGGCCTGAACTTCAACATGGAGCTGCGCTGGCACGGCGTGACCAGCCTGTCCGAAGCGATGGCGATGCTCAAAGCCCAGGTCGCCCGCACCCCCGCCCCGCAGTGGGTGCGCGTGGTCGGCGGCTTCACCGAGCACCAGTTCGCCGAAAAGCGCCTTCCCACGATCGAGGAACTCAACGCAGTCGCGCCCGATACGCCGGTGTTCATCCTCCACCTCTACGACCGCGCGCTGCTCAACGCCGCCGCGCTACGCGTGGTGGGCTACACCAAGGACACGCCGAACCCGCCGGGCGGCGAGATCGTGCGCGACAGCGCCGGCAACCCCACCGGGCTGCTGCTGGCCCAGCCCAATGCCACGATCCTCTATTCGACGCTGGCCAAGGGCCCCAAGCTGCCGCCCGAATACCAGATCAATTCGACCCGCCACTTCATGCGCGAAGTCAACGCGCTGGGCGTGACCGGGGTGATCGATGCCGGCGGCGGCTTCCA
>Ga0308159_1004695_pt1 | contig 12221 bp, 8 predicted proteins | sample PhyCR1_FD_201040 | JGI IMG/M metagenome (GOLD analysis project Ga0308159, IMG submission 201040) | Phyllosphere microbial communities from UC Gill Tract Community Farm, Albany, California, United States - DLSLC.R1 | ecosystem: Host-associated > Plants > Phyllosphere > Unclassified | place: USA...
CCGGGATCGACCTGCTGATCAACAATGCCGGGCTGGCGCTGGGCACGAAGCCCGCCCAGGACAGCGACCTGGCCCAGTGGCGGACGATGATCGCGACCAATATCGACGGGCTGATCACCATCACCCATCGGCTGCTCCCCCGGCTGATCGAGCGGCGCGGGGGGATCATCAACCTGTCCTCGGTGGCGGCGAACTATCCCTATACCGGCGGCAACGTTTACGGCGGGACCAAGGCGTTCGTGAAGCAATTCTCGCTCAACCTGCGCGCCGACCTCCATGGCAAGGGGGTGCGCGTCACCTCGATCGAGCCGGGCATGGTCGAGACCGAGTTCACCACGGTCCGCACCGGCGGCGACCAGGCGGCATCGGACGCGCTCTATGCCGGGTCCAACCCGATGACGGGCGAGGACATCGCCGCGACATTGCTCTGGGTCGCCGAATTGCCGCCGCATCTCAACATCAACCGGCTGGAGCTGATGCCGGTCAGCCAGTCCTTTGCGGGCTTCCAGGTCGCGCGCGAGAGCTGATCACAATGGCCGGTGCATGACCAGCGCCTCCACCGGCCCCAGCGCCGGGTGCCGGAACGCCCCCGGCACCCGGCCGACCGTGGCAAAGCCCAGCGCGGTCCACAGATGCACGGCGGCGGCGTTGCTGGCCACCACGAAGTTGAACTGCATCGCGGTGAAGCCGCGCGCGCGGGCTTCGTCAAAGGAATGGAGCGCCATCGCCCGCGCGACGCCTTTGCCGCGCGCGGCCGGGGTGGTCATATAGCCCGCATTGGCGACATGATCCCCGCCGCCCGCCTGATTGGCGCGCAGATAATAGGTGCCGAGGATCGCACCATCCTCCTCCGCGACGAAGACCGTCTTGTCCGCGCCGAACCAGTAAGCGAGCGCGGCCTCCTCGGACATGGCGGGGTCGAGCGCATAGGTTTCGCCCGCGCGGATCACCGGCAGGATGATCGCGGCGATGGCGGGGGCGTCGGTGCGGGTGGCGGGGCGAATCGGCATGGGGCGGATCTAAGGCCGAATGACGATCAGGTCGCGCGATATGGCGGCCATGGTCCCCGAACGAGCGAAGGAGCCGCTTTCGACCGCTGAACGTCGCGACAGATTGGCGCTTCGATGCAAGGGGCGACATGCAGATGATGTGAGATTTTATGGTATCGTCGCTGACGACAAAGGCGATCTCTTCCGAGAGATCGCTGGAGCGGGCGAAGGGATTCGAACCCTCGACCCCAACCTTGGCAAGGTTGTGCTCTACCCCTGAGCTACGCCCGCTCTGGCGTTCCGAACCGGCTGACCGGCTGGGGTGAGGCGGGCTATTAGATGTGGGTTTCGAATCCGGCAAGCACTTTTTTCAATTTTTTTACGGCTGGCGACTCCGTCAACAGAACATTACAAGAACATATATGGAGGAGCCCTTTGCCCTGATCGATCGTCTGCGCCGCGCGGCCGCGCTGGTGGAGCAGGCGCGTGACGGCGAAGAGGGGAATGGAAAAGGCGCGCCGCCCCGGCTGGCGCGGGCGCAACTCCATGAGGTTCATGCGCTTTCCCAGGAATCGGCGGCCAGCGGCGCGGGGTTCGCGATCGGATGCGTGCTGGCCGGCGCGGCGCGGCCGATCCTGTGGCTGCGCACCGAGGCGGCGGAGCGGCAGGGCGGGCGACTCCACGGGCCGGGGCTGATCGCGATGGGGCTCGACCCCGCCGAACTGGTCGTGGTGGTGGTCGCCGACGATGCCGCGCTGCTCCGCGCCGCCGCCGATGGCGCACGCTGTCCGGGGCTGGGCAGCGTCATCGCCGAGGGCTGGGGGGCGATGCGCGGGCTCGACCTCACCGCCTCGCGCCGGTTGATGCTGGCCGCCGAAGCCTCGGGCGTGATGATGATCCTGTTGCGGGTGGGCGGGCAGGTCGTGCCCAGCGCCGCCGCGACCCGCTGGTCGGTCGCGCCCGCCCCGTCGCGCGCGCTCGCCGCCGATGCGCCGGGGGCGCCCGCCTATGATCTGGAATTGCTGCGCCGACGGGGAGGGCCCGCGGGCGCCCGGTGGCGCGTGGAGTGGAACCGTGACACGCAGAGCTTCGATCCCGCGCCGCTATCTGGCCCTCGTCTTCCCCTGGTTGCCGATCGAGCGGTTGCGGGCACGCCGCCCGCACCTGTTCGTGGCGCGGGATGACGCGCCGATCGCCTTTGCCGAATCGGTGGGCGGGGCGATGCGCCTGGCCGCGCTCGACCCGGCGGCGGTGGCGGCGGGGCTGTCGGTCGGGCTGACGCTGGCCGATGCGCGCGCGCGGGTGCCCGAGGTCGAGGTGTATCCCTATGATCCGGCGGCGGACGCCGACTGGCTGGAACGGCTGGCCGAGGGCGCGCGGCGGTACAGCCCGGCGGTGGCGCTCGACCCGCCACAGGGGCTGGTGCTCGATTCGGGCGGAGCGGACCATCTGTTCGGCGGCGAGCGCGGGCTGGCCGAGGATATCGAGACGCGGATGGCCAGGCGCGGCCTCACCGTCCGGCTGGCTTATGGCGACACGCCCGAGGCGGCGCGCGCGCTGGCGCGGCATGCGGGGGCGCCCGCCCCGGACGAGATGGGCGCGATCCGCCGCCTGCCCGTCGCCGCGCTGGAGCTGGACGAGGATGGCTGTGCGGCGCTGGTCGCGGCGGGGCTGAAGTCGGTCGGCGATGTGCTGGCGCGGCCGATGGCGACGATCGCCGCGCGATTCGGGCGCGAGGCGGCCACCGCGCTCCGGCGGCTGACCGGCGAGGAGGACAGCCCGCTGACCCCGCGCGTCGTCGCGACTCCCATCGCGGTGGAGCGCCGCTTTGCCGAGCCGGTGGCGCGGACCGAGCATATGCTGGCGGTGCTGGAGGAACTAGCGGGAGAGGCGGCGCGCGCGCTGGAAGAGCGGCACGAGGGCGGCCGCCGCTGGGACGCGCGGCTGTTTCGTGCCGATGGCGAGGTGCAGGCCTTGCGCGTCGAGACGGGGCAACCGACGCGCGACCCGGCGGTGCTGCTGCGGCTGTTCCGCGAGCGGATCGAGGCGCTGGCCGATCCGCTCGACCCCGGTTTCGGCTATGACCTGATCCGGCTGGACGTGGGGCTGGCCGAAAAGCTGGACGCGGTGCAGTTGCGGCTGGAGGGGGGCGAGGCCAGGACCGAGGCGGTCGCCGCGCTGATCGACCGGCTGGGCACAAGGCTTGGGCGCGAGCGGGTGCGGCGAATCCATCCGCGCGACAGCCATATGCCCGAACAGGCCGAATTGCTGCTCCCCGCGACCGACCCGACACCCAGGGCCGAATGGACCCGGCCCGAGCCGGGCGAGCCGCCGTCGCGCCCCATCCACCTGTTCGATCCGCCCCAGCCGATCGAGTCGCTCGCCGCCGAAACGCCCGACGGCCCGCCCGCGCGCTTTCGCTGGCGGCGCAAGCTGCACGACGTGGCGCGCGCGGAAGGGCCCGAGCGGATCGCGGGCGAATGGTGGCGCCGCGCCGACATGGCGCCGCCGACCCGCGACTATTACCGGGTGGAGGATGTACGCGGGCGGCGCTTCTGGATCTTCCGCCACGGCCTCTACAGCGAGACCGAGCGGCCGCGCTGGTATGTGCACGGGCTGTTCGCATGAGGAGCCCCATTCCAATTCCTCCCCTGCAAGGGGAGGTGGCAGCGCATAGCGCTGACGGAGGGGTGTCGCGCTGTCGAGAAGAACGATATTTCTGTAACTTACCGTCCCGGCGAAGGCCGGGATCCAGTTGGGGTGACGTCGGCCCATCATTCCCATCGGTGCGCCACTGGACCCCGGCCTTCGCCGGGGTGGGGGGTGTGGGGCAGGGAAGGTCGAGTTTCGCCACGATCCCGCCAGCACGGGCAGAACGGTAAATGCCCGCCTTCGCCGAACTGGTCGCGGCGACGCATTATTCCTTTCTCGACGGGGCGAGTCCGGCCGAGGATATGGTCGCGCAGGCCCATGCGTTGAAGCTGGCTGGCATCGGCATTGTGGATCGCAACACCGTCGCTGGAGTCGTGCGCGCGCTCAAAGCCTGGCGAAAGGCCTGCGCGTCAGCGACGGAGATCGGCGGATCCCCGCCACCGACCCTGGTCGTCGGCGCGCGGCTGGTCTTTGCGGACGGCACGCCCGACATCGTCGCCTATCCGGTCGATCGCACCGGCTGGGGGCGGCTGACCCGGTTGCTGACGCTGGGCAACAAGCGCGCGAGGAAAGGCGGCTGCATCCTGGGGCTGGGCGATCTGGTCCGTCATGCCGAGGATCTGCTGCTGATCGCGCTGCCGGAATCCTCCGCGCGCCCCTGCGAGCCGATGCCGGATGCAATGCTGCCGCCCCGGCGTGCCGATCCGGGGCTGGCGGCGACGCTCGACAGGCTGGTCGCGGCGGCGCCGGGGCGGGTGTGGCTGGGCGTGACCATGCCGAGAGGGGGCGCGGACCGGCGGCGGCTGGTGGCGCAGGCGGCGCTGGCCGAGGCGCGGGGCGTGCCCCTGCTCGCCACCGCCGATGCGCTGTTCGCCGAACCCGCCGACCGACCGGTACAGGATATACTGACCTGCATCCGCGAAGGCCTGACCATCCGCACCGGCGGACGGCGGCTGGCGGCCAATGCCGAGCGGCACCTGAAGCCCGCCGCCGAAATGGCACGGCTCTTCGCCGACCGGCCGGGGGCGGTGGACGAGAGTATCGCGATCCTCGACCGGATCACATTCCGGTTGGAGCACCTGTCCTACGACTATCCGCATGAGCCGGTGCCCGAAGGGTGGGAGGCACAGGACTGGCTGGACGAACTGGTCCGGCGGGAGGCCGCCGCGCGGTTCCCCGAGGGCGTTCCGGCCCGGTTGCGGGATACGCTGGACATGGAACTCGCGCTGATCCGCGAGCGCCAATATGCGCATTACTTCCTGACCGTGCATGACGTGGTGAGCCATGCGCGCGGCTTGAAGCCGCCGATCCTCTGCCAGGGACGCGGCTCGGCGGCCAATTCGGCGGTGTGCTGGATATTGGGCGTCACCTCGGTCGATCCAACCCGGCATGACCTGCTCTTCTCGCGCTTCGTATCGGCCGAGCGAGGCGAGCCGCCCGATATCGACATCGATTTCGAACATGAGCGGCGCGAGGAGGTGATCGAGTATATCTACAACCGCTATGGCCGCCACCGCGCCGCCATCGCCGCGACCGTCATCCATTATCGCCCGCGCAGCACGGTGCGCGAGGTCGGCCGCGCGCTGGGCCTGAGCGAGGATGTGACGCAAAGGCTGACCAGCACCGTCTGGGGCAGCTTTTCCAGACAGTTCGAGGAAAAGCGGTTCCACGAAACCGGCTTTTCGCCCGACAATCCGGAGATCGCGCGGCTGCGCACGCTGGTCGACCGGCTGCTGGGGGCCCCGCGGCATCTGTCGCAGCATGTCGGCGGCTTCGTGCTGACGCAAGGAAGGCTCGATGAGACGGTGCCGATCCATAACGGCGCGATGGAGGGGCGGACCTTCATCGAATGGGACAAGGACGATATCGACGAGCTGAAGATCATGAAGGTCGACATATTGGCGCTCGGCATGCTGACCTGCATCCGCAAGGCGTTCGACCTGATGGAGGCCAACGGGATGCCGCGCCCCGACCTCACCGATCTGGCGCAGGAGGAGGATGATCGCGTCTACGCGATGCTGCAAAAGGGGGACAGCATCGGCGTGTTCCAGGTGGAAAGCCGCGCCCAGATCAACATGCTGCCCCGGTTGAAGCCGAAGGAATTCTACGACCTGGTGGTACAGGTCGCGATCGTCCGGCCGGGGCCGATCGAGGGGGACATGGTCCATCCCTATCTGCGCCGCCGCGCGGGCAAGGAGCCGGTCAGCTATCCTTCCCCGACCAAAGGCCCGGCGGACGAATTGCGGACGCTGCTCGGCAAGACCTATGGCGTGCCGCTGTTCCAGGAACAGGCGATGAAGCTGGCCATCACGGCAGCGGGATTCACGCCGGACGAGGCCAATGGCCTGCGCCGTGCCATGGCGACGTTCCGCAATGTCGGGACCATCAAGGGTTTCCGCGAGAAGATGATCGGCGGCATGGTCCGGCGCGGATACGAACCCGACTTCGCCGAACGCTGTTTCAAGCAGATCGAGGGCTTCGGCTCCTATGGCTTTCCCGAAAGCCATGCGCTGTCCTTTGCGCGGCTGGTCTATGTTTCGGCCTGGCTGAAATGCCATCAGCCCGCGATCTTCACCTGCGCGCTGCTCAACGCCCAGCCCATGGGATTCTATGCCCCCGCCCAGCTCGTCCGCGATGCGCGCGAGAACGGGAAGGTCGAGGTGCGGCCGGTCGATGTGAATCACAGCGGCTGGGACAATCGGCTGGAGCGGCGCGCGGACGGTCGCTTCGCGCTGCGGCTGGGCTTTCGCCAATTGGATGCGTTTCGCGAGGATTGGGGCAATGCCATCGCCACCCACGCCCCTTATGAATCCATCGAATCCGTCGCGATCCGCGCGCAGCTTCCCCGTCGTGCGCTCGACCTGCTGGCACAGGGGGACGCCTATCGCTCGCTGGGGCAGGGGCGGCGCGAGGGGCAGTGGGAGGCGCGGCGGATGAAGGCGGCGCAACTGCCGCTGTTCGCCGCGATGCACGCCCCCGAAATGGCCGCCGAGCCGGAGGTGACGCTGCCGCCGATGACGCTGTCCGAACAGGTCAGCGCCGATTACCGCGCGACCCGGTTGTCGCTGAAGGGGCATCCGATGGCGTTCCTGCGCGCCGAACTGGCGGCGGAGGGGGTGTTGTCCGCCGCCGACCTCCGTAATCTGCGCGACGGGCGGCGGGCGAAGGTGGCGGGGGTGGTGCTGGTCCGCCAGCGGCCGGGCAAGGGCAATGCGATCTTCGTCACGATCGAGGACGAGACGGGAATCGTCAACGCGCTGCTCTGGGCGCGCGATTTCGAGGCAAATCGGCGCGCGGTTATGGCCTCGCGGCTGATGCTGCTCCACGGCGTGGTCCAGCGCAGCGAGGAGGGCGTCGTCCATCTGATGACCGCCGGTGTCGAGGATCGCAGCGCGATGCTCGCCCGGCTGGAGGATGTGCCCGCCGCGCCGACCCGCTCGCCCGATCCGCGCGGGCCGGTCGCGCCGCGCGGGGTGCATCCGCGCGACGTCCGCCTGCTCCCCCGCTCGCGCGATTTTCATTGAAGGCGGCAATTTCTGCGACGGCGACCCGCCGAAGGACTTGTGCCCACCCCCCGCCATGCCATATTTTACCTCATCATGGCCCTGAACAACGATCTCCTCACCCCGCCTTCGGGGATGACCGGCAATGGGCCGGGGCGCGGGCCCGGCCAGGGGCCCGATCATGGCGACGATGACGGTTCCGGCCTGGGCGTCGCGACCCGTACCCGCGCGCGGACCAAGCAGCCGACGCCGTACCGGGTGCTGATGCTCAACGACGACTATACCCCGATGGAATTCGTCGTGCTGTGCCTTCAGCGGTTTTTCCGGATGAGCATGGACGATGCGACCCGCGTGATGCTGCACGTGCACCAGCGCGGGGTCGGGGTGTGCGGCGTCTTCTCCTATGAAGTCGCCGAGACGAAGGTGGCGCAGGTCATCGACTTCGCGCGCGCCAACCAGCATCCGCTTCAGTGCACGCTCGAAAAGGCGTGACCATTCGCGGGTGAGGGGGATGCCCCCCGCTCGCTATCCCGACGACAGACCGTCCGCCGCCTGCCGACCGGACATCCAGGCGCTCTCCACGCGCGGCGCGATCAGCCAGTCGCCGCACGCCGCCAGCGCGATGTCGGGCCGGACATGCGCGCCCGTCCCGCCCTTGGCAGAGCGGGCATAGCGCCAGCGATGCGCCGCGGCATGGACCGGCGGCGGCAATGATCCCGTCTGCTCCTCGAAAGCGCGCAGCAGCGATGCGGTGACCGAGGCGGCATCGCGCTCCAGATGCCGTCGCGACCAGTCCTCGGTCGCGTGGATCGTCCAGGCCTCGCCGCCGCCATGCCCCGGCTTGGCGGGGTTGCGCGCCGCCCAGTCGATCGGATCGCGAAGGGCGGGCACGTCCGCCACCGACAGCCGCGTGTCGAACCCCAGCATCACCGTCCAGCAGGGCGCCGAAGGGCAGGCGGCGGCGCGCTGCGCCAGTCCGGGGTCGTGCGCGGCGATCAGCGGGCCGACCTGTTCGGCCGGGATCGCCAGCACCAGCGCGTCGAACGGCCCTTCGCAGCCTTCGTCATGGACCAGCGTCCAGCCCGTCGCGTCGCGCGCGACCGATCGAATATGGGTCGACCAGCGGACCGGATGCGCCCCGGCCATATGCGCCGGGATCGTCGCCATGGCGGGCGTGCCGACCCAGGCATCCGCCCCGGCGGCGGGCCAGCGCGCCACGATTCCCGCTTTTTCCCAGTCGGCGACCTGGGCCCTGAAAAGCGGATCGCGCGCGGTCAGATATTGCGCGCCGTAATCGAAGGCGAAGTCGAGCCCTTCGGCGAAAACCGTCTTGCTCGACAGGCGGCCGCCGGGGCGGCGCCCCTTGTCGAACAGCCGGACGTCGCATCCCGCCTCTGCGGCCCGCGCGGCGCAGGACAGCCCGGCCATGCCCGCCCCGATGATCGCCATCGATCGCATCGTCGCCATTCTCCATCGCAGCCTGCCCGCTCGCACGGGCTCCGTGCGGTTACGCATCGCGGCCGCAAATGATCCGCATCAGCGGTGCAAGCAACCGACTTGATCCATGATGATTTTTTTAACCGCCACCGCCCGCGCGAAAGGATCGACCGCCCCATCGCGACGTTGTTGCGCGCGAAGATCGGCGGACTCGTCCGCCGGTCGCGGACGACATGCCGCCAGCGCCATCGCATGGCGGGGATGGGGACTGACCTTCATCTTGCCAGCATGTCGCTGTGTTTCAGTGATTTTCTTTCCCGCTCCGACACGCATGAGGCCAAGGCATGGAAGACTATAAGACGGTTCTCAAAGGCAAGTGCCCCTTTGGCGGGGACCGGATCGGCGGTGCCTTCACCACCCCGCCGACGCTGGCGGACTGGTATCCCAATCGCCTGCGCGTCGAGCAGCTTCACCGCCATGGCCCGCGCGCCAATCCGCTGGGCGAGGCGTTCGACTATCGCGCCGCCTTTGCCCGGATCGATTTCGAGGCGCTGAAGGCCGAGATCAAGCAGTTCCTGACCAGTTCGGTCGCCTGGTGGCCGTCCGACTATGGCAATTACGGACCGCAGATGATCCGCATGTCCTGGCACTCGGCGGGCAGCTATCGCATCGCCGACGGACGCGGCGGCGCGGGCGAGGCGATGCAGCGTTTCGCGCCGATCAACAGCTGGTGGGACAATGGCAATGTCGACAAGTCGCGTCGCCTGCTCTGGCCGATCAAGCAGAAATATGGCGCGGCGCTGTCCTGGGCCGATCTGATCGTCCTGACCGGCAATTGCGCGCTCGAGATCATGGGGCTGCCCACCTATGGGTTCGGCGGCGGGCGCGAGGATGCGTGGGAGGCCGACGATGCGGCCTATTGGGGGCCGGAGGTCTTCGACATGACCCAGGTCGATTCGTTCGACGAGATGGTCAATCGCGACAAGCGGTGGCGCGGGGAGAATGGCGACGCCGATTACGACCTGGAACAGCCGCTTGCCGCCTCGCACCAGTCGCTCATCTATGTGAACCCCGAAGGCCCCTATGCGAACGGCGATCCGATGGCCTCGGCGCGCGACATCCGCATCACCTTCACCCGGATGGCGATGAACGACGAGGAGACGGTGGCGCTGATCGCGGGCGGCCATGCCTTCGGCAAGAGCCATGGCATGGTGAAGGCCGACCGGATCGGCGCGCCGCCCGAAATCGCCCCGATCGAGGAGATGGGGCTGGGCTGGCACAATCCCGAAGGCACCGGCAATGCCGAGTTCACGATGACCAACGGCATCGAGGGCAGCTGGACCCAGAACCCGACCCAGTGGGACAACAGCTATCTGGAAAATCTGCTGGGCCTGGAATGGGAACAGACGCGCAGCCCGGCGGGCGCGCTGCAATGGACGCCGGTCGAGGGTGACGCGCCGCGCACCCCCGATGCGCATATCGAGGGCAAGACCCATAAGCTGATGATGATGACCAGCGACATCGCGCTGAAGGTCGACCCCGTCTATCGCCCGATCTGCGAGCGCTTCCTGGCCGATTTCGACTATTTCACCGAGCAATTCTCCAAGGCGTGGTACAAGCTGACTCACCGCGACATGGGCCCGCGCGAACGCTATGTCGGGCCCGAGGTGACGATCGAGCCCGACCTGCTGTGGCAGGACCCGATTCCGGTCCGCGACCATCCGTTGATCGACGGGGCCGAGATCGCGCAGCTCAAGCAGCAGATCCTGGATTCGGGCCTGTCGGTGTCGGACCTGGTCTTCACCGCCTTTTCCGCGGCCGTCACCTATCGCGACAGCGACAAGCGGGGCGGCGCCAATGGCGCGCGAATCGCGCTGGCCCCGCAAAAGGACTGGGCGGTCAATCGCCGCACGGTGCCCGTGATCGCCAAACTCCGGGAGCTGATGGCGGCGTTCAACGAAGCGGCGATGGACGGCAAGCGCGTGTCGCTGGCCGACCTGATCGTGCTGGGCGGTTGCGCGGCGGTCGAAAAGGCGGCGGCGGATGCCGGTTTCGCCGAGGCGGTGCCGTTCGGCGCGGGACGGCGCGACACCACCGACGAACTGACCGACGCGGACAGCTTCGAATGGCTCAAGCCCGTGGTCGACGGCTTCCGCAACTATGTCGACGATCAGTTCGCGACGATCACCCGGGGCCGTGTGTCGCCCGAGCAGCTGTTCCTCGACAAGGCGGCGCTGCTGACTCTCAGCGCCCCCGAATGGGTCGTGCTGGCGGGTGGCCTGCGGGTGCTGGGCGCCAATTGGGATGGGTCGCAGGACGGGCTGTTCACCGACCGGGTGGGCGTGCTGACCAATGATTTCTTCCGCGTGCTGACCAGCATGGACTATGTCTGGACCAAGCGCGACGATGCGGGGCTGCGCTTCACGCTCGACGACCGCGACAGTGGCGAGACGCGATTCACCGCGACGCGCAACGACCTGATCTTCGGCGCCAATTCGCAGCTGCGCAACATCGCCGAGGTCTATGCCGCCAAGGACGGCCAGCGCCGTTTCGTCCGCGACTTCATCGCGGTGTGGAACAAGGTGATGACCGCCGATCTTTTCTGATGGCAGGTGGCGGTTCCGAATAGTTCGGGGCCGCCGCCGTCCACCGAGGCGAGGACCGCATGAGCCTGACCGTCTGGTACGACGCCGCCTGTCCGCTGTGCCGCCGCGAGATCGCGATGATGCGGCGGCTCGACCGGCGCGGGCGGATCGCGTTCGTCGCGATCGACGAAGGTTCGTCTTGTCCGATCGATCGTGAAGCTTTGCTCGCCCGTTTCCACGCGCGCGAGGATGGGCGGATGCTGTCGGGCGCGGCGGCCTTTGCCGCGATGTGGCGGGCCATCCCGCTGCTGCGCCCGCTGGGGCTCGCCGCGCGGAATCGGGTCGCGCTGGGGGTGCTGGAGGCGGCCTATCTGCGCTTCCTGAAGGTCCGCCCGCGTCTGCAATGGCTGGCGGGCGGGCGCGGCTGACCTATCGGCCGGGGGGCAGCCAGCTCAGGTCCAGCCCCTCGAACCGGTCGACATAGCCCGCCTCGCGCACCAGCCGCTGCTCAGCGAGCAGGAACACCCGGCCGCCCTCGCGCCGGATCAGCCCCTCATCCTCCAGCTGCCGCAGCATCCGGTTGACGTGCACGGCGGTCAGCCCGATCGCATCGCCCATCTCCTCCTGGGTCAGCCCCGGCGTGAAGGAGGTGGAGACATCGATCCCCGCCTGGCGCATCTGTGCGCGCAGCGACAGCAGCAGCGTCGCGACCCGCGCGCGCGCCGTGGTGCGGCCCAGCCCCGCCAGCCGATCGGTGGTGATGACCCGCTCGATCTGGTTGAGGACCAGGAACAGGCTGAGCAGCCGGGGATGCTCGGCGGCGATGGAGGTGACCAGCGTTCGGTCGAACGAACAGACGACCGCGTTCGACACCGCCACGATCGTATCGGGCGACCGGCCATAGACCAGGGTCGACAACGCGAAGAGGTCGCCGGGAAACAGGAAGCGCACGATCTGGCGACTGCCGTCGTCGAGCAGGACATAGCACATCAGCATGCCCTGCTGGACGATGTACAATTCTTCGCTGCGCGCCTGTTCGTCCATCAGCACGCCGC
>Ga0308159_1004700_pt1 | contig 12212 bp, 12 predicted proteins | sample PhyCR1_FD_201040 | JGI IMG/M metagenome (GOLD analysis project Ga0308159, IMG submission 201040) | Phyllosphere microbial communities from UC Gill Tract Community Farm, Albany, California, United States - DLSLC.R1 | ecosystem: Host-associated > Plants > Phyllosphere > Unclassified | place: USA...
GGTCCGGCCTGGCGCGCCGCCTGTAGCAACTGGATGACGGAGCGCCTCATGAACACGTTCAAAGATCTGAATATCGGCCTCGGTGACAACTCTAAGGAGATCACCGACATCAATCTCGCCTACCTGCTGCTGGCCCAGCGACTGATCAAGGAAGATTGCGCGATGGCGATGTTCCGCCTGGGCGTGAGCCGCGAACTGGCCGACATGCTGGGTGCGATGTCGCTCGCACAGGTGGTCAAGCTCGCAGCGTCGAATACGCTGATCTGCCGCTTCCGCCTGGGCGACCACATGTCGATGTCGGCGGTGGTCGGTGGCGAAAAGGACAAGTCGCTGCAGCAGGCGCACATGTCCATCCTCATGGGTGGTCGCCAGATGCAGGAAGCCGCGCTCGCCTGAGCGCTGCAAGGTAACCCGCCATGAGTACCAAGAGTGTCCTGAGCGACGCACGCGAAGTGCAGCTCGCCGTGAGCCTGATCGAACTGGGCGCGCGCCTTCAGTTCATGGAAGCCAACGTCGGCCTCAGCCGTGAACGGCTCATCCGCCTCTACAAGGAAATGCGCGGCGTGTCGCCGCCCAAGGGGCTGCTGCCCTATTCGACCGACTGGTACATGACCTGGTTGGCCAACATCCATTCGTCGATGTTCTACGGCATGTACCAGTTCATGAAGAAGCACTCCGACGAAGAGCAGATCCATGTGCTCATCAAGAGCTATCGGCTGTACATGGAACAGGTGGAATCGCAAGGCGGCGAGGCGGTGCTCGACTTCACGCGTGCCCAGATGATGGTGCGCTTCTTCGACAGCGACTTGCTGCACCAGTGCACCTGCACGCGCTGTGCCGGCCGCTTCGTCACGCACGCCTACGACACCAGGCAGGACTATGTCTGCGTGCTCTGCCGTCCGCCTTCGCGCGCAGGCAAGGCAAAGCTCAACAAAACACCCGCAGCGGCCGATAGCCAATCCATGTACCCGACGTCAGCCACCTATCTCCTCGATCCGGCTGGCGATTCACACGGATTGCATTAGGCCCTGCGTCGCCGCAGTCCACTGAATTCATTTCTCTTGTCCGAAGGGAGCGCTCGTGCTCATTCTCGTTGGTTACTTGGTGGTGCTCGGCAGCGTATTCGGCGGCTATGCGATGGCCGGCGGTCACTTTGGCGTGCTGTTCCAGCCCTTGGAATTCCTGATGATCGCCGGGGCATCGGCGGGCGCTTTCATTGCCGGCAACAACGGCAAGACCATCAAGGCGACCATGAAAGAACTGCCACGGCTGCTGCGCAGTTCAAAGCACAACCAGGACCTCTACATGGATCTTCTGGCGCTGCTGTACCAGTTGCTTGCCAAGGCCCGCAAGGAAGGTCTCATGAAGCTGGAGGCCGATGTCGACAATCCCGGCGCCAGCGAGATTTTCACCCGCTATCCGCGCATCATGGCCGAGCAGGGCATCCTCGAATTCGTCTGCGATTACCTGCGCCTGGCCATCAGTGGAAACACCGACCCGCATGAAATCGAGGCGCTGATGGACCACGAAATGCACACGGTCAAGCATGAAGCCGAGATGCCTGCGCACAGCCTGGCGGGCATCAGCGACGGCCTGCCGGCCCTGGGCATCGTGGCGGCCGTGCTGGGCGTGGTACACGCGCTGGGCTCGGCCAACCTGCCGCCTTCGGTCATGGGCGAGCTGATCGCACAGGCCATGGTGGGCACCTTCCTGGGCGTGCTGCTGGCCTATGGGTTCGTCGCGCCGCTCGCTTCGCTGGTGAACCAGAAGGTTGCCGAGTCGATGAAGATGTACGAGTGTTCCAAGGTCACGCTGCTGGCCAGCCTGCACGGCTGCGCGCCGCAGCTGGCGGTCGAATTCGGACGCAAGGTGCTGTTCTCCACGGAGCGGCCGTCGTTCACCGAGCTTGACGACCACGTTCGTGAAGTCAAGGCCGGCTGAGCGCAACGGGCACCGTCATGAGCGCTGAAAAAGTCAAAGTCATCATCAAGCGCGCGCACGGCGATGGCGGCGGCGGCCATCACGGCGGCGGATGGAAGATCGCGTACGCCGACTTCATGACGGCCATGATGGCCTTCTTCCTGGTCATGTGGCTCCTGTCGATCGCCACCCCGAAGCAGCGCGCGGGCATTGCCGAACACTTTCGCACACCGCTGTCGATGGCCATCGGTGGCCCCAAGAACGGCAACAGCGCCAGCGTGATTCCGGGCGGTGGCGAAGACCCTGCCACGCCGGTGAACGATGCACCGCCGCCCGATGAAATGTCGCAGGAAGCCGCAGACGAGGCACGCCTGGGCGAGATGAAGGAACAGCTGGAGTCGCTCATCGAACAGAGCGCCCTGCTCAAGCAATACCGCTCGCAACTGCTCATCGACATCACCACCGAAGGCCTGCGCCTGCAGATCGTGGACAGCGAGAACCGGCCGATGTTCGACCTCGCGAGTTCCAAGGTGCTGCCCTACATGCGATCGATCCTGCGCGAGCTCGGCCCCACCCTGAGCGGCATGCCCAATCGCATCACGCTGTCGGGCCACACCGACTCGACCGTCTACACCAAGGGCGACGTCTCGTACGGCAATTGGGAGCTGTCGGCTGACCGCGCCAACGCGTCGCGCCGCGAGCTCGTGGGCGGTGGCATGACCGAGACCAAGGTGCTGCGTGTCATGGGCCTGGCCGACAGCATGCATTTGGACAAGGTGCATCCGCGCGGCCCACTCAACCGGCGCATCAGCATCATCTTGCTGAACCGCGCCACGCAAGAGCGCATCGAGCGCGAGAACAGTGTCGGTGCATCGGGTCGCATCGACCAGCTGCCCAAGGCGGCGCCTTCGAGCGGCGTCCTGAAGGTGGCTGCCCAGGTTCTGGTACCGGGCTCAAGTCCGGGCTCGGGCCTGAGCCTTCCTACCCCTACTTCCACCGGCAGCGCCAGACCGGTCACCGAGCAATGAGATGGACTTAAGTCAATTCACACAAGCATTCTTCCTCGAGGCGAACGAACTGCTGGTCCAGATGGAGCGCCTGCTCCTGGAGATCGACGTCGACACGCCCGACAGTGAGCAACTCAACGCCATCTTCCGGGCGGCGCACTCCATCAAGGGGGGTGCGGCGACTTTCGGCTTTGCGGCATTGACCGACACGACGCACCTGCTCGAGAACCTGCTGGACCGCGCGCGTCACGGCCAACTGCAGCTGAGCCGGCCCATGATCGACGCCTTTTTGGAAACGAAGGACGCTTTGCAAGAACAACTCACCGCCTACGAGGCCGGCTCCGTGCCCGAGCCCGACATGGTCGCCCACATCTGCGCCATCCTGCAGCAACTGGCGCTGGAAAACAGCGATGCGACCGCCGCTGCAGCCGTCGCGTCCGCTGGTGCGCCAGCACCTGCCCCGGCGCCAGCACCAGCACCTGCACCTGCGCCGGCGGCTGCCGCGGCGCCCGCGGCGGCCAAGCCTGGCGCGCTGTACGTCACGCTCGCACGACTGTCGGACGACGAGTTCCGTCTGCTGGCCGACGAATTGGGCAACCTTGGCACCGTGGTCTCGCAGACGCGTCGCGGCGACGCGCTGACAGTGGTGCTGGACACGACCTGCGGCCCGGACGACATCGTGGCCGTCTGCTGCTTTCTGATCGACGAGTCGCAAATTAGGATTTCGACGCAACCCGAAGTGACGGCCGCCGACGAAGAGATGCTGCACGAAGAGGTGGTCATCCCGGTGGTAATCGAAGCGGCACCTGCATCCGCTGTGGCGGAGAGCGTCGCAGCACCTGCCGCGGCGCCCGCCGCAGCCAAGGGCGCGGCGGCTGCACCTGCGCCTGCGGCAGCAGCGCCTGCCGGCGGCAAGGAATCCAGCTCAATCCGCGTGGACGTGGAGAAGGTCGACCAGCTCATCAACCTGGTGGGCGAACTCGTGATCACGCAGTCGATGCTCACGCAGGCCGCCATCATGCTCGACCCGGTGGTGTACGAGCGCTTCCTGAGCGGTCTGGGCCACCTCGAGCGCAACGCGCGCGACCTGCAGGAATCGGTCATGTCGATTCGCATGATGCCGATGGACTATGTGTTCAGCCGCTTCCCGCGCGTCATCCGCGACGTGAGCGCCAAGCTGGGCAAGCAGGTTCGCCTGGACACCTACGGCAAGGAAACCGAACTGGACAAGGGTCTGATCGAACGCATCATCGACCCGCTGACCCACCTGGTGCGCAACAGCCTCGACCATGGCATCGAAACGCCCGACAAACGCATCGCTGCGGGCAAGGAGGCGACAGGCCAGCTGCTGCTTTCGGCCCAGCACCACGGCGGCAACATCGTCATCGAGGTGAGCGACGACGGCGGCGGCCTCAACCGCCAGCGCATCCTCGCCAAGGCGATGGAGCAGGGCATGGACGTGAGCGAATCGATGCCCGACGAAGAGATCTGGCAGCTGATCTTCGCACCCGGCTTCTCGACCGCCGAGACCATCACCTCGATCTCCGGACGCGGCGTGGGCATGGACGTGGTCAAGCGCAACATCCAGGAAATGGGCGGCCACGTGGAGATCAGTTCGCGCGCCGGCCGCGGGACCACCACACGCATCGTGCTGCCGCTCACCCTGGCGATCCTGAACGGCATGTCGGTCAAGGTCGGCAGCGAGGCCTACATCCTGCCACTGAGCTACGTGATCGAGTCCTTGCAGCCGCTGGAGGAAAACCTGCACTCCATCACCAACGACGGCCTGGTCATCAAGGTGCGCGGCGAGTACCTGCCGCTGGTCGAATTGCACCGCGTGTTCGACGTGGCCGGCGCGCAGACCGACCCGACGCAGGGCATCGTGGTCATCGTGCAGTCCGACGATGCACGCTTCGCGCTGCTGGTCGACGAGCTGCTGGGCCAGCACCAGGTAGTGGTGAAGAACCTGGAGACCAACTACCGCAAGGTGCCGGGCATTTCGGCGGCGACCATCCTGGGCGACGGCGACGTTGCTTTCATCATCGACGTCGGTGCGATGTTGAAGATCCAGAACGCGCAACCCGCGCGCTCGGCGATCCTGCCGCCTCCTGCATTGCAGGCGGCCTGAGTCAGCCGATGAACTCCGAATTCACTTTCACCGACGGCGACTTCGCCAAGGTGCGCAGCCTGATCCACGGCAAGGCCGGGATCTCGCTGGGCGAGCAGAAGGCGCAGATGGTCTACAGCCGGCTGTCGAGGCGCTTGCGCGAACTGCGGCTGACCGACTTCGCGTCCTACCTGCGGTCGCTGGAGTCGGATCCGAACTCCTCGGAATGGCAGTCGTTCATCAACTCGCTGACGACCAACCTCACGTCCTTCTTTCGCGAAGCGCATCACTTTCCGGTGCTTGCGGAGCACGCGAAGAAGTGCACCGAGCCGGTCACGGTGTGGTGTGCGGCGGCGTCGACGGGCGAAGAGCCCTATTCGCTGGCCATCACGCTGGCCGAGGCGCTCGGCGCCAAGGCGGCCTCGGCACGCGTCATCTCGACGGACATCGACACGGCCGTGCTGGCCAAGGCCGCGACCGCGACTTTCACCCTGGAGCAGGTCAAGGGCATGTCGCCGGAGCGGCTGCGCAAGTTCTTCCACAAGGGCACGGGTGCCAACGAGGGCAAGGTGCGCGTGCGCGCCGAGGTGGCCGGGCTGGTCAAGTTCAGCCGTCTCAACCTGCTCGATCCGTCGTGGTCGGTCAAGGAGCCGGTCGACGCGATCTTCTGCCGCAACGTCATGATCTATTTCGACAAGCCGACGCAACGCAGGATCCTCGAACGCTTCGAGACCCTGCTCAAGCCCGGCGGCCTGCTGTTCGCGGGCCATTCGGAGAATGCGTCGCTGGTCGACCCGAACTTCAAGTCGGTCGGCCCGACCGTCTACCAGCTGCCGGTCAAGGCGGGCTTGCGATGAATCCCTCCGTCGCCGACGCCGTCGCCAGCCACCACTACTACGACCGCGATTGCGCGAGCATGGCCGTGCGCCTGCTGCCATCGGAATACTTCGTGTCCACCACCGGCACGGTGATGACCACGGTGCTCGGCTCCTGCGTGGCGGCCTGCCTGCTCGATGCCGACGCGGGCGTCGCCGGCATGAACCACTTCATGCTGCCCGACGCGGACACGGGGGACCATGCGCATGCCGAAGCCATGCGCTACGGCGCTTACGCGATGGACGTGCTGGTGCGCGAAATGATGCAGCGCGGCGCGCGCCGCGCCAAGCTGCAGGCCAAGCTGTTCGGCGGTGGCGCCGTGCTGGCCAACATGACGACGTTGAACATCGGCGACCGCAATTCCGATTTCGCGCTGCGCTACCTGCGTGCCGAAGGCATCACGGTGACGGCGCAGGACCTGCGCGGGCCCAGTGCGCGCCGCGTCTGCTTCTTCGGCGCGACAGGCCGTGCGGTGGTCAAGAAGCTGCGCGCGCACAGCGACGTGAGCGCGGTCCAGGCGATGGAAGGCGAGCTGCTGCGCAAGGCGGCCCTGCCAGGCGCTGCAAGTTCCCGGCCGCCGCCCGTCTACTCATTTCTGGCCGAACGCCCAAGGAGCGCCGCACAGTGAAACAGATCAAGGTTCTCTGCGTCGACGATTCGGCGCTGATCCGCAACGTGATGACAGAGATCATCAACAGCCAGCCGGACATGACCGTCGTGGGCACGGCGGCCGACCCGCTGCTCGCGCGCGACCTCATCAAGTCGTTGAACCCCGACGTGGTCACGCTCGATGTGGAAATGCCGCGCATGGACGGCCTCGAGTTCCTGGAGAAGCTCATGCGCCTGCGGCCCACGCCCGTGCTCATGGTGTCGTCTCTGACCGAACGCGGCTCGGAAATCGCGCTGCGCGCGCTGGAACTCGGCGCCATCGACTTCGTGACCAAGCCCAAGCTGGGCGTGCGCGACGGGCTCATCAACTACACGGACCTCATCGCCACCAAGATCCGTGCGGCGTCCGTGGCCAAGTTGCCCGCAGCGCGGGTGGGCACAGCCGTCAAGGGCGTGAGCGTCGCGACCGAGGCACCCATCGGCAGTCCGCTTCTCAGTACCGAGAAGCTCATCGTCATCGGCGCCTCCACGGGCGGCACCGAAGCCATCAAGGAAGTGCTGCAGCCGCTGCCGGCCGACAGCCCGGGCGTGCTCATCGCGCAGCACATGCCCGCCGGTTTCACCCGTTCCTTCGCGCAGCGCCTGGACGGGCTGTGCAGCATCACGGTCAAGGAGGCCGTCGACGGCGAGCGCGTGCTGCCGGGCTATGCCTACCTGGCGCCGGGCGCCTTCCACATGTCGCTCAGCCGCAGTGGCGCGAACTACGTGGTCCGACTCGACCAGGAGGCACCGGTCAATCGCCACCGGCCGTCGATCGACGTGCTGTTCGACTCGGTGGCGCGGCATGCGGGCAAGAACGCCATCGGCGTGCTGCTCACGGGCATGGGCAAGGACGGCGCCGAGGGCCTGCTGCGCATGCGGCAGGCCGGCGCGTACACGCTGGCGCAGGACGAGGCCACGTGCGTGGTCTTCGGTATGCCGAAGGAGGCGATCGCTTTGGGTGCGGCGGACGAAGTCTCGCCGTTGGGGGAAATGAGCCGGCGTGTGCTGGCGCGCCTTCGGACATTCGGCGCGCGCACCAACCGGGTTTGATACGACATGAGGAAAACAGAGTGATTCAAAAGAGTACGAAAATTTTGGTCGTGGACGACTTCCCGACCATGCGGCGCATCGTTCGAAACCTGCTGAAGGAACTCGAGTTCCTGAACGTCGACGAGGCAGAGGACGGCGCAGCGGGCCTGGAGAAGCTGCGCGGCGGCAACTTCGGTTTCGTGGTGTCCGACTGGAACATGCCCAACATGGACGGCCTGAGCATGCTGCAGGCCATTCGGGCCGACCCGGAGCTGTGCAAGCTGCCGGTGTTGATGGTCACTGCGGAGGCCAAGAAGGAAAACATCATCGCGGCCGCGCAGGCGGGCGCCAATGGCTATGTGGTCAAGCCGTTCACCGCGGCCACCCTCGAAGAGAAGATCACCAAGATCTTCGAGAAGATCAACAAAGAGGCTGCCTGACATGTCGCTACCTGCCGAGATGCCCGGAGACCCGGGAAACACCGCCGAACAGTTGCTCAACCGCATCGGCCTGCTGACACGCCAGTTGCGCGAAGGACTTCGCGAACTGGGCCTGGACAAGCAGGTTACCAAGGTGGCCGACGCCATCCCCGATGCGCGTGACCGACTGAAATACGTTGCCAGCATGACAGAGCGCGCGGCCGACCGGTCGCTCAATGCGATCGAGATCGCTCAGCCGCTGCAGGAGTCGTTGTCGACGGACGCCAAGGCCCTCACCAGGCGCTGGGATGGCTGGTTCGAAAGCCCGGTCGAGCTCGACCAGGCGCGCGAACTGGTGCTGGAAACGCGCAGCTACCTGGCGGGCGTGCCGCCCAAGACCAGCGCCATCAACGCGCAGTTGATGGAGATCATGATGGCCCAGGACTTCCAGGATCTGACGGGCCAGGTGATCAAGAAGATGATGGAAGTCGTCAACGACGTCGAGACCCAGCTGCTGCAGGTGCTGATCGACAACTCGCCCAATGCGGAGAAGCGCCAGGAGCCCAATGGCCTGCAGAACGGGCCGCAGGTCAAGGCAGGCAATCCCGACGCCGTGGCCGACCAGGGCCAGGTCGACGACCTGCTCGCGAGCCTCGGTTTCTGAGCGTCCGATCCTTCGAGGAATGCTTCGTTTGCACGTCTGATCGCTTCATCGGCCCAGGGGGGGGCCACCAATAATTGCTCATCAGCTGGCGACACCGCCACAGCTTGCATGGAGCATGAATGGCAGAAGAAAGCGATCTCGAAAAGACGGAGCCAGCCTCACAGCAGCGCCTGGACAAGGCGCGTGAAGAAGGCACTGTTGTCCGGTCGCGTGAGCTGTCGACCTTCCTGATGCTCGGCACGGCCTTCGTCGGGCTGTGGATCACATCGGGGCCGATGGTGCGCGCCATGGACACCGGCCTGCGCAGCGCCTTGCAGTTCGATCGACGCGCCGCGTTCGAGCCGGCCCAGATGGCCGTGCAGTTCGCCGGCCTGACCTTCGACGCCCTGCTGGCCATGCTGCCGCTCTTTGGCATGCTGGTGCTCATGGCGGTGGCCGGCCCGATGCTGCTGGGCGGCTGGCTGCTGTCGGCCAAGGCCGTGGCACCCAAGTTCAGCAAGCTCAATCCCTTCTCCGGCCTGGTGCGGATGGTCTCATCCCACGCGCTCGCCGAACTCGTCAAGGCCCTGGCCAAGACGCTGCTGGTCGGCGGCGTCGGCTACTGGGTGATCAAGGACAACTTCGACAGCGTGCTGGCGTTGATGGCCCAACCCGCGTCGGTCGCCTTGCGCGACGCCATCTGGCTGGTCGCGCGCAGCTGCGCGTTGATCGCACTCGCCTTGCTGGTGGTGGCGCTGATCGACGTGCCCTGGCAGCTGTGGACCCACTTTCGCAAGCTGCGCATGTCGCGCGAAGAGTTGCGCCAGGAGCACAAGGAAAGCGAAGGCGATCCGCACATCAAGTCGCAGATCAAGCGGCTGCAGCAGCAGGCTTCCAGGCGACGCATGATGGCCGAGGTGCCCAAGGCGGACATCATCGTGACCAACCCGACTCACTTCGCGGTCGCCCTGCGCTACATCGACAAGGACATGCGCGCGCCGCGCGTCGTGGCCAAGGGCACCGACCTGGTGGCCCTGCGCATCCGTGAGCTCGCCGCCGAGAACGGCGTGCCGATCCTGGAGGCGCCGGCGCTCACGCGCTCGCTCTACAAGCACACCCTGCTGGGCAGCGAGATCCCGGCCGGCCTGTACACGGCCGTCGCGGAGGTGCTGGCGTGGGTCTACCAGCTGCGCCGCTGGAAAGAGGAGGGCGGCGACGCGCCCCGCGCGCCGGTCGACCTGCCGGTGCCCGCTGAACTCGAGATGCCGGCGGTGACCGCATGAACGCGCTGGCCGACATGATGCGTTCGCCGTCCAGGCTGCTGCAGGGCAACTACATGAAGGGCCTCACCGGCCCGCTCCTGATCGTGATGATCCTGAGCATGATGGTGCTGCCGCTGCCGCCCGTCCTGCTCGACCTGTTCTTCACCTTCAACATCGCGTTGTCGATCATGGTGCTGCTGGTCAGCATGTACACGATGAAGGCGCTCGACTTCGCGGCCTTTCCCGCAGTGCTGCTGTTCTCCACGCTGCTGCGCCTGTCGCTGAACGTGGCGTCCACGCGGGTCGTGCTGATGCACGGCCACACCGGGCCCGACGCGGCCGGCAAGGTCATCGAGGCGTTCGGCCACTTCTTGGTGGGCGGCAACTTCGCCGTGGGCGTCATGGTGTTCATCATCCTGGTGCTGATCAATTTCATGGTTATCACCAAGGGTGCGGGGCGCATCGCCGAAGTCGGCGCGCGCTTCATGCTCGACGCGATGCCCGGCAAGCAGATGGCGATCGACGCCGACCTCAACGCCGGCCTGATCGGCGAGGACGTGGCCCGCAAGCGCCGCAAGGAAGTGGCACAGGAAGCCGACTTCTACGGCTCGATGGACGGCGCCAGCAAATTCGTTCGCGGCGACGCGGTAGCGGGCCTGCTCATCTTGGTGATCAACGTCATCGGCGGGCTGATCGTGGGCATGGTCCAGCACGACCTGAGCTTTTCGACGGCGGTGGAAACCTACACGCTGCTGGCCATCGGCGACGGTCTGGTCGCGCAGATCCCGGCACTGGTGATCTCGACGGCGGCCGGTGTCATCGTCTCCCGCGTGACGACCGACGAGGACGTGGGCCGCCAGCTCACGGGCCAGCTCTTCTCCAATCCGCAGGTGCTGTTCCTCACGGCCGCGATCATCGGCCTGATGGGCCTGATCCCGGGCATGCCGAACGTGGCCTTCCTGCTGATCGCGGGCGGACTGGTCTGGCTGGGCCGCAAGGTGATGCTGCGCAAGCCCGTGGCCACGGCCGAACAGCAACAGCAGGCCAGCCAGGCGGCGGCTGCGGCGACAGCGCCGTCCGAATCGGCCGAGGCGACCTGGGACGACGTCGCGCTGGTCGAGCCGCTGGGCATGGAGGTGGGCTACCGGCTCATCCCGCTGGTCGACCAGGCGCAGAACGGCGAACTGCTGGGCCGCATCAAGAGCATTCGCAAGAAGATCGCGCAGGAGCTCGGCTTCCTGGTGCCGGTGGTGCACATCCGCGACAACCTGGAGATCAAGCCGAACGCTTACGTGATCAAGCTCAAGGGCGTGGAGATCGGCCGCGGCGAGGCCTTTCCCACGCAGTTCATGGCCATCGATCCGGGCAACGTGAAGGGCACGCTGGCCGGCACGCCCACGCAGGACCCGGCCTTCGGCCTGCCCGCGGTGTGGATCGAAGGCGCTTTGCGCCAGCAGGCGCAGGTGCTCGGCTACACCGTGGTCGACGCCTGCACCGTCATGGCCACGCACCTGAACCACCTGATCCAGACCCATGCCGCATCGCTGCTCGGCCGCCAGGAAGTGCAGCAGCTGCTCGACCAGATCGCCAAGACCGCACCCAAGCTCACGGAAGACCTGGTGCCCAAGGTGCTCACGCTCAGCGTGCTGCACAAGGTGCTGCAGAACCTGCTCGACGAGGAGGTGCCGATCCGCGACATGCGCACGATCCTGGACATCCTGGCCGAACACGCGCCGACCGTGAAGGAGGCCATCGAGCTGACGTCGCTGGTGCGCCTGGCACTGGGCCGGGCCATCACGCAGCAGCTGTTCCCGGGCGATGGCGAACTGCAGGTCATCGGCCTGGACAGCGCGCTCGACGGCGTGCTCAACCAGGCCATGAACAACAGCAGCGGCATCGAACCCGGCCTGGCCGAAGTGCTCATCAGGCAGGCATCGACCGCCATGGCCCGCCAGGAAGAAAAGGGCTTGCCGCCCGTCCTGGTGGTCCAGCACGCGCTGCGCGTGCTGCTCTCCCGCTTTCTGCGCCGCAGCCTGCCCCGGCTCAAGGTGCTGTCGCAAGCCGAAATTCCTGATTCTCGAATCATCAAGATCACCGCCACCATTGGAGGACGCGTTTGACCCAGTCTCTCGACAAGAACGCAACGCGCAAGTTCGTTGCACCCACCGCCCGCGAGGCCCTGCGCATGGCGCGCGAGGCCCTGGGCCCCGAAGCGATGGTGCTCAACAGCCGGCTGCTCGCCGACGGCATCGAGATCGTCGCGATGGCGCCGGACGACCTGTCAGAGGTCGTCGACCG
>Ga0308159_1004702_pt1 | contig 12209 bp, 10 predicted proteins | sample PhyCR1_FD_201040 | JGI IMG/M metagenome (GOLD analysis project Ga0308159, IMG submission 201040) | Phyllosphere microbial communities from UC Gill Tract Community Farm, Albany, California, United States - DLSLC.R1 | ecosystem: Host-associated > Plants > Phyllosphere > Unclassified | place: USA...
GGTTCATAAACTGGCCTCAGGATGACGGTTTTCTAGGGCGCGTCGGCCGTGCAGCGATGCAGAGCAGGGGGTGAACAGGGGGCCTGGCGGCGCGCCGTATGCGCCCTGGTCTTGCTGTTGCTGCTCAGCGCTGCCGGGGCGGTACGGGCGGAGTCAGCGCCGCTGGTGTTGAACCTGCCGGCGCAGGACCTGGAACACGCCCTGCAAGCGTATAGCCGCGCCACCGGCATGGCGGTGCTGGTCGACCGCGAGTTGACCCGAGGCCGGCGCTCCATCGGTGTGCGCGGGCGCTTTACGGCGCAAGAGGCACTGGCGATGTTGCTGACCGGGAGTGGCCTGATGGCGCGTTATGCACGCAGCGATGCCTTTACCTTGCAGACCCCCGAGGTCAGCCCGCCACCCGCTACTCGGGGCGCGGCGGCACGGCACGCGGCGCGCATCAACAACAGCTACGCCACGGCCTTGCAGCAGGCGATCGAAGCCAGCCTGTGCCGCTCGCCCCTGACCCGCCCCGGCAGTTTTCGCGCGCTGGTGCAGGTCTGGGTCAACCCATTGGGTGTGATCGAACACAGCCGGCTGGTCAGCTCCACCGGCGATGAACAACGCGATGAAGCACTGGTACGCAGCCTGGGCACGGCGCGGGTGGATCGCCCGGCGCCAAGCTCACTGCGCCAGCCGGTGACTTTACTTCTGATGCCCGACACCACAGGAATACGCATGGAATGCACAGCAGCAAAAGGAGCCTGGGGCGGATGAAAAATACCGGGCACAGTACGATGGTCAGCCTGTTCCTGGCCTCCTACGACGACTTCAAGGTGCGTTTGCGCAAGCGCCTGGGTTCGGAGGACCTGGCCAACGACGTCCTGCACGAAACCTACCTGCGGGTCGATCGCATGGACGTGCCGCCAAACCTGGCGCAACCCAACGCCTACCTCTACCGCATGGCCCTGAACATCGCCGCCGACCGTCGCCAGGCCGATGCACGTTTGCTCACCGGCAGCGAAGTGGAAGAGTTGCTGCAAAGCGCCGACGAAGCCCAGGACCCGTCGCGGGTGGTGGGCGGCCAGAAAGAAATCCAGTCCCTGGTCAAGGCCCTCTACGAGCTGCCGGCACGCCGCCGAAAAATCCTGATTGCCGCGCGCCTGGAAGAGGCGCCGCACCTGGAAATCTCCCAGCGTTTCGGGATTTCCACGCGCATGGTCGAGAAGGAAATCAAGGCCGCCCTGGGCCACTGCGCCAAGCGCCTGGAAAGAAAAGTGATCCAGCGGTTCGGTCCCGGGGCCGGAAAACCGTCTTAGTGTCGAGTCCCTGATAAATCCGTGAGTATGTGCGCGCTTGAACATTTTGAACCTCTCCACCGCCCGGCAAACCGCCGCCAGCCCCGTGCACGATGAGGCCCGCGACTGGCTGCTCCTGCTGACCTCGGGCCGTGCCACCGTTGCCGACGCCAAGGCCTTGCAGGCCTGGCGCGCGCAAAGTGCCGAACACGCCCAGGCGTTCGAGCAGGCCAAGGCGTTATGGCAGCAATTGGCGCCGGCTGCCGAGCAGGTGGCGCAGCCCCGTGCGTTTGGCCGGCGGGCTTTCCTCGGCGGCGCGATTGCAGCGTCGGCGGCCGTGGTGATGGTACGCGTGGGTGCCCCTGGCGGCTTTGCCGGCCTTACGGCGGACTATCGCACCGAAGTCGGCGAGCAGCGGCAAGTGCTGCTGAGCGAAGGGGTCAGCCTGGAACTCAATACTCAAACGCGCGTCAGCAGCGTGGGGCAGGGGATCGAACTGCTTGAAGGCGAAGTTGAAGTGCTTGCCCATGTTGTGCAACCGCTCAAGGTGTTGGCCGGCGCCGGCTGGGTGAGCGCTGGGGAGGCGCGGTTCAATCTGCGTAATACCGATAACAAGGTGTGCGTGACCTGCATCGAGGGCACGCTGTCGGTGGATGTCGCCGGGCGCAGTGTGCGGCTCGAGGGCGGGCGCCAGTTGACCTACAGCGCCGCTGGGGTGGGTGAACCGGTGGTGGTGGACACCCAGGCGGTGGTGGCCTGGCGTGAGCAGATCCTGGTCTTCAACAACGCCACGCTGGCAACCGTGGTGGATGAGATCAATCGCTATCGGCCGGGGATGCTGGTGTTGCTTAACAAGCAACTGGGGCAGCGGCGGGTGCAGGCGCGGTTCAGCTTGCAGCAGCTGGCGGGCGTGGCGTTGTTGATTCGGGATGCCTATGGGGCCAAGTGCACGGAGCTGCCGGGCGGGGTGGTTTTGTTGAGTTAGGCTTCGGTTTACGGTTACCCAGCGCTGCATGGATCGTCCCCGCTATTACCCCTCATGCGCGCGTCGCGTATGCAGTTCAGAGCTTCAGTGACAAGTCGGCGACTTCAATACGTTGAAGTTGCCTTTTGTGCTGTCCCAATCCAGCTAGATACATGATGTTTAATATAAATATAAACTTGTTGTTTTGAATGTTCTTTTACTTGGAGAAAAGTCCGTCTTTGATACTTCTTTTTAATGTAAGGCTAATCCCATGACGGTCAGCGTGGTTGTCGCCCCAAGGGGAAAATTGTAGGACGTGTCTTCAATCTGCCGCTGAAAGCTCCCCATCGCAATGTAGAGGCTAGTAAGGATTATCTGAAATAGTCCATTGTGTTTTGGAAGGAAGTGAACGCCCCTTATGTTGTGGAAGCGCTTCATACCTCTAATTAAATGGGATTTACAGACGACGGCGGGTTGGCTGGTGAGCAGCGGGCCCGCCGGAGGGGAGCGTTATGGCGTCAAACAGTTTCCAAAACGAAGTGCCCAAGGCACGGGTTAATATCAAGCTCGACCTGCATACCGGCGGGGCTCAGAAAAAGGTCGAACTACCGCTCAAACTGATGGTGATCGGCGACTACAGCAACGGCAAAGAGCAGCGCCCGCTGTCTGAACGCGACAAGGTCGACATCAATAAAAACAACTTCGACAGCGTGCTGGGCGAGTTCTCGCCTAGCCTGAAGCTAGCCGTCAATAACACCTTGGCGGGTGACGCGTCGGATACATCGGTCGAGTTGAATTTCCAGAGCATGAAAGACTTTGCGCCCGAACAGGTGGCGCGGCAGATTCCGCAACTGCGCGCCTTGCTGGCCATGCGCAATCTGTTGCGTGATCTCAAATCGAACCTGCTGGATAACGTGACCTTCCGCCATGAGTTGGAGCGCATCCTCAAGGATGACGCGCTCAGTGACGAGTTGCGCGCCGAGTTGGCTGCTTTGGCGCCTGAAGAGCAACGCTAATTCATATCGGTCGTATCAGAAGGGAAGTTTAAACATGTCTATAGAAAGTTCGAGCGTGCAATCGCACGGCGCTACAGTGTTGCCTGCCGAAAGTCTTGGTGTATATGGCGCGCTGTTCAGCAAGATTAACTTAAGCCCTGTTACCACGTTGGGTGGCATCGAGGTATTTCGAAACTCGGAAGCACTCTCCGAGGTGTCTGCCGATGAGCGCGTAACGGCTGCGGTCAGTGTGTTTTTGAAGTTGCTTAAACAGTCACCGCAAAAAGTCGAACGTTTGGATAAAGTTCTGCTGGACGAACATATCGCCTCATTGGATATGCAGATCAGCCGCCAGCTTGACGCAGTCATGCACCACCCGGATTTCCAGCGCGTCGAGTCAACCTGGCGCGGCGTGAAGTCGCTGATCGACCAGACCGACTTCCGCCAGAATGTGCGCATCGAGTTGCTGGATATCAGCAAGGATCACCTGGTGCAGGACTTCGAGGACGCCCCCGAAATCGCCCAAAGCGGCTTGTACCTGCACACCTACACCCAGGAATACGACACCCCCGGCGGTGAGCCGATTGCTGCGGCCATTTCCAACTATGAATTCGACCGCAGCCCGCAGGACATCGCGCTGCTGCGCAATATTTCCAAAGTGGCAGCGGCGGCCCATATGCCGTTTGTGGGCTCGGTAGGCCCGGCGTTCTTCGGCAAGGACACCATGGAGGAAGTGGCCGCGATCAAGGATATCGGCAACTACTTCGACCGCGCCGAGTACATCAAGTGGAAGGCCTTCCGTGACAGCGACGACGCACGCTATATCGGCCTGACCATGCCGCGCGTGTTGGGCCGGCTGCCTTACGGGCCAGACACCATCCCGGTGCGCAGTTTCAACTACATCGAAAGCGTCAAGGGCCCTGACCACGCCAAGTACCTGTGGACCAACGCTTCGTTTGCCTTTGCGGCGAACATGGTCAAAAGCTTCATCACCAATGGCTGGTGCGTGCAGATTCGCGGGCCGCAATCAGGGGGCGCGGTGACTGAATTGCCGATCCACTTGTACGACCTTGGCACTGGCAACCAGGTCAAGATCCCCTCGGAAGTGATGATCCCGGAAACCCGCGAGTTTGAATTCGCCAACCTCGGTTTTATCCCGCTTTCGTACTACAAGAACCGCGACTACGCGTGCTTCTTCTCGGCCAACTCGGCGCAGAAACCGGCGCTGTATGACACGCCCGACGCCACCGCCAACAGCCGGATCAACGCACGCCTGCCCTACATCTTCCTGCTCTCACGCATCGCCCATTACCTGAAGCTGATCCAGCGCGAAAACATTGGCACCACCAAGGACCGGCGCCTGCTGGAGCTGGAGCTGAACAAATGGATCGGCGGCCTGGTGACCGAGATGACCGACCCCGGCGATGATTTGCAGGCCTCGCACCCGTTGCGTGACGCCAAGGTCACGGTGGAAGACATCGAGGACAACCCCGGCTTCTTCCGCGTCAAGTTGTATGCGGTGCCGCACTTCCAGGTCGAGGGCATGGACGTGAACCTGTCGCTGGTTTCGCAAATGCCCAAGGCCAAGGCCTAAGCCACTTCTCAGGGAATGACGTGATGAAAATCGACCGCCCCCTGTGGGCAGCGGGAGCCTTGCTGTCGCCGCAACAATTCCAGCAGCAGGCGCGCTGGGAGGCTTGGACCAACGAAAGCCTGGCGCATCTGTCGCAAGTACACCCGTGGGGTGTGCTGGGGGTCGGGTTCGACATGGACGCCTTGCGCCTGGGGAAACTCAAGGCCACCCAAATGCGTGTACGCATGCCCGATGGCACCTTGGTGGACACCGATCAGGTAGATCGCCTGCCGCCTGCATTGGAGCTGGCGCAATTGCTGGTCGAAGCTGATCAGCAAGCGATCTTGCACCTGGCCTTGCCGCTGGAGCAGGCCAATGGCAACAATTGCCTGTTCGACGGCGGGCGAGCTGATCGCCCCCTGCGTTATCGCCAGGCCTGGCGTGAAGTCCAGGATATTTATGCCGACGAGACGCAGTCGATCGGTGTGCTCGAACACGCCCTGAGCCTGCGCCTGCACACGGATGACAACGCCGACTACCTGACCTGCCCGGTCGCACGCCTGGTGCGTGACGGGCAGGGCGCCTGGGCTCTCGACCCGGCCTATGTACCGCCGCTGTTGAGTTTCGCTGCGCATCCGGGGTTGTTGAATCAGCTGGATAACTTGCTGACGCAACTCTCCGCCAAGCGGCAACGGCTGATGGGCATGCGCCGCGAAAGCAATCAGCGCATGGCCGACTTTGCGGTGGCGGATGTGTCGCTGTTCTGGTTGCTCAACGCGTTGAACACCTATCAGCCGGTATTGGCGGACCTTAAGGCATTTCCCGCGCGGCACCCGGAGCAGGTCTACCAACAACTGATCAAGCTGGCCGGCAGCCTGCTGACGTTTTCGCTGGAACACGATATCGACAGGATTCCGGCCTACCGGCATGAACACCTGGAAGCCGTATTCCCGCCATTGATGCATACCCTCTCGCTGCTGCTGGAAGCCAGCCTGCCGTCGCGGGTGATTGCCTTGGTGCTGGAAGAACACGGCGCCAATCGCTGGCAGGTCACGCTGAATGACCCGCGCTTGCGCGAGCGTGATGGGGCTGATTTCTACCTGTCGGTGCGTTGCCGTTTGCCGGCCGCGCAGTTGCAGGACCAGTTTCCGCGCCTGTGCAAGATCGGCACGCCCGACGACGTCAACCACCTGGTCAACGTCGCACTTGATGGCGTGCCGTTGCAGTCCCTCAGTCATGTGCCGGCGGCGATTCCGTTACGCCTGGAAAACCAGTATTTCGCGCTCGGTCTCAGCCACCCCAAGGGCCAGGCCATGCTGGATGAAGGCGTCTGTGCGTTCTATGTGCCAAGTACCTTGGCCGATGTGAAGCTTGAACTGTTTGCGGTGCTGCGCTCATGAACCCGGTGGATATCGATGCACTGTTGCAAGACACCTATCTGCTGGTGGTTGAGTTGCGCCAGGGCGCCAGCGTGCAGAACGGCCGCGAACTGATGCAACTGTGCGTGGGGCAGGTTGAGCTGGTGCGGCAGGCGCTCAAGCAGGCGGGCCTCAGCCAGCGCAACGTGGAGCGTATCAGCCACGCGCAATGTGCGTTGCTGGATGAAGCCGTGCTCACGTCCGCCAACGCAAACGCACGGGACTTATGGGCCAGCGAGCCGTTACAGGCCAGGTTTTTCAATCGCCATCAGGCGGGCGAATTTCTGTACGAGGACATGCGCGAAGTGTTGCGCGAGCCTGCGCCCGATCGGCATGTAATGACGGTCTTTCAACGGATATTGATGTTGGGGTTTCGTGGCCGTTACCGAGAGCTGAGTGATCCCGAGCGTGAGCAATTATTGGTTGCCCTCGGCGCCCGGGTCACGCCCCTTGGTATCAGTCAGCATCTGGTAACGCAGGCGGGACGAGTCAACTGGATTGCAAGGGTGACCTGGCTGCGTTCACCGCTGATGCATGTTGTGGCGGTGGCGGCATTGCTGACAGCCACGTGGTGGGGGTTGGATCACCTGTTGAGCGGCACGATTGGCTCGCTCTTGCCTGGGCAGGGATGAAGATGAGCGTTCATTTGCGCCGAATCCTTTACCTGTGGACGGGGGCACTGGCTCTCGCGTTGCTGGTCATCGTTCCACTCGAACTGTGGATGCGAGTCTCTGGCATGTTGGCCGTAACGGGTTGTGTTGCGCTGGCCTGGGTTTTGTCTGGGCGCCGTGCCATTCAACAACGTGAGTTGTTTGCCGACAGCCCGGCTTTGCCTGCGGCTGCATTTCGTGGCCCTGTCGTGTTGGTCTGCGGCGACGGCTTGACTGGCCTGTTTGGTCCGCTTCCTGCTGAACAGATGGCCCTGCGCGTGACCATACAAGGTTGCTATGTCCGCGTCCCCAGCCTGGACCAACTGCCCGCTGTCACCGATGGCATCCTGGCCCAGCGCCCTGACTGGGGGGCGCAACTCAGTGTGATGTTCTGCGTCAACCCGGGCGAACACAGCGACGGTGCTGTGCTCGCTGGGCAGGTGCGTGCTTTCAGCCACCAGCTGGGCTTGGCGCGCAAACGTGGCCTGGCGTTGCCGCTGTTGCTGGTGAGCTACCTGCAAACCCAGGGGGACGAGCCCTGGTTCAGTTGGGACAATGGCCAGCCCGACGCCCGTGTGCGTAACGCAGGCGCTTGCGTCAGTTTGCGTGAGTGGCAGCAGCACAGCGCAGATTCATCCACACAAGCGGCGCGGATGCACGCGAGTGTACAGCTCGCCAGCGTCGTGGCCTGGCTGCATGACACGGTGCTGCCACACAGCTCTTCCAGCCTGGCTGCGGTTTGCGCAGTCAAGTTGGTACCGGCATTGCCAAATACCGTGCAGGGCAATCTATGGCAGCAATGGTTGCGTAGCAGGGTTGCACTGGCCGACACCCGATCGCGGGTGGCGGATGCGACCCTGCCGTTCCCGGACCCTCTCCTCAACCTGCTTGCGCGTGGCCCGCTGCGCGCGCCGCTACAACGCGCAAGCATCGCTGCGTTGTGGTTATTCGCCGTTGCCGGTGTCGCTGCGCTCGCCAGCTCGGCGTGGCAGAACACTTTGTTGCTGCGCCAGATCAATGACGATATGCGCCGCTATGCCGCCATTCCCCAGCCAACCCAGCGTGAGCAGCGCGAGTTTATCTGGCGTGAAGAGGCCATGAGCGTGCTTCGCCAGGACGCCCGCCGTCTGGACACTTACTACCGATACGGTGCGCCCCTGGCCCTCGGCTTGGGTTTGTACCGTGGAGAACGCCTGCGTGCGCCGGTGCTGGCTGTGTTGGCCGCACATCTCGAGCCTGCGCCGACCGCCGCGCCCGTAAGCGGTGCCGGCACGGTACGGCTGAATAGCCTGTCGCTGTTTGCCACCGGCAGTGCCGAGCTTAAGCCGGGCTCCACCAAGGTCCTGATCAATGCGCTGGTTGGCATCAAGGCCCAGCCGGGCTGGCTGATTGTGATCGCCGGGCACACCGACGCCACCGGCGACGCGCACAAAAACCTGCAGTTATCCCGCGCTCGCGCCGCTGCCGTGCACGCCTGGATGCAGCAGATGGGCGGCATTCCCGACAGCTGTTTCGCGGTGCAGGGCTTCGGCGCCAGCCAACCGATCAACACCAATGACACCGAGGCGGGGCGTGCTGCCAACCGCCGCGTTGATATCCGTCTGGTACCTGAGGCAGGGGCGTGCGCGCTCTCCACAGCGCCGGACAGGCAACCCCCTGTCGCATCCCGCGACATTTAAATTTCCAAGAAAAGGAGCTTCAACCCATGGCAATTCCTGTTTACCTCTGGCTGCAAGACGACGGTGGCGCAAACATCAAAGGCTCGGTGGACGTGCAAAAGCGCGAAGGCAGCATCGAAGTCATTGCCCAGGACCACAGCCTGTACATCCCCACCGACAACAATACCGGCAAGTTGACCGGCACACGCGTACACACCCCGTTTCTGTTTTCCAAGGAAATCGATGCGTCCAGCCCTTACCTTTACAAGGCCGTGACCACCGGGCAAACCCTCAAGAGTGCCGAGTTCAAGTGGTACCGCATTGATGATGCGGGGCAGGAAGTCGAGTACTTCGTCACCACGCTGGAAAACGTCAAGGTGGTGAAAGTCGCGCCAAAAATGCACGACGTCAAAGACCCAAGCAAAGAAAAACACAACCACCTGGAGCAGATCGAGCTGCGCTACGAGAAGGTCACCTGGACCTACAAGGACGGCAACATCATTCACTCCGACTCGTGGAATGAACGCCAAAGCGCTTGATGCGCGTGGGGCAGCAGGCGCGTGTTTGCCTGCTGCTTCTGGTTCCAACACTCGAAGATCCAGAACAAGGATGTAACCGTATGGCACAGAACTCCACCCGCTTGCTTCGTCGCCTCAACCCCTACTGCGCCCAGGCGTTAAGTGCGGCGGCCACCTTGTGCCAAAGCCACGCGCACGCGCACATCAGCATTGAACACTGGCTGCTAAAACTGCTGGAGCAGGGCGAGGGCGACCTGACCCTGATCGGTCGCCGTTACGAATGGGATATGGACGCCCTCTGGCATGGCCTGCTTGACCATCTCGATAGCCTGCCACGCAGCGTGCAAGGTAAACCGCAGCTGTGCGCCAAACTGCAACAGCTTATAAAAAATGCGTGGATGCGGGCTTCCCTGGACGGCAATAACAACACGCTGCGCTCGGCCCACCTGCTCGGTGCGCTGTTGGAAACGCCGAACCTGCTGGTGTGCGACGCCGCATGGCCATTGTTCAGTATCAGCGATACCCAGTTACAACGGTTGTTTGAGTTGCTTGATCAACATTCCGAAGAACGCCCGCAACTGCAGCAAGAAGCGGCACTCGAGTGCATCGAAGTGCCCGCCGCATCCGGCACTGAATCGTCCGAAGCCCTGAAAATCACCCTGGACCGGTTCACCCACGACGTGACCGCCAAAGCCTGGGCGGGGCAGATCGACCCGGTGTTCGGCCGCGACGACGAGATTCGCCAGGTCATCGATATTCTCAGCCGTCGACGCAAGAGCAACCCGATTCTGGTGGGCGAGCCCGGCGTCGGCAAGACCGCGCTGGTCGAAGGCCTGGCCTTGCGCATCGTCGAAGGCAGCGTGCCCGACAGCCTCAAGCAGGTCAGCGTGCGCATTCTGGACCTGGGCTTATTGCAGGCCGGCGCCGGGGTAAAAGGCGAATTCGAACAACGCCTGAAAAACGTCATCGAAGCCGTACAACTGTCACCCAACCCGGTTCTGCTGTTTATCGATGAAGCCCACACGCTGATCGGCGCCGGCAACCAGGCCGGCGGTGCGGATGCCGCCAACCTGCTCAAACCCGCCCTGGCCCGTGGCGAGTTGCGCACCATCGCCGCCACCACCTGGAGCGAATACAAACAGTATTTCGAACGCGATGCGGCCCTGGAAAGACGCTTCCAGAGGGTCAAGGTCGATGAACCGGATGATACGACTGCCTGCCTGATGTTGCGTGGCCTTAAGACGCGTTACGCCAAACATCACGGCGTGCACATCCAGGACGCGGCGGTGCAGGCCGCCGTGACCCTCTCGCGCCGCTACCTCACCGGCCGCCAACTGCCGGACAAAGCCATCGACCTGCTCGACACCGCCAGCGCCCGAGTGCGCATGAGCCTGGACTGCGAGCCCCAGGCGCTCGTCCGCCTGCGCGCTCGGCAAGTTGCCTTGGACCTGGAGGGCCAGGCGTTGGAGCAGGATCAGCAGTTCGGTGACGACAGCGCCGAGGATCGCCTGACGGCAATTGCCGCACAACACGCCGAGCTGCACCGCCAATCCCTCGATTTGGAAGACCGATACCAACACGAACTTGACCTGACCCAACAACTGATTGAAGCGCGCCAGGCGCAGCCGCTGCAACGGGAGACCTGCGCAGCGTTGCAGCGACAATTGAGCGATATTCAGCAGCCATTGCTATCACTCGACGTCGACGCCCGCAGCGTGGCCGAAGTCATCGCCGACTGGACCGGCATCCCCCTGGGCAGCCTGCTCAAGGACGAACAAGCCAGTCTGCTCGAATTGGAACACCAGCTCGCCGAGCAAGTGATCGGCCAAGCCCCTGCGCTCAGGGCCCTGGCCCAACGCCTGCGTGCCGCCAAGACCGGCCTCACCGACGACAAAGCCCCACTGGGCGTGTTCCTGCTGGTCGGCACCAGCGGCGTCGGCAAAACCGAAACCGCCCTGGCCCTGGCCGACAAACTGTTCGGCGGCGAAAAGTCGCTGATCACCCTCAACCTGTCGGAGTACCAGGAAGCCCACACCGTCAGCCAACTCAAAGGCTCGCCGCCCGGTTACGTGGGCTATGGCCAGGGCGGCGTGCTCACCGAAGCCGTGCGCCAACGCCCCTACAGCGTGGTACTGCTCGATGAAGTCGAGAAAGCCCACCGCGACGTACTCAACCTGTTTTACCAAGTCTTCGACCGCGGCTGCATGCGCGACGGCGAAGGGCGCGAAATCGACTTTCGCAACACCGTCATTCTCATGACCTCCAACCTCGGCAGCGATCAACTGCAAACCTGCCTGCAAGAGCGTCCCGACGCGCCCGACAGCACCCTGCACGAACTGCTGCGCCCGATCCTGCGTGAACACTTCCAACCGGCCTTGCTCGCGCGTTTCCAAACCTTGATCTACCGCCCACTGCAAGCCGACGCATTGCAGAGCATCGTCGCCATCAAACTCGCCCAAGTGACCAAGCGCTTGCAGCGCCACTACGGCCTGGATTGCCAGATCGACGCCGCCCTCAACCAAGCCTTGGTCGCCGCCTGCCTGCTACCCGACACCGGCGCGCGCAACATCGACAGCCTGCTTAACCAGCAGATCCTGCCCGTGCTGAGCCAGCAATTGCTGCAACGCCAGGCCGCGCGCCTGAAAACCCTCGGCGTGACGCTGGGTTATAGCGAGACGGAGGGTGTGCTGCTGCATTTCACCGATGTACCCGAGACGGCCCGGCCCGTTGCGGTGGAGGTATGAGCATGCTTGATGGATTGCGGACTTTCTTCGACCACAGCCGCCACACCCTGAGTGTGCGCAAGGTCGAAGCCCGGCTCGATGTCTTGGCCTTCACGGGCCACGAACACCTCAGCCAGCCCTACAGCTACACCGTGGAATTCACCAGCACCGAGCGTGACCTGGCGGCGGACGCCTTGCTCGGCCAGGACGCCCGTTTCAGCCTGCACGCCGCGCCGCAAAAAAAACGCTCGTTTCTGGACCTTAGTGCAGAGGAAATCAAACCGCTGCGCACCCTGTATGGCGTGGTCACCGGCTTCACACGCAACTCCGGCTCCAGCGACCAGGCCAGTTATGCCGTCACTTTGCAGCCGCGCCTGGCGCTACTGGCGCGCGGTCGGCAGTACCGCATCTACCAGCACCAATCCGTGCCGGA
>Ga0308159_1004703_pt1 | contig 12205 bp, 9 predicted proteins | sample PhyCR1_FD_201040 | JGI IMG/M metagenome (GOLD analysis project Ga0308159, IMG submission 201040) | Phyllosphere microbial communities from UC Gill Tract Community Farm, Albany, California, United States - DLSLC.R1 | ecosystem: Host-associated > Plants > Phyllosphere > Unclassified | place: USA...
CTCGACGTCATCCTGTTCGGCGGCCGCCGCGCCACCAACGTGCCGCTCGTCGTCGAGGCGACCGACTGGTCGCACGGCGTGTTCATCGGCTCGACCGTGTCGAGCGAGAAGACCGCCGCTCAGGAGGGAACGGTCGGCGAGCTGCGCCGCGATCCCTTCGCGATGCTGCCCTTCTGCGGCTACAACATGGGCGACTACTTCGGCCACTGGCTCAAGGTCGGCCAGACGCTCCGTTTCGACCGCGCGCCCCGCATCTTCCAGGTCAACTGGTTCCGCAAGGGCGACGACGGACGCTTCCTGTGGCCCGGCTTCGGCGACAACGCCCGCGTGATCGACTGGATCATCCGCCGCGTCGACGGACAGGTGGATGCCGTCGACAGTCCCATCGGCCGCCTGCCCCAGATCGAAGACCTCGAGCTCTCGGGTCTCGACCTGCCGGCCGCCGACCTCGAGGAGCTGTTCTCGATCGACCGTGACTCGTGGCTCGCCGAGGCCGACCTCACCGAGGAGTTCTACGACACGTTCGGCTCCCACCTGCCGGCCGCTCTGCGCGCCGAGCTCGCGGCGCTGCGCTACCGCCTCCAGCGGTCCTGAGACCGGTCCGCCGTCCGCGCCGTTCGACGCGGACAAGGCGGGCCCTCGAATCGACGCCCCTCCCGTTCTTGGCGCGCGGGAGGGGCGTCGGTGCGTGTGCGCTCAGGATGCCGCCGGCGACTGCTCCTTCTCGCCGGGACTGTTCGGCGTCCAGCCGTACCATCCGTCGGTCGTGGCGATGACCGACCACGCGCCGCAGGCGTATACGCGGCTCTGCGCATAGACATCGGGCGCATCGTCGATGGTCACGGTGGGCGCCGATTGACGATCGACCTCGACGCACGTGGCGGGGTCGAGGGCCGACGCGCTGCGGGCCCGCAGAGCCGCGACCTCGCCGTCGCGTTTCGTCTTCGTGATGATCCCGGTGGCGTCGGCGGGTAACCACGGCGCGGGGTTCTGCCCCCGCGCGACCACGTCGGCGGTGTCGGCGAACTCTGTGGTGACCTCTTGCGAGAAGGCCTCTTGGATGCCGGTGCACCCCGCCAAGGTGAGTGAGAGGGCCCCGCCCGCAGCGACGGCGAGAGCGAGGAGGAGCGGAGATGAGCGGTGCGATGTCATGAATCGATCGTGATCGAGCGGAGCTGCGGGGGGCGTCGTTCGAGCGGATGATCCGGGATCCTCCGCAAGGCGCATCGTGAGGGCCGGTCGCAGCGGATCATCCCAGGGATGTACGACGCGGCGACGTCAGGCCGATGCCACCGAGCGGGGTGGTTCGTAGCGTCGAAGACATGCAGCAGACTCCGTCCGACACGCCCGCCATGGCCGCCCGCGTGCAGAACCTCACCAAGACCTTCGGCGTCGGCGAATCGCGCGTCCACGCTCTCGACGACGTGTCGATCGGCATCCGGCGCGGGGAGTTCACCGCGATCATGGGGCCCTCCGGATCGGGCAAGTCCACCCTCATGCACGTCATGGCGGGATTGGATGCCGCGACCTCGGGTCGCGCGTGGATCGGCGACACCGAGATCACGGGGCTCAGCGACCTCGACCTGACGGTCTTGCGCCGCTCGCGCGTGGGGTTCGTGTTCCAGTCGTTCAATCTCGTGCCGACCCTCGATGTGTGGGGCAACATCACCCTGCCCTTCGAACTCGCCGGCCGGGCTCCCTCGGCGCTGGCACGGCGACGCATCGACGCGCTCGTGGAATCGATGGGCCTCGGCCCGCGACTGCGCCACCGACCCCACGAGCTGTCGGGAGGACAGCAGCAGCGCGTCGCGATCGCCCGAGCGCTGGCGACCCAACCCGATCTCGTCTTCGCCGACGAGCCGACCGGCAACCTCGACTCCCGCACCGGGCGGGACGTGCTGGGTCTGCTCTCGGCCGCGAGCCGCGAGCACGGGCAGTCGATCGCGATGGTGACTCACGACCCGGTCGCCGCCTCCCACGCCGATCGCGTCGTCTTCCTCGGCGACGGCCGGATCGTCGCCGACACCCCGCGCCGGAGCGCCGAGGCGATCTCGGCGTTCATGCTCTCCTCCGAGGTGGGAGCGTGAGCGCGCCGACCGTGGCCGCGCCAGCGGGGGAGCGGCGTGCGCGTCGGCGTGCGAGGGCGGAGCGCGGCAGGGGCGCCTCGATTCTCGTCGCGGCCATCTCGAGCGGCTTCGGGACGATCCTGATCGCCGCGACGGGGTTCATCGCCGCGTGGCTGCTCGCGGCGCCCTACCTGGCCGGTCGCGAGACGGTCATCGCGGTGGCGGCGATCCTGAGCGCGCTGCTGGTCGGGGTGGCGATGTTCGTTGCGGCGATCGTGACCACGAACACTTTCGCGACCATCGTCGCCGGGCGTACCCGGCAGATCGCCCTCCTGCGCCTCATCGGCGCTTCGGCTCGCTCGGAGCGCGTGCGGGTGGCGCGAGAGGGGCTCGTCGTCGGCGTCATCGGCGCGGCGATCGGGTTGGTCGGCGGCACCGCGGCGGCGGCTCTGCTGCTGCCGGTGGCGCGCATGGCGTGGGGGATCGATGTCGACTACTCGCTCCTGCAGCCCGTGCTCGCAGCCCCCGCGCTGATCGTGGTCGTGACGACGTGGGCGGCGGCCTGGGCCGGGTCGAGGCGCGTGCTCGAGGTCACGCCGCTGCAGGCGATCTCGGGGGCGGCCGAACGCTCCGCCCGGGAAGCCGTCGGGGGCCGTGCTCGTCGCATCACGGCCGGGATGCTCTTCTTCGGCGGCTCGTCGGTCTTGGCGGCGGGCATCGTCCTCGGCCTCGTGTCACCCCTCGGTGTCGTGGTCGCCTTCGCGGGCGGGCTCCTCTCGTTCACAGGCCTGAGCCTCGGGGCGACGGTGATCATGCCCCCGCTCCTGCGGGCGACCGGCCGGCTGTTCGGCCGGTCGGCACCCGCGCGCCTGGCGGCCGAGAACGCCCTGCGCTATCCCGAGCGATCGAGCCGGATGGCGATCGGCGTGGTCATGGGGGTGACCCTCGTGACGATGTTCGCGGTCGCCTCGCAGTCGGCACGCCAGGTGATCATCGGTTCCGCGGGGGGAGAGCCGCCCGAAGAACTTCTCTCGCTCATGGACACCTTCGCGGCCATCATGATGTCGCTCGTGGCGGTGGCGGCGGTGATCGCCGCGGTCGGTCTGGTGAACCTCCTCACCCTCGGGGTGATCCAGCGTCGGCGTGAGCTCGGGCTGCTGCGCACCCTGGGCTTCGCTATCCCGCAGATCCGCCGCATGGTGCTGATCGAAGCGGCGCACCTCACCGTGACCTCGGTGGCCCTCGGGCTCGTGCTCGGCGTGGTCTACGGCTGGGCGGGAGCGCAGTCGCTGCTCGGCTCGGTCGGCGTCCCGCCGGAGTTCTCGTCGCCGACGTTCGTGCTGCCGAGCATCCCGTGGGCGACCGTGGGGATCGTCGCGGTGGCCACCGCCCTGCTCACCGCCGTCGCCGCCGTCGCGCCCACGCGCCTGGCCACCGCCGTGTCGCCGATCGACGCCCTCGCGGGCGACTGACCCGCCGACCCGATGTGACCTCGAGACGGCATCCGGCTGACAACTCGGCGTCAGGCTGCGACCGTGTTGTCAGCGAGATGGCGTCTCGCGTTCGGAGCCGGAGCGGGCGGTCAGACCAGGAGCTGGTGCTTCGCGAGGTCGCGGTACAGGGGAGTGGATGCCACGAGCTCGCTGTGGGTGCCCTGGCCTACCACGCGGCCGTCCTCGAGCACGACGATGAGGTCGCTGTCGACGACGGTCGAGAGGCGGTGCGCGATGACGAGCAGGGTGCGGCCCGACGCCACGGCGTCGATCGCCTCGCGCATGCGCTGCTCGTTGACGCCGTCGAGCGACGAGGTCGATTCGTCGAGCAGCAGCACCGGGGGAGCGGCCAGCAGCGCGCGGGCGATCGCGAGGCGCTGGCGTTCTCCGCCCGAGAGCATGACGCCGTCCTCGCCGACCGGAGCGTCGACGCCGAGCGGACTGCGCTCCAGCACGTCGGCGAGGTTGACCGCGCGCAGCACCCGCTCGCAGTCGGCGTCGGATGCCGCGGGCGAAGCGAGCCGCAGGTTGTCGGCGATCGTGCCGGCCAGGGTCGGCGCATCTTGCTCGACGTAGCCGAAGCGGGCGCGCAGGTCGTCGCGGGTGAGGTCGCGGGCGTCGACGCCGTCGACGAGGATCGCCCCGTCGGTCGGATCGTAGAAGCGCTCGATGAGGGAGAGGATCGTGCTCTTGCCCGCGCCCGAAGGGCCGACGAGCGCCACGCGTGCTCCTCGCGGGACGGTGAACGTCACTCCGCGCAGCACCTCGCGATCGGTCGGGGTCTCCGCCGCTTCGGGGTCGCCCGCGTCGAGGTGCCCGTCGGCGAGGACCGAACGGGCCTCTTTCGCGGCGGCCTCTCTCGCCTTCACGACGTGATCGGGGTAGCGGAAGTGCACCTCGCGGAACGCGATCGCCGCGGCATCCGGAGCCGGGGTCGTCGCCGACGGCCGGTCGCCGTCCTCTTCGAGGGGAAGGTCGAGCACCTCTTGGATGCGTCCCAGCGCGCCCAGCGCCTGGTTGACCGAGGTGATGGCGCCGATCGCCGAGGCGAGGGGCTGCACGAGCAAGAACAGGAAGATCACGAACGTGACCAGGGACGCCACGTCGATCGCCCCGGATGCCACGCGGTAGCCGCCCACGCCGAGCACGACCAGCAGCGACACCTGCAGGGCGACGAAGGCGATCGGCACGATCAGCGCCGACACCCGCGCGATGCGCACCCCCGCGGCGTAGGCGGCGGTGGCGTTCTCGGTCACGGCGGCGATCTCGCGCTCGGTGGCCCCCGACGCGCGGATGGTGCGGATCGAGCCGACGGCTCGTTCGACGCCCGACGACAGCTCACCGACCTTGGCCTGCTGGACGGCCGATGCCGCGCGGATGCGCGTGCTCAGCAGCACCACCACTGCGAGCGAGGCGCCCACGACCACCACGATCAGCCCGAGGAGCACCGGATCGATGAACGCCATTGCGATGACCGCGCCGACGAGGATGAGGGCGTTGCCCACGGCATCCGCGAATCCCTGGGTGAGCACCGCGTAGAGCAGCGTCGTGTCGGTGCCCACGCGCGAAACGAGGTCGCCCGTGCGGCGTGCGTCGAACTCGCTGATGGGCAGGCGCAGGATGCGTGAGATCAGCCGACGCCGACTCGAGAAGACCACCGCGGTGCCGGTGCGCTGCAGCAGATAGTGCTGGAAGCCCGAGATGACCGACGACAGCACGACGAACGCGACCAACAGCCACACCAGTGCCCCGAGCGGCGCGGCGCTCTGCACGCGCGAGATGACCCCGCCCACGAGCAGCGGTTGCGCCAAGGTCGCGGCGGCGCCGAGCACGCTGAGCACGGCGACGATGACGAGCGTGCGCTTGTGCTCGAGCAGGAAGGGCAGCAGCTGACGGAACGACGCGCGCGGGCCCTCGGGCACACGGCGACCGCGCCGACCGCGCGCGGGAGCGGGAAACGACATGCTCACCTCGGGAAGAAAATGGGGTGCTTCGACCGTACCCCGCCCCACCGACCCCGCCGGTCGGTCCCCTCGATGGCGTGCGAATTTCCGGCGAGAACGCCCGCACGCCCGTCGATCGGGGACTCCGACGCCTCGAACGCCCCGATCCTCCGGAGTTCGGCCCGCCCCCCGACCCGTTCGCCCGCGGCACGGAACGACGGATGCCACGAGGCACAGGCCCCGTGGCATCCGGTGTCGAGAGCGAACGCGTTACCGTGCGGTCACTCCCGCGGCGAGGTTCTCGTCGTAGTCGACGTCTTTCGTCTCGGGGGAGAGCACGAGCGCCACGAGAGTCAGCACACCCATCGCCGAGAGGTAGACGCCGACCAGCCACGGGTTGCCGTCGCCGGCCGCCCAGAGCGCCACGGCGACGATCGGGGCGAGGGCCGCACCGAGGATCGACGAGACGTTGTACGAGATGGCGGATCCCGTGTAGCGCACGTTGGTCGGGAACAGCTCCGGCAGCACGGCGCCCATGGGGCCGAAGGTGGCCCCCATGAGCAGGAAACCGAGGATGAGGAACGACTGCACGAGCACGCGCGTGAACGCGGGGTCGGCGTGCGGCACGAGGAAGAACGAGAACGTCAGACCGAACACGATGATCGCGGCGGTGACGCCGATGAGCAGGCGCTTGCGGCCGATGCGATCGGCGATGGGACCCGACAGCATCGTGAAGATGCCGAAGAACACCACGCCGATGATCTGCATGATGACGAAGTCGGTGTACCCGTAGCCGAGGCCGGGAACGTACTCGGCGGCGTTGAACGCGGTGCCCGCCTTCTCGGCGGCGGCCTGAGCGCCCTCGAGGGTCGCCTTTGTGCCGTACGAGAGCGTGAAGCTCGTCATGAGGTAGAACAGCACGTAGGTCGCCAGCATGATGAACGTGCCGAGGATCAGCTGCTTCCAGTTGCGGCGGAGGGCTTCGCCGAGCGGGAACTTCTTGATGGCGCCGGTCTTCTCGGCCTTGGCGAACGACTCGCTCTCGACCAGGCGAAGGCGCACCCAGAGGCCGACGATCACCATGACCGCCGAGAACAGGAACGGCACGCGCCAGCCCCACGCGAGGAACTCCGCCGAGCGCTGCGCGGTGCCGTCGGGGTGGGGGAGGGCGAAGTTGATGAAGAGGAAGACGCCGTTGGCGATGATGAAGCCGATCGGGGCGCCCAGCTGCGGGAAGGTGCCGAACAGCGCGCGCTTGCCCTTCGGGGCGTTCTCGGTGGCGACCAGCGCCGCGCCCGACCACTCGCCGCCGAGCGCGAAGCCCTGCGCGAGACGCATGATCAGCAGGAGGATCGCCGCCCAGACGCCGATCTCGTTGAAGGTGGGCAGGCAGCCGATGAGGAAGGTCGCCACCCCCATCGTCAGAAGGGATGCCACGAGGGTGGCTTTGCGGCCGAAGCGATCGCCGAAGTGTCCGAAGACGATGGCGCCGAGCGGACGCGCGACCATCGCGGCGCCGAAGACGCTGAACGACAGCAACAGCGAGGTGGTCTCGTTGCCGGTCGGGAAGAAGAGGATCGGGAAGACGAGCACCGCAGCCGTGGCGTACGCGTAGAAGTCGTAGAACTCGATCGTCGTACCGATGAGGCTCGCGGTGATGACGCGCGAACGGGGGTTCGCGGGAGCCGTGGCGGATCGGGTGGAGGGGGAAGAGGTGGTCATGACTGCCTGACGAGAAGGTCGATCAATCGCGTCCGGGATGGGCCGCAGCGGTGGCGCGCCGCGATCACGGGGGTGGGTGTGAGCGGGTGCGCGAAGGAGCACCGGAAACGTCCCCGAGTGAGGGGCGTTAGACCCTCCAGTCTATGCGCGCGCTGAGTCCGCGCCGGACGCCGCCGGCCCTTCCCCGCCGGTCGACGAGGCCGCCCGAAGACGACGAAGGGCCCGGCGACCGTGACGATCACCGGGCCCGCTGGCGACGCGGTTCAGCCGCGCAGCCCGCGCAGCACCAGGGCGGTGCGGATCGCGGCATCCGCGGCCTCCTCGCCCTTGTCTTCTTTCGAGCCCTCGAGTCCGGCCCGGTCGAGCCCCTGCTGCTCGTCGTCGAGGGTCAGCACGCCGAAGCCGACGGGCTTGCCCGCGTCGAGTGCGACGCGCGTCAGGCCGTCGGTTGCCGCCGACGAGACGAACTCGAAGTGGGGCGTTCCACCCCGGATGATCACGCCGAGGGCGACGACGGCATCCGCCCCGCCCTCGAAGGCCGCGCGGGCGGCGACGGGCAACTCGAACGACCCGGGGACGCGCACGACGCGGTAGGTGGCGCCGGTCGCGTCGAGCACGCGTTTCGCTCCGGCGATCAGGCCGTCCGTGATGACCTCGTGCCAGGTGCCCGCGATCACGACGACGTTCAGACCCGACGCGTCGACGCCGCCGGTCTCGGGTGCTCCACTGCCGGCCATCAGGCGCTCTCTTCCTTCATATGCGCGAGGGCGTCGCGCAGGTCGTCCTCGGCGATGATGTGGCCCATGCGGTCACGCTTCGTCTCGAGGTACTGGTGGTTGTTCGGGCCGACCCCCACGAGCAGGGGAACCTGCTCGACGACGTCGAGACCGAAGCCGCGCAGCTGCGCGACCTTGTCGGTGTTGTTGGTCAGCAGGCGCACCTTGTCGACCCCGAGGTCGGTCAGGATGCCGGCCGCGGCGGCGTAGTCGCGCGCGTCGGCGGGCAGGCCGAGGGCGAGGTTGGCATCGACGGTGTCCATGCCGCGCTCCTGCAGGTTGTAGGCGCGCAGCTTGTTGATCAGGCCGATGCCGCGCCCCTCGTGACCGCGCATGTAGACGACGATGCCGCCGTCACGATCGATCGTGTCGAGAGCGGCTTCGAGCTGCGGGCCGCACTCGCACTTGAGCGAGCCGAACGCCTCGCCGGTCAGGCACTCCGAGTGCACGCGCACGAGCGGGGCCTCCTCGGTCAGGTCGCCCGAGACGACCGCCAGGTGATCGGTGCCGGTGATGCGGTCCTTGTACGCCAGGAACCGGAACGTGCCGTGCGAGGTCGGAACGTTCGACTCGGCGCGCAGGCTCACGCGGCGGCGCGCGGGGGCCGTGGCCGGCAGCGGGTCGGTCTCGTTGAGGTAGCCGATGAGCTGCTCGATCGTGATGACCGGGATGCCGTCGCGCTCGCCGAGTTCGAAAAGCCCGGGCAGGCGCATCATGCTGCCGTCCTCGGCCACGACCTCGGCGATCGCACCGACGGGCTCGAGGCCCGCGAGGCGCATGAGGTCGACCGCGGCCTCGGTGTGGCCCGCGCGTTCGCGGACGCCGCCGTCGACGGCGCGGAGGGGGAGCACGTGTCCGGGGCGGATGAGGCTGGTCGGAACCGACTCGGGGTCGGCGAGCACGTTGAGGGTGCGCGCGCGGTCGGCGGCGCTGATGCCGGTGGTCACACCGGTCGCCGCGTCGACGCTCACCGTGTAGGCGGTGCCGCGGGCGTCTTGATTGACCTCCACCATGGGCGGCAGGTCGAGCCGGTCGGCCCACTCGGCGGGCATCGGGGCGCAGACGTACCCGCTCGACCACCGGACGGTCCAGGCGAGGGCCTCGGGGGTCGCCAGCTGCGCCGAGAGGATGACGTCACCCTCGTTCTCGCGGTTCTCGTCGTCGGCGACCAGGATCGGGCGACCCTGCCGAAGGGCCTCGAGGGCCTCGGGGATGGTGGACAGGCTCATCGGGAGCCCCTCTCGGTCTGTGCGGCGTTCGCCGCGGTGTTCTCTGTCGTGCGGAAGGCGAGCATGCGCTGCACATGACGGGCCAGGATGTCGGTCTCGAGGTTGACGGGCGTGCCCGCCTCGGCGCGACCGAGCGTCGTCGCCTCGAGGGTCTCGGGGATGAGCGACACCTCGAGCCACGGCTCGGGCTCGGCGGCCTCGCTCACCGCGCTCACCGTGAGCGAGACGCCGTCGATCGCGATCGAACCCTTGTCGACCACGAGGGGGGCGAGCTGGGCCGGGATGCCGACCCGCACCACGCTCCATTGGGCGCCGGGCCGCACCTCGCGAACCACGCCGGTGCCGTCGATGTGGCCCTGCACGATGTGACCTCCCAGGCGCCCGTGGGCGGCGGTGGCCCGCTCGAGGTTGACCGCGCGGCCGGGGGCGACGTCGGCGAGCGTCGACATGTCGAGGGTCTGCTTCATGACATCGGCGGTGAACCAGTCGTCACCCTGATCGACCACGGTGAGGCACACGCCGCTCACCGAGATCGAGTCGCCGTGGCCGGCGTCCGACACCGACAGGGGGGCGCGCAGGGTCAGTCTCACGCCGTCGCCCGAGGGCTCCACCGCCGTGACGACGCCCACCTCTTCGACGATTCCGGTGAACATCAGGCGTCTCCTTCGCTCTCGCCCGCGGTCGCGGGCACGGTCTCGGGGGTTCGGGTGGCGGTCGTATCTCGCGCCCCCGGGTCGCGCGCTCCGGCCGGTCGGGCGACGATCAGCAGATCGTCGCCGAGGGGCTCGACGGATGCCACGGACAGCCGTTTCGCGGCATCGATGGTCGGCACACCCACGTCGCCGAGGGCCAGGCGCGAGCCGCCGAGCAGCACGGGGGCGACGTAGACGAGCAGCTCGTCGGCCAAGCCCTCGCGCACGAACGCGCTCGCGAGGGTCGGTCCCCCCTCGACGAAGACGCGCTGCACGCCCTGCTCGGCGAGCGCGGCGAGCACGGCATGCAGGTCGTGCGTCGCGTAGAACAGGGGCTCGCGCGGGTGGCGACGCACGGCGGCATCCGGGGCCGTCTCGCTCTCGCCGATGATCACGGGCAGGGGCTGGCCCTCGAGCAGCGAGCCGTCGTCGTGGCGCGCCGTCAGTGCGGGATCGTCGGCGCGCACGGTGCCGGTGCCCGCGACGATGGCGTCGGCCCGCGCCCGGCGGGCGTGCACATCGCGACGGGCGGCGGCGCCCGTGATCCACTGGCTCGTGCCGTCGTCGGCGGCGGCACGACCGTCGAGGCTCTGCGCCCACTTGACGGTGACCCGGGGGCGACCGCTGCGCACGAGGGCGGTCCAGTCGTGCACCAGGGCTTCGGCTGCCTCGGCCTCGGGCCCCGACTCGACGTCGAGGCCGGCCGCGCGGAGACGGTCGGCCCCACCCGCCGCGGCGTCGGTGGGGTCGTCGAGGGCGTAGACCACGCGCCCGATGCCGGCCTCGATCAGGGCGACGGCACACGGACCGGTGCGACCGGTGTGATTGCAGGGCTCGAGGGTCACGACGGCGGTAGCGCCGCGCGCGGCATCCGGCGACAGCTGCGAGAGGGCGTCGACCTCGGCGTGGGCGGTTCCGGCGCCGCGGTGGTACCCCTCGGCGAGGATCTCGCCGCGGGGGGAGAGAATGACGGCGCCGACCTGAGGGTTCAGCCCGCGCGGGCCGCGCCGGGCGAGCTGCAGCGCTCGCCGCATGGCGTCGATCTCGACGGCGGATGCCATTCCTTGTCCTTCCCGCGGAAGTCGGGGCAGGGCCAGCGGGAAGGCGCGTCGCGCCATCCGTGCTGCCTCCTATCCGGACTAGCGAGGGTTCCCCCTCGCATCACCGTCGGTCCCGGAATTCCACCGGATCGGCCCCACCGTCGAGACGGAGGGGTTCGCGGACTGTCACCGCCGGTTCGGATTCTCACCGACCCCGGAGCACGTTCTTGCACTTCTGATCCTACTCAACGTGCCTCTCGCGGTTTCATTCCCGGTCATACGGCGACGTTTCGGGGGAGACCCCGCCGGGGCGTGACTGCGGGCAGGGAGGGTTTCGGTCACTTGAGCAGTCGGGACAACCGCCGGTCGGCGAGCAGCTTGCCGCCGGTCTGGCAGGTGGGGCAGTACTCGAGGGAGTTGTCGGCGAAGAAGACGCTGCGCACCTCGTCGCCGCACACGGGACACGCCTCGCCCCGCCGCCCGTGCACGCGCATGCCGCGGCGCTTGGCATCTTTCAACTCGGCGGGCGGCTTGCCGCGCGCCGCGTCGATCGCCTCGGTCAGGGTCGTCGTCATCGCGGTGAAGAGGTGGTCGACTTCGGCCTGCGTCAGATTCGCCGCCAGCGCGTACGGCGACATCTTCGCGGCGTGCAGGATCTCGTCGGAGTAGGCGTTGCCGACCCCCGCGATGATCGACTGGTCGCGCAGCACGCCTTTGATCTGCGTGCGACGCCCCTCGAGCAGCGAGCCGAACGTCGCCCGATCGAAGCCCTCGCTCAGCGGATCGGGACCCAGCCGCGCAATTCCCGGCACCTCGGCGGGGGAGCGCACGGCATACACCGCGAGCGACTTCTTGGTGCCGGCCTCGGTGAGGTCGAACCCCGAGCCGTCGTCGAAACCGACGCGCAGCGCGATCGGCGTCTTGCCGGGCTTGATGATCGTCGTGGGCAGGGCGTCGTACCACCGCAGCCACCCCGCCTTGGCGTGGTGGAAGACGAGGTGGATGCCGCCGTCGGTGGCGACGTCGACGAACTTGCCGTGGCGGTGTACACCGGTGACGTGCGCGCCGACGAGCGCGGTCAGGGGCGGGTCGTACGTCTTGAGCGCGTTGATCGCCGACACGGTCGCCTTGTCGACGCGCAGCCCCGTCACCCGCCCACGCAGGAATTCGACGAGCCCCTCGACCTCTGGCATCTCCGGCATGCGCCCATCGTGCCACCGACCTCCGACATCGGCGCGGGCCCT
>Ga0308159_1004704_pt1 | contig 12205 bp, 10 predicted proteins | sample PhyCR1_FD_201040 | JGI IMG/M metagenome (GOLD analysis project Ga0308159, IMG submission 201040) | Phyllosphere microbial communities from UC Gill Tract Community Farm, Albany, California, United States - DLSLC.R1 | ecosystem: Host-associated > Plants > Phyllosphere > Unclassified | place: USA...
TCTGCCCAAGCCGGTGATCGTGTTCGCCAGCTCGCGCGACGGCGAGGAGCGCCAACTGCTCGAAGTCCTCAGGCATTTCTGGGTCTCCGCACCCGTGGAGCCGGCGCGAGGCGCGACCAAAGGCATCGCCAAGCTGCGCGCGTCCGACGTGCAGTGGATGATCGTGCCGCGCCATCCGCAGCGCTTCGACGAGGTGGCCGCGCTCATCGAATCCATGGGCTTCGCCTGCGCGCGCCGCAGCACCGCCGACGGCACCCCGCGCGACAACGAGATCTGGCTCGGCGACTCGCTGGGCGAGATGGCCCTGTACTACGGCTTGGCCGACGTCGCGCTGCTGGGCGGCAGCTTCGAGCCCTTGGGCGGGCAGAACCTGATCGAGGCCGCGGCCTGCGCCTGCCCGGTCATCCTCGGCCCCTCGACCTTCAACTTCGCCGAGGCGGCGGAGCTGGCCATTGCCGCCGGTGCCGCGCTGCGGGTCGACGACATGATGCAGGCCGTGGTGCATGCGCTGGCCCTGGTGGCCGACAAGCAGCGCAGCGCCGGCATGGCGCAGGCGGCGCAGGTCTTCGCCGCCAGCCACCGCGGCGCGGCCGAGCGCACGGTGACGGCGCTGCTGGCGCTGGCGCGGCAGGTGCCCGAGGCGCCGCCGCCGGCACCGGCCGCCGAGCCGGCCGAACCGGTGCTCGAACCCGCGGGCACCCCGGGGCCGCAGGAGCCGCCGGACGGCCGGAACGAGCCCCGGCTGGACTAGCGGCGCCGCCGAGGCCATCTCGCAGGTCAGCTCGGCAACTGCAGCTGAGTGAGCGTACGGTCCAGCCGGATCAGCCACACGCGCGTGGGCCGCTCCAGGTCGCTGCCGCGCGTGATGCGCGCCTTCACCACGCCGGTCGGGCAGCCGCTCACGATGGCGCCGGTCGCGTCCACCGTGCAGTCCTCGATGCTGCCGGCCACGGTCTTGCCTTCGGCGTCGTAGAGCTTCGTCGTCAGGCCGAAGTCGTTGTCGTTGACCAGGGCCAGCGTGTGGTCGTCCACCAGGGCCAGGCCCTCGGCCTTCTCGGCCAGCCAGCCCAGGGCGTTGAGGTCCAGCAGTTCGGTCTTGCGCATCGTGACCACGCCGGCGTAGCTCACGCCGTTGGACGCGGCCTGTGTGATGCTGCTGATCTCGAGGTTCTCGTCGAGGGCCGCGATGTCGGTTGCCGTGGCGGGCAGCTCGACCAGCATCAGCTTGTTCATCACCTTGCCGTCGCTCTTGCGCGCACCCTGCTCGATGACGATGAAGCGGCCGTTGCCCAGGCTCACCACGTCGCCCAGCTTGGCGTTGCCGGTGCGGTCCTTGTCGTAGGCGGAGCCGTCGATCGGGTAGGCGTAGGACTTCGCGGTCTCGCTCGTCGGGTCGAACTCCACCCAGCGCGCGAACTTCGCGATGTGGCGCACGTCGGTGTTGCTGCCGCCCGGCGGCTTGGCCTTGATCGACTTGCCGGCGCCGTCCTTCGGGTCGATGGGGCTTTGCAGGAAGCCGTGCAGGCGGCCGGTGGCCACGTCCAGCGTCAACCCCTCCATCCCGCGGTTGATGCGGCGCTTGGCGAAGATCGCCGGCAGGCCCGTACCCGGCGCGTACTTCTTCTCGATCACGCCGGTGGCGATGTTGATGCGGGCCACGAAGGGGCCGTACTCGTCGCTGGTCCACAGCACGTTGCGCGCCTTGTCGTAGACCATCGATTCCGGGTCCAGGCCATTGGCGTCGAAGCCGGACTTGGCCGCGTCGTAGACGTAGGTGTCGGTCAGCGGGATCTCGCCCGTCGAGCCCACCGCGCCGGCCTGGGGCGGCAGGCCGGTGACCTTGGTCTGCGCGTCCACGCGCAGTGCGGTGCTCGATGTCAGCACCGCGCCGTTCTTGCCCACGCGCACCAGGCCGAAGCTCGGCGCGAAGGAGGGCGCCGGGAACACCTTGCTGACGCTGGTCGCGCCGGTGCCGTCGCCGGGCACCGGCACGGTGGGTCCGTCGCCGTTGGGGCCGCGGTCGGTGATGGCATAGAACTCCAGCGTGCCATCGTCGGCCTTCCCCTTGAAGGCCATGCCCGAGCCGTAGGCGGGCAGGAAGCCCAGCGGGAAGTCCGCCTTCACGGCGGCCTGGCTGCCCTCGTAAGGCACGTAGTACTTCGCATCGGCCTGCAACTGGTAGCGGGTCACGCTGGCCGTGATGCTGCCCAGCGCGTTGGTCTGGCTGGCACTGGTGCTGATCGGCGTGCCGAGCGTGGATGCGAGCGTGTTCTCGAAGTGCTCGCGCGCCAGTTGGCGGCGGCTGTCGTCCACCGTGCGGCCCGACCAGGGGGCGGGCAGGGCGGCGAGCACGGCCTGCATCGCGGCGTTGAAGGTGGCGGCCGGGGCCGGGAAGTCGAGCATGCCGGCCTTCAGCTGTGCCTTCACCTCGGAGTTGAGGCGGATGCCGTTGGACGGATCGCCATCGTCGTCCAGGCTCTGCAGCGCGAGCAGGCGGTTGACCACGGCATCGGCCTGCAGGCCTTCGGCGGAGGCGGTGGCACCGGCCAGCGTGAGCGGTGTCACCACCGTGCCGCAGGGGGCCGAGCCCAGCTCCAGCGCGCCGGCGCGAAAGCGCACCGTGTCGCCGGGCAGGCAGTCGAAGCGGCCCTGCGCATCGGTCTGCGCCACGGCCGCGCTGCCGGCGAGGTAGTCCAGCCCTTCGACGGCTGCGTCCAGGAAGGTGCCGCTGACGCGGGTGGGCGTGGTGGGGGTGCTGCCTCCGCTCGTGCCGGTGCCGGGGGTGCTGCCGCCGGTACCGGTGCCGGTGGCCGGCGTTGCCCCGCCTGTGCCCTGTGTTCCCCCGCCCGTGCCGAGGATCGGCCAGCCGCCGCCTCCTCCTCCACCCCCGCAGGCTGCCAGCAGCAGGCTGGCACTGGCCATGGCGAGCAGGCCCCTCGTCGTATGTCGCGCTCTCTTCGTGTTGGTCATCGTCTGGTGTCGGTCACGCCTGCGCACCGCGCGCAGGACCGCGCGATTGGCGCTCGGCGCCGTGACCGGCGCATGACAACGCCGCTTCGGGGTGGCTTCAGCGCGGCGGCGGCACCGGCACCGGGCTTTCGGTGGCGGCCGAAGGCTGCGTGCCCGCGCTGGCCGATGACGCCAGCGTGGCCTCGATCGGCTGCAGGTCCTCCGGCCGGAGCGAGCCGTTGGCCTGGCGCAGCTTGAGGTTGCCCAGCAGCACGTTGTAGCGCGCCAGCGCGAGGTCGCGCTTGGTCTGGAAGAGCTGGCTCTGCGCGTTGAGCACGTCGATGTTGATGCGCACGCCCACCTGGTAGCCCAGGCGGTTGGCGTCCAGCGCGCTCTGGCTGCTGGCCTCGGCCGATTCCAGCGCCTTGACCTGGTTCGCACCGGCCAGCAGGCCGAGGTAGGCGGCGCGCGTGGCCTGCGTCACGTTGCGGCGCGTGGCGTCGAGCTGGGACCGGGCCTGGTCCTCCAGCGCGATGGTCTCGCGGATGCGGTTCTCCACCGCGAAGCCGGCGAAGAGCGGCAGCGTCATCTGCACGCCGATGTACGACTGCCTCACGCGCGTGCGCAGCGTCGAGTCGATCAGGCCCTGCGGGTTGTTCTGCACCCCGTAGGTCGCCGTGGCGTCGACCACCGGCTTGTGCCCGGCCTTGGCCTTGTCGATCTCCAGGCCGGCCACGTCGAGCGCGAGCCGCGCCTGCGCGATGGCGGGGTGGCCGTCCTCGGCCTGCGCGACCCAGGCCTCGGCGCCGGAAGGCGCGGGCACCGGCAGCCGCGCCGGCGCGGCCAGGGGCCAGGGCGTGGTGCCGCTCTGCCCGACGAGCTGGTCGAGCGCGATCCTCCTGACCTGCAGGTCGTTCTCGGCCGCGATCTCCTGCGCCAGCACCAGGTCGTAGCGGGCCTGCGCCTCGCGCGTGTCGGTGATGGTGGCGTTGCCGACGTCGAAATTGCGCTGCGCGGCGGCGCGCTGCTCGGCGACGGCGGCCTTCTGCGCGCGCACCAGTGCCAGGCTGTCCTGGCTGCCCAGCACGTCGAAATACGCCTGGCTCACGCGCACGATCAGGTCCTGCTCGGCCAGCGCGAGTTGCGCGCTCGCGATGTCGTACTGGCGCTTGCCCTGCTCGTAGGTGGCCCAGTTGGCCGGCCGGTAGAGGGGCTGCACGGCCTGCACGCCCGCCTGCTGGGTGTTGAAGTCGCGCGGGCCGGTGCCCTGGTCGGTGCGGATGCGGGCCTCGGTGCGCGAGGCGGCGGCCTGCAGCCCCACCTGCGGCAGCAGGCCGGCCTTGGCCTGCGCGGCCCGGGCGTTGGTCGCCTCGTACTGGGCCCGCGCGCCCTGGTAGGTGGCGTCGAAGGCGCGCGCCGATTCGTACAGCGCGACCAGGCTCTGGCCATGGGCCGGCAGGGTGGCCGCGAGGGCGACGCCGCCGGCGGCCGCGAGGAGGGAAAGCCGCAGCCGGCGCATGGAGGTCCTTCGGTCAGGCAGGAAGAGAAAGCAGGCTCAGTACCGCGGCACCGCCGGGTCGTGCGTGGCGGACCAGGCGTCGATGCCGCCCGACACGTTGGCCACCTGCCCGAAGCCCTGGTGCTCCAGGAACATGGCCACCCGCTGGCTGCGGGCGCCGTGGTGGCACAGGCAGGCGATGCGCTGGGCCGGGTCGAGTTCGGCGATGCGCGCCGGGATCTCGTTCATGGGAATGGCCACGAGGGTGAAGCCCTCGGGCTTCACGCTGGCGGTCTCGCGTTCCCAGGGCTCGCGCACGTCGACCAGGACCGCGGGCGCAGACGGGTCCTGCGCGAACCATTGGGCCAGAGCGGCGGGAGGGACCTGGTCGATCATGGCAAGGGCGCGGGTTCGGGGCTCAGAAGCTGAAGCGGGTCGGTTCGGGGAAGTTCAGCAGGCGCGGGACGACCATGTCCCAGGGCTGCGTCGTTTCCCACTTGCCTTCGCTCACGCGGGTGATGAAGTGGGCGCGCATCATGGGCTCGTCGCCCACGATCGCCGCCAGCCGGCCGCCGATGTTCAGCGAGCCCAGCAGGTTCTGCGGCACCTTGGCAACCGAGCCGCTGAGCACGATCACGTCGAAGGTCGGCCCGCTGGGCAGCGGCTTGGCGCCGTCGGCGCAGCGCACCTCGGCGTTGTGCACGCCGTTGCGGCGCAGCGTCTCGGCGGCACGCGTGGCGATCGCCTCGTCGATCTCCAGGCTCAGCACCTTGGCGGCGCGGTAGGCCAGCAGCGCGGCCATGTAGCCCGAGCCCGTGCCGATCTCCAGCACGGTGTCGGTCTTCTTCACGTGCAGGTCCTGCAGCATGCGCGCCTCGACCTTGGGCGACAGCATGCATTGGCCCGGTTCCTTGGCGTTCTCGAAGGGCAGCTCCAGGTCGAAGAAGGCCATCGAGCGGTGCGCGGCGGGCACGTAGTCCTCGCGGCGCACGACGGACAGCTGCTCCAGGATGTCCAGTTCGAGCACGTTCCAGGGACGGATCTGCTGCTCGATCATGTTGTAGCGAAGCGGATCGGTGTTCAGGGGGGCGGTCATGCGGGGCTCCAGGCGAAAGGACTCGGTAAGGACGGTCGGTCGGGCGACAAACTTTCGATTCTAGGAGCCGGGTGGCGGCATCGCGGGCGGTGCGGGGCGCCAGGGCGCATCGGCCGTCTGGGCGGCCGAGCGGCGGCCGGCCGGGGTGCACAGGCCCTGCAGCACGATCTCGGCCTGCATGGCGAGGTAGCGCGCGGGCTCCAGCGGCGCCGCGTCGTCGACGCAGGCCAGCACCGAGTGCCTGGCGAGCATCAGGAACATCATGGGGGCGATCACGGCGTAGATGGCCTGGTCGAGGTCCAGCGGTGCGAACTCGCCGCGGTCGACGCCGCGCTGGAGCACGCGCCGCACCAGCTCGTGCGCCGGGCGGACCACCTCGCCCTGGTAGAAGGCCGCCAGCTCGGGGAAGTTGCCGCCCTCGGTGATCATCAGCTTGGTGATGCCCGCCACCTTGGTCGAACCGACGCGCTCCCACCAGCTGTGCATGCAGTAGCGCAGCATGTCGGGCGTGCTGCCGGCGAATTCCTCGTACTCGCGGTTCCATTCGGCGAAGCGGCCCGACAGGTTCTCGGTGACCACGGCCTTGAACAGTTCTTCCTTGCTGGGGAAGTAAAGAAACAGCGTGCCCTTGGAAACCCCCGCCCGTGCCGCCACCTCTTCGGAGCGTGTGGCCGCGAAGCCCTTCTCCACGAACAGGTCGAGTGCCGCCTCGAGCAGCTCGCCCGGACGCGCCTCCTTGCGCCGTTCGCGCTTGGCGCGCACGGGGCACAGGGCTTTGTCGAGGAAGCGGGAAGGGGACATCGGCAATTACTGACTCGTGGGTTAGTAATGTAGTCAGCGTCCACTCGAGCGTCAACCGGCCACAATACCGCCCTTGCGTCTTTGCATGCGCTCCGTGTGGGGAGCCGCAGCTGGAGCCTTTTCGCCATGTCCTCTTCCCCCGGTTCGTCGACTCCCCCGTCCTCCCTCGAAACCATCGTCCTCGGCGGTGGCTGCTTCTGGTGCACCGAAGCGGTCTTCGATCGCGTCGACGGCGTGGTCGACGTCGAGTCCGGCTACAGCAACGGCCAGGCGCGCAACCCCAGCTACGAGCAGGTGTGCACCGGCCAGACCGGCCACAACGAGGTCGTGAAGCTGCAGTTCGACCCGGCGCGCATCTCGCTGCGCGAGGTCCTCGAGATCTTCTTCGTCGTGCACGACCCGACCACCCTGAACCGCCAGGGCAACGACGTGGGCACGCAGTACCGCAGCGGCATCTACACCACCACCGACGCGCAGCAGGCGACGGTGCGCGAGGTGATCGCCGAACTGGCGGCCAACCAGGTGTACCGCGGCGCGCCGATCGTGACCGAGGTGGCACCGCTGTCCAACTACTGGCCGGCCGAGGACTACCACCAGGACTACTTCCTCAAGCACCCGAACCAGGGCTACTGCGCCTTCGTGGTCGGCCCGAAGGTGGAGAAGTTCCAGAAGACCTTCGCCTCGCGCGTGAAGAAGGACTGACAGGACCGATGCTGCCGTGACCGTGCTGCACGCCGCCCCGCTGCCTGCCTGGCGCCGCCCTGCGGCGCTGCGCCCGCTGGCATGGCTGCTGGCGGCGGCGCTGTGCCTGGCTTCGACGCTGGGGCTGCTGCACCGCACGGTCCACCTGCCGGGCGTGCCGCACGCCACGGCGATCTCCGCAGGCACGGTGGCAGCAGACCGTGCCGCAACGACGACGCACGGCCACGCCCACGGCGGGGCCCTGCACGGCCTGCTGGCCCTCTTCGGTGGCCACGACGACGGCGACCTGCAGTGCCGGCTGTACGACCAGCTGTCGCACGGCAGCGCGCTGCCTTCGGTGGCCTTGCTGGTGCTGCCGGTCGTGCTGCCCACGGCCGTCTTCGACTTCATGCAGGGCGAGGCGCTGGCGCGCTGGGTCCTGCTCTTCGACGCGCGCGGCCCGCCCGCCGCCCGCTGAATCCCTGCGCCTGCACGTCCGGCGCCCGTCCTGCACGGGCGGCCGGCGCTGCGTGGCATCCCCCTTTTTCGCGACCGCGCGGCGCTCCGTTGGAGCCCGTGTGGCGCACCCTGGATTCAACGGGCCTTCCATGCACCCCCAATTCCCCCGCCACGCCATCGGCGCGGCCACGCTTCTTGCCTTTTCCGTCCTCGCGCATGCGCAGGCGGACACCTCCACGGTTCCGGCCAATCCCCCCGCTGCCGACGGCACGGCCCCCATGCTCAGCACGGTCACCGTCACCGGCAACCCGCTGGGCGCGACGGATTCCATCGCGCCCACCGCCGCGCTCTCGGGCGATCCGCTGCTGCTTCGCTCGCAATCCACGCTCGGTGAAACGCTGCAGGGCCTGCCCGGCGTGAGCAGCACCTACTTCGGCCCCAACGCGAGCCGGCCCGTGATCCGCGGGCAGGACGGCGACCGCATCCGCATCCTCAACAACGGCGGCGCGGCGCCCGACGCCTCGGCCCTGAGCTACGACCATGCGGTGCCGATGGATTCGCTCGTCACCGAGCGCATCGAGGTGCTGCGCGGGCCTTCGGCGCTGCAGTACGGCGGCAGTGCCGTCGGCGGCGTCGTCAACGTCATCGACAACCGCATCCCGACCGAGCCGATGGATGCCCAGGGCGAGGTCGGCGGCCGTGCCGACGTCGGCTACGCCAGCGGCAGCAAGGAAAAGAGCGGCGGCGTGGTGGTCGAGGGCGGCAACGACCGCGTCGTGCTGCATGCCGATGCCTTCAGCCGCAAGGCCGACGACGTCGCGGCGCCGACCTGGCTCGAATGCACCAAGCCCGGCTCGCCGGTCTATCAGCGGCGCATCTGCAACTCGGCCTCGCGCAGCGACGGCGGCGCCTTCGGCGGCACCGTCTTCCTCGGCGGCGGCAACTGGATCGGCGCCTCGGTCAGCGAATACCGCAGCACCTACGGCACCGTGGCCGAGGACGACGTGACCATCGGCATGCGCTCACGCCGCTACGCGGTGGAAGGCGAGTTCAAGCCCGGCGGCTTCTTCACCAGCGTGCACGTCAAGGCCAGCCGCACCGAATACCGCCACACCGAATACGAGGGCGCCGAGGCCGGCACGACCTTCTCCAACGCCGGCAACGACCTGCGCATCGAGGCGCGCCACCAGCCCATCGCTGCGCTCGGCGGCCTGCAGGGCGTGATCGGCCTGCAGAGCGAATCGACGCGCTTCGCGGCCGACGGCGAGGAGGCCTTCGCACCGCACAGCCGCACGCGCTCGAACGCGCTGTTCCTCTACGAGGAGCTGCCCATGTCCTGGGGCCGCTTCAGCTTCGGGGCGCGCACCGAGCAGGTCCGCGTGCGGTCGCTGGGCTACCCGGACGACCCGACGGTGGACCGCTTCGCCATCGGCGAGCGGCGTTTCAATCCGCACAGCGCGGCCTTGGGGGTGCTGGTCAACCTGGCGCCGCAGTGGCAGCTGACGGCCAACCTGGCCCACACCGAGCGCGCGCCCAAGGACTACGAGCTCTTCGCCAACGGCCCGCACGTGGCGACCGCCGCGTGGGAGGTGGGCGACCCCAACCTGCAGAAGGAGTCCTCCAACGGCGCCGACGTCGGCGTGCAGTGGAAGTCGGGCCCGAACCGCGCGGCCGTGAACGTCTACACCACGCGCTTTCGCAACTACATCGGGCTGACGGCGACCGGCAATTACCGCAACGACGAGGGCGAGGTGAACCCGGTCGACGAGGAGGGCAACCTGCAGCAGGACCTGCTGGCCGAGTACGTGTACCGCGGCGTGCGCGCCCGCTTCACCGGCGCCGAGGCCAGCGGCAATGTGCGCCTGCTCGGCAGCGACGGGCTGGCGCAATGGGGGCCCAACGGCACGCTCGACCTCGAATGGCGCGGCGACGTGGTCCGTGCCACCAACACCGACACCGGCGAGCCGCTGCCGCGCATCTCGCCGGCGCGCGTGGGCGCGACGCTGGTGTGGGCCAGCGGGCCATGGACCGCGCGCCTGGGCTTCGACCGCTATGCCGCACAGCATCGCGTGCCGGCGATGGGCCAGCGCGAGACCGAGGGCTACACGCTGTGGAACGCCGCGCTGAGCTACCGCATGCGTTGGGAACGCGCCAACCTGCTCTGGTATGCACGCGTGGACAACCTGAGCAACGCGGTGGCCTACAGCGCCACCTCGATCCTCACCACCACCGAGTTCCCGAAGGCGCCGCTGCCGGGGCGCAGCGTGAAGGTGGGGCTGCGCGTCACGTTCTGACGCCGGGATGAAATAGAAGAAGCCGTTCGGACTGAGCTTGTCGAAGTCCTGCGCGGCGCTTCGACCCTTCGACAGGCTCAGGGCAGGCCCCTTCGATAGGCCCAGGACGGGCCCCTTCGACAGGCTCAGGACAGGCAAGGCGGGCCTGCTACCGCCCGGTATGCTCGCGCCCGTGAATTCGCCCGTCGTCACCGCTCTCCTGCCCGTCGTCCTGCTCATCGCCGTCGGGTGGCTGGCGGGTCGGCGCGGCTGGATCGGCGGCGCTGCCGTGCGCGAGCTGTCGAACCTGATTTTCCTGCTGCTGGCGCCGGCACTGCTGCTCCGCTCGATGAGCGCGGTGCAGGTGCAGCAGCTCAGCCTGCGGCCGGTGGCGGCCTACTTCATCACCGCCGGCCTGCTCTATACGACCACGCTGGCCCTGCGCGGCTTCAACCGCGAGGCGGCCGTACTCGCGCTGGCCAACACCTACAGCAACACGGTAATGATCGGCATCCCGCTGATCGGCCTCGCGTATGGCGCGCCCGGCATGGTGGTGCTGCTGACGCTGGTGTCGCTGCATTCCCTGATCCTGCTGACCGGCGCCACCGTGGTGCTGGAACTGGCCACGGCGCGCGAGGCGCAGGCCGCTGGCGGGGGCGGGCGCCGCCGCATCGCGGCCACCGTGGGGCGGGCGCTTCGCAACGCGATCCTGCACCCGGTGGTGCTGCCGGTGATCGCCGGCCTGGCCTTCGCCCAGACCGGCTGGACGCTGCCCCAGGTGATCGACAAGCCGCTGGCGCTGCTCGGCCAGGCCTTCAGCCCGATCGCGCTGGTGCTGGTCGGCATCACGCTCGCCCAGACGCCGGTGGGGCTGCACCTGCGCGGCGCGACGGTGCAGGCGCTGGTGAAGAACGTCGCCCATCCGCTGGGCGTGCTGGCCATCGGCACCCTGCTGGGCGTGCACGGGCTGCCGCTGGCGGTGATGGTCGTGGCTGCGGCGATGCCCATCGGCGCCAACGTGTTCATGTTCGCGCAGCGCTACCGCGTGGCCGAGGAACTGGTCACGGCCAGCGTGGTGGTGTCCACCGTGCTGGCGCTGGCCACGGTGTCGCTCGCACTGGCGGGTGCGGCGCGGCTCGCTGCGGGTTGAAGTCTCGAACGAAAGTTTCCTTGATAGCGACGGTCCCGGCCGGCGAGCGCAGCGAAGCCACCAGGGCACCCGCGGAACTGGCTTTGCCAGGCCGCTGGGTGCGCCCCCCTCCAAGCCGAAGGCGCCAGAGAGGGGGGAGCCGCGAAGCGGCTTGGGGGGTGCTTCCTGTCACGGTGCCAGGCGTTCTCGGAGCCACGCGCCGTCCTCGCGCCGGTAGCGCAGCCGGTCGTGCAGCCGGCTCTTGCGGCCCTGCCAGAACTCCCAGCGGTCGGGCACCAGGCGGTAGCCACCCCAGTGCGGCGGGCGCGGCGGCGCGAGCAGAAACTTCGCGCCGTAGAGGGCGGCGTTCTTGACCAGCGTCTCGCGCCCCGGGATCACCTGGCTCTGCGGGCTGGCCCAGGCGCCGATGCGCGAGTCGAGCGGGCGGCTGGCGAAGTAGGCATCGCTCTCCTCGGCGCCGGCCTTCTCGACGCGGCCTTCGATGCGCACCACGCGCTCGAGCTCGACCCAGTGGAACTGCAGCGCGGCGAAGGGGTTGCCCGCCAGTTCCTGCCCCTTGCGGCTGTCGTAGTTGGTGTACCAGACGATGCCGCGCGCGTCGTAGCCCTTGATGAGCACGATGCGCGTCGAAGGCCGCAGGTCGCTGCCGACGGTGGCCAAGGTCATGGCGTTGGGTTCGGGCACCTGGGCGCTCACGGCCTCGCCGAGCCAGCGCTCGAACTGGTCCAGCGGGTCGGCGGCACTGTGGCGCTCGCCGAGTTCGGCGCGCTCGTAGCTCTTGCGCAGCGCGGCCAGGGAATTCTGCAGATCGCTCATGGCGCCATTGTGCGGGCTGCGCCTGCGGCGCGCCCCCGCGTAACATCCAGCGGCCCATGATCGTCCGCCCCCGCCCGCACTGGCTGCGCCTGCTCTTCGTCTGGCGCGGCTCGATCCTTGCGCAGATCCTGCCGCAGCTGGCCGTGACGCTTGCCTTGGCCGTCGTCGTCACCGTGCTGCACGGCCAGGTGCTGCGCTGGAAGGTGCCGATGAATTTCGTGCCCTTCTCGCTGATCGGGCTCACGCTGGCGATCTTCCTGGGCTTTCGCAACAGCACCAGCTACAGCCGCTGGTGGGAAGCCCGCGTGCTGTGGGGCACCTTGCTGATCGAGTGCCGCGCGGCCGTGCGGCAGGCGCTCACGCTGGTGGAGGGCGGTGGCGACGCGCGGGTGCTGGCCCTGCGGCTCATGGCGCTGGTGCATGCGCTGCGCCACCAGCTGCGCGGCAGCGAACCGGCGGCCGACCTGGCGCGCCTGCTGCCG
>Ga0308159_1004705_pt1 | contig 12198 bp, 6 predicted proteins | sample PhyCR1_FD_201040 | JGI IMG/M metagenome (GOLD analysis project Ga0308159, IMG submission 201040) | Phyllosphere microbial communities from UC Gill Tract Community Farm, Albany, California, United States - DLSLC.R1 | ecosystem: Host-associated > Plants > Phyllosphere > Unclassified | place: USA...
GATCGAGTTCTACGACTTCTACGCGTACGCCACGGCTGCGGTCCTCGTCTTCCCGATCCTCTTCTTCCCGACCGGCAACGAGACCACCTCGCTGCTGCTGTCGTTCAGCGTCTTCGGCGCGGCGATGATCGCGCGCCCCCTCGGCGCCGTCGTGTTCGGCCACTTCGGCGACCGCTTCGGGCGCAAGGCCACCCTCGTGGCATCCCTTCTCACGATGGGTGTCGCGACCTTCCTCATCGGCTGCCTCCCGACCTTCAACGAGATCGGTGTCTGGGCCGCGGTGCTGCTGCTGATCATGCGTCTCGCTCAGGGCTTCGCGCTCGGCGGCGAGTGGTCGGGCGCCGCGCTGGTCGCCACCGAGAACGCTCCGAAGGGCAAGCGCGCCCTGTTCGGCACGTTCCCGCAGCTGGGCGCCCCGATCGGCTTCATCATCGCCAACACGGTGTTCCTCGTGATCAACTTCGCGCTGCCGCACCCCGACGGCACCGCTCAGCGCTCCGCCGAGTTCCTCACCTGGGGCTGGCGCGTGCCGTTCCTGTTCTCGGCGATCATGGTCATCGTCGGCCTCTACGTGCGCCTCAAGCTCGTCGAGAGCGAGTCGTTCGCGAAGGCCGAGAAGAGCGGCGCGATCCGCAAGTTCCCGCTCGGCGAGGTCATCCGCCGCAACTGGAAGCAGCTGATCCTCGGCACGTTCATCATGCTGGCCACCTACGTGCTCTTCTACCTCATGACGAGCTTCACGCTGTCGTACGGCACCAAGCCCACCGCCGAGGGAGCCGCCGCCGCGGCCGAGAAGGCCGGCACCGCGTTCGACGCCGCCGCCTACGTGCCCGGCCTCGGGTTCGGCTACACCGACTTCGTGATCATGCAGATCATCGGCGTGGTGTTCTTCGGCGTCTTCACGATGCTCTCCGGCCCCGTCGCCGACGCGATCGGCCGTAAGCGTCTGCTGATCGGCGTGACCATCGCGATCATCGTGTTCGGTCTGCTGTTCTCGGTGTTCCTGCTGCCCGCGGCCGACCCGAAGTTCACCGGAGCGCTGGTGCAGGCCTTCCTGGTCTTGGGCTTCCTGCTCATGGGTGCGACGTTCGGCCCGATGGGCGCGGTGCTGCCGGAACTGTTCCCGACCAACACCCGCTACACCGGCTCGGCGATCTCGTACAACGTCTCGTCGATCCTGGGTGCGGCCCTCGCCCCGATCGTCGCTGTCGCCCTGTGGGCCGCCGGCGGCGGCAACCCGTGGCTCGTGGGCGTGTACCTCTCGGCGATGGGCGTCCTGACCCTCGTCGCACTCGTGCTCTCGCCCGAGACGAAGGACGTCGACTACGACGACAACATCGCCGCGGGGGCGACCGCGCCGTAATCGCGCGTTCGCATCGGACACCGGATGCCACGGGGCCCAGGCCTCGTGGCATCCGTCGTTCCGACGAGACTTCGCGGTTTCGCACACCGTCGAACCGACCGACCGGCGGTGTCGGTGGTGCGGGGTACGGTCGAAGCACCCCATTCTTCTCCCGAGGTGAGCATGTCGTTTCCCGCTCCCGCGCGTGGTCGGCGCGGCCGCCGCGCGCCCGAAGGCCCGCGCGCGTCGTTCCGTCAGCTGGTCCCCTTCCTGCTCGAGCACAAGCGCACGCTCGTCGTCGTCGCCGTGCTCAGCGTGCTCGGCGCCGCCGCGACGCTCGCGCAGCCGCTGCTCGTCGGTGAGGTCATCTCGCGCGTGCAGAGCAGCGTCCCCCTCGGCGCCCTGGTGTGGCTGTTGGTGGGCTTCGTCGTGCTGTCGTCGGTGATTTCGGGCTTCCAGCACTACCTGCTGCAGCGCACCGGCACCGCCGTGGTGTTCTCGAGCAGGCGACGGCTCATCGCGCGCGTCCTACGCCTGCCCATCAGCGAGTTCGACGCGCGTCGCACGGGCGATCTCGTCTCGCGCGTGGGCACGGACACGACCCTGCTGTACGCGGTGCTCACGCAGGGCTTCGCGGATGCCGTGGGGAACGCCCTCATCCTCGTCGGCGCGGTCATCGCGATGGCCGTCATCGACCCGCTGCTGCTGGGGCTCATCGTGGTGGTGGTCGGCGCCTCGCTCGCGGTGGTCGTGCTGCTGAGCACGCGGATCCGCGCGGCATCCGCCGATCAGCAGGCCAAGGTCGGCGAACTCTCGTCTGGCGTCGAGCGCGCCGTCGGCTCGATCCGCACGATCCGCGCGTCGGGCGCGACCGAGCGCGAGATCGCGGCGGTGACCGAGAACGCCACGGCCGCGTACGCCGCGGGGGTGCGCATTGCGCGAGTGTCGGCGCTGATCGTGCCGATCGCCTTCGTCGCCCTGCAGGTGTCGCTGCTCGTCGTGCTCGGTGTCGGCGGGTACCGCGTGGCATCCGGGGCGATCGACGTGGCCGCGCTGGTCACGTTCGTGATCTTCCTCTTCCTGCTCGTGCAGCCGCTGGCCTCGGCGATCGGCGCGATCACCTCGGTCAACCAGGCGCTGGGCGCGCTGGGGCGCATCCAAGAGGTGCTCGACCTCCCCCTCGAAGACGACGCCGACCGGCCGTCGTCGCCTGCGGCGGTTCCGGATGCCGCGGCCCTCGCGTTCCGCGACGTACACTTCCGCTACCCCGACGACGTCGTGAAGGCGCGCGAGGCCGCCGCGGCCGAGGCCCGGTCCGTGTTGGAGCAGGCGCACCTCGAGCCGGCGGCCGACGAGACCGCCGCCGAGGTCGACGACGACCGCGACGTGCTGCGCGGGGTGTCGTTCGAGGTGCCGCGCGGATCGCGCGTCGCGCTCGTCGGGCCTTCGGGTGCGGGCAAGAGCACGATCCTCGCCCTCATCGAGCGCTTCTACGACCCGACGGCGGGGGCGATCTTCGTCGACGGCGTCGACGCGCGCGAGTTCGCCCGCGACGACCTGCGCGCCCGCTTCGGCTACGTCGAGCAAGATGCGCCGACCCTGGCCGGAACCATCGCCGACAACCTGCGGCTCGCCTCGCCCGCGGCATCCGACGCCGACTGCGAGCGAGTGCTGCGCGCGGTCAACCTCGGCGACGTGCTCGAGCGCAGCCCGCGCGGCGTCGACGCTCCGGTCGGCGAAGACGGCGTCATGCTCTCGGGCGGAGAACGCCAGCGCCTCGCGATCGCCCGGGCGCTGCTGGCCGCTCCCCCGGTGCTGCTGCTCGACGAGTCGACCTCGTCGCTCGACGGCGTCAACGAGCAGCGCATGCGCGAGGCGATCGACGCCGTCGCCACCGACCGCACCCTGCTCGTCATCGCGCACCGCCTGTCGACGGTCGTCGACAGCGACCTCATCGTGGTGCTCGACAAGGGCCGGGTCGTGGGTCGGGGCACGCACAGCGAGCTCGTGGCATCCACTCCGCTCTATCGCGACCTGGCGAAGCACCAGCTGCTGGTCTGAGCGGCCGGGGCGGCACCGCTGAGTACCTCCCTCCGAACGCGAGACGGCAACTCGCTGACACGTCGGTTGCAGCTTGACGCCGAGATGTCAGCCGGATGCAGTCTCGCGATCGCACCGACCCGCGCCGTTGTGATGGCCGCCCCCGGTGCGGCCAGGGACCGGAGCGGCGGCTCCGAACAGTCCCCGCGAGAAAGGGAAGTCGCCGGCGGCACCCTGAGCGAAAACACCGACGCCCCTCCCGCGCGCCAAGAACGGGAGGGGCGTCGATTCGAGGGCCCGCCCTGTCCGCGCGAACCGCGCGGAGGGCGAGCCGGTCTCAGGAGCGCTGCAGGCGGTAGCGGAGCGCCGCGAGCTCGGCGCGCAGGGCTGCCGGCAGGTGCGAACCGAAGGTGTCGTAGAACTCCTCGGTCAGGTCGGCCTCGGCGAGCCACGACGCGCGATCGATCGAGAACAGCTCCTCGAGGTCGGCAGCGGGCAGGTCGAGACCCGACAGCTCGAGGTCTTCGATCTTGGGCAGGCGGCCGATCGGGCTGTCCACGGCATCGACCTGTCCGTCGACGCGGCGGATGATCCAGTCGATCACCCGGGCGTTGTCGCCGAAACCGGGCCAGAGGAAGCGTCCGTCGTCGCCCTTGCGGAACCAGTTGACCTGGAAGATGCGCGGAGCGCGGTCGAAGCGGAGCTTCTGGCCGACCTTCAGCCAGTGGCCGAAGTAGTCGCCCATGTTGTAGCCGCAGAACGGCAGCATCGCGAAGGGGTCGCGGCGCAGCTCGCCGACGGTGCCCTCCTGTGCGGCGGTCTTCTCGCTCGAGACGGTCGAGCCGATGAACACGCCGTGCGACCAGTCGGTCGCCTCGACGACGAGCGGCACGTTGGTGGCGCGGCGGCCGCCGAACAGGATGACGTCGAGGGGAACGCCCTCGGGAGCCTCCCAGTCCTCGGCGATCTGCGGGCACTGCGCGGCGCCGACGGTGAAGCGCGAGTTGGGGTGCGCGGCGGGGCGGCCCGACGCGGGCGTCCACGGCTTGCCCTCCCAATCCGTGAGGTGCGGGGGCGCCTCGTCGGTCAGGCCCTCCCACCACACGTCGCCGTCGGGGCGGAGCGCGACGTTGGTGAAGATCGTGTTGCCCCAGAGCGTCTCGATCGCGGTGACGTTCGTCGACTCGCCGGTGCCGGGGGCGACGCCGAAGAAGCCGGCCTCGGGGTTGATCGCCCAGAGGCGTCCGTCTTCACCCGGGCGGATCCACGTGATGTCGTCGCCGAGCGTCTCGACGCGCCAGCCGGGAATGGTCGGGCGGAGCATCGCGAGGTTCGTCTTGCCGCAGGCCGAGGGGAACGCGGCGGCGACGTGATACGCCTTGCCCTTCGGGTCGATCACACGGATGAGCAGCATGTGCTCGGCCAGCCACCCCTCGTCGCGACCGATCACCGAGGCGATGCGCAGGGCGAAGCACTTCTTCGCGAGGATCGCGTTGCCGCCGTAACCCGAGCCGAACGACCAGACCTCGAGGGTGTCGGGGAAGTGCACGATGTACTTCTCGTCGTTGCAGGGCCACGCGACGTCCTGCTCGCCCGGCGCCAGGGGCGCGCCGACCGAGTGGACCGTCTTGACCCACGGCGCTCCGTTGGCGATCTGCTGCGTGACCGAGGTGCCGACGCGGGTCATCACGCCGATGGATGCCACGGCGTAGGCGCTGTCGGTGATCTGCACGCCGATGTGGCTCAGGGGGCCGCCGACCGCGCCCATCGAGAACGGTACGACGTACATGGTGCGACCGCGCATCGAACCCTCGAAGACGCCGTTCAGCGTCTCGCGGATCTCGGCGGGGGCGATCCAGTTGTTCGTGGGCCCGGCGTCTTCTTCGCGGTTCGAGGCGATGTAGGTGCGCGACTCGAGGCGGGCGACATCGCCGGGGTGCGAGCGGGCGAGGTACGACCCGGGGCGCCACTCGGGGTTGAGCTTGATGAGCTTGCCCTCGTCGACCATCTCGCGCAGCAGGGCGTCGTTCTCGGCGGCCGAGCCGTCGACCCAGTGGATGCGGTCGGGCTGGGTGAGCGCAGCGACCTGGTCGACCCACGCGGTGAGGGCGGCGAGGCCGGGGCCCTCGACGGCGGGGCGTTCTCCGTGACCGGCGCGAGCCACGCGGCCCGCACGGGTGAGGGGCGCAGCGGTGCGCGGGGTGGAGTTGAAGATGTCGGCGAGTGCCATGTCGTTCTCCTCGGTTGAGAGCGAAATCGGTGGTCTTCCTCCATGTTGAGCGCCCGAACGACTTCTTTCCGCGAAATTCACCGGTAAGAATCCGCGATCTTTCGATATGGTCAAGGAATGGCATCGTCCTTCGAACTCACGACCCTGGGGCACCGCATCCGCCACCACCGACTCGCGCGCGGCTACACCCTCGACGAGCTCGGTGCGATGGTCGGCGTCGCCGGCAGCCAATTGAGCCTCATCGAGAACGGCAAGCGCGAACCGAAGCTCTCCCTCCTGCAAGAGATCGCGCGGGCCACCGAGACAGAGGTCACCGAGCTCCTCTCGCGGGAGCCGCCGAACCGCCGGGCGGCCCTCGAGATCGAGCTCGAGCGGGCCCAGACCAGTCCGTTCTTCCGGCAGCTCGGCATCCCTCCCGTCAAAGTGACCAAGGGAACGAGCGACGACACGATCGAGGCCGTGCTGGGACTGCATCGCGAACTGCAACGGCGCGAGCGCGAGACGATCGCCAGCCCCGAAGAAGCACGCCGCGCCAACACGGAGCTGCGCCTGCGCATGCGCGAGATGTCGAACCACCTGCCCGAGATCGAACGTCTCGCCGAGAAGCAGCTCAAGGCCGCGGGGCACTCGACCGGCGCCCTCACCCACCGCACGGTGAGCATCATGGCCGAGCAGCTGGGCTTCGAACTCATCTACGTCAGCGACCTGCCGCACTCGGCGCGCTCGGTCACCGATCTCGAGAACGGCCGCATCTACCTACCGCCCGCCTCGATCCCGGGCGGTCACGGCCTGCGGTCCATGGCCCTGCAAGCGATGGCGCACCGTCTGCTCGGGCACCGCCCGCCCACCGACTACGCCGACTTCCTGCAGCAGCGCCTCGAGATCAACTACTACGCCGCCTGCTGCCTCATGCCCGAGACGAGCTCGGTCGCCTTCCTCACGCAGGCGAAGAAGGACCGCAACCTCGCCGTCGAGGACTTCCGCGACGCCTTCGGGGTGACCCACGAAGCCGCCGCCATGCGCATGACGAACCTGATGACCGTGCACCTCGGCATCCGTCTGCACTTCATGCGCGTCGACGGAGACGGGGCGATCTCGCGCGTCTACGAGAACGACGACCTCCCCCTGCCCACCGACGTCACCGGCTCGGTGGAAGGGCAGATCGTGTGCAAGAAGTTCTCGGCGCGGTCCGCCTTCGACGAGCACAACCGCACGACCGAGCACTACCAGTACACCGACACTCCCGCCGGAACCTACTGGTGCTCGAGCCAGACGGGAACGACCTCGAGCGGCGACTTCTCGATCACCGTGGGCGTGCCGTTCGACGACGCCCGGTGGTTCCGCGGACGCGAGACCACGAAGCGGGGCGTCTCGCACTGCCCCGACGAGTCGTGCTGCCGCCGCCCCGACACCGAAGCCGCGCAGCGCTGGTCGGGCAAGGCCTGGCCGAGCGCCCGCGTGCACCAGTACATGTTCTCGCCGCTCCCCCGCGGCATGTTCCCCGGCGTCGACGACGCGGAGGTCTTCGCGTTCCTCGACCGGCACGCGGACGGCTGACGCCGGGTCGGCCGGGACTTCGGCATCCCTCCCCACACCGACACAACGCAGGACTTACGGTCGACGAGGGTTTCCCCGGGGGGGGCAGATTGGCGACGGGGAGCGGAATCTCCTGCGTTGTGTCGCGGAACGCCGAGCACCGAGGATGGCGCGGCCCCGGCGCGCCGAGCACCGCGGATGGCGCGCCCCCGGCGCGCCGAGCACCGCGGGGCGATGGCACCCGTCCGCCTACACCGACATGACGCAGGAGTTTCTTTCGACGAGGCCGTCTCGGGGGCCGAATGCATCACCAGAGAACGGGATCTCCTGCGTTGTGTCGCGGGGGTGCGGACAGAACGGCGGATGCCACGACCCCGGGCCCTCGCGGGGCGCCGGGGTCGTGGCATCCGGTGTCTGATGCTCCCCGATCAGGCGTAGGGGTTGGCCGTCAGCGTGTACTTGGTCTGCAGGTACTCGTGGATGCCCTCGTCGCCGCCCTCCCGGCCGAGGCCCGACTGCTTCCACCCGCCGAAGGGGGCCGCCGCGTTGGAGACGACGCCGACGTTCAGACCCATCATTCCCGTCTCGAGCTTGTCGATCATGCGCTGACCGCGCGCGAGCGACTCGGTGAAGACGTACGAGACGAGGCCGTACTCGGTGTCGTTGGCGAGGCGCACGGCGTCGTCCTCGTCGTCGAAGGGGATGATCGCGAGCACGGGTCCGAAGATCTCCTCGCGGAGGATGTCGCTGCCCGGCTTCACGTCGGAGACAACGGTGGGCTCGAAGAACGTGCCGGGGCCGTCGATGGGCGAGCCGCCGACGGTAACCGTGGCGCCGCGCTCGACGGCGTCGCCGACGAGGGTCTTGGCCTTGTCGACGGCGCGGTCGTCGATGAGCGGTCCGATCTGCACGCCTTCCTCGGTGCCGCGGCCGATCTTCATGCCCTGCACGCGCTCGGTGACCCGTCGGGTGAACTCCTCGACGACGCCGCGCTGCACGATGAAGCGGTTGGCGGCCGTGCAGGCCTGGCCGATGTTGCGGAACTTCGCGAGCATCGCCCCGTCGACCGCCTTGTCGAGGTCGGCGTCGTCGAACACGACGAACGGCGCGTTGCCGCCGAGTTCCATCGAGGTGCGCAGCACGCCGGGAGCGGCCTGCTGCAGCAGCTTCACGCCGACCGGGGTCGACCCCGTGAACGAGAGCTTGCGCAGGCGCGGGTCGGAGATGATGCGCTCCGAGACCGGGCCGGTGTTGGTGGTCGTGACGACGTTGACGACACCGGCGGGGAGCCCTGCGTCCTGCAGGATCTGCGCGAAGAACAGCGTCGTGAGCGGCGTCAGGGTCGCGGGCTTGATGACGACCGTGCAGCCGGCGGCGAGCGCGGGCGCGATCTTGCGCGTGGCCATCGCGAGGGGGAAGTTCCACGGGGTGATGAGGTAGCACGGGCCCACGGGGTGCTGCGAGACGATCATGCGACCGGTGCCCTCGGGGTTCGCGCCGTAGCGTCCCTGGGTGTGCGCGGTGACCTCGCTGAACCAGCGGAGAAACTCCCCGCCGTAGCCGACCTCTCCGCGGGCCTCGGCGAGGGGCTTGCCCATCTCGAGCGTCATGAGCAGCGCGATGTCTTCCTTGCGCTCCTGCAGCAGGTCGAAGGCGCGGCGGAGGATCTCGGCGCGCTCGCGCGAGGGGGTCGCCGCCCACGACGGGAACGCGTCGGCAGCGGCATCCATCGCCGCGATGCCGTCGTCGACGGTCGCGTCGGCGATCTGGTGGATGACCTCACCCGTGGAGGGGTCGTTGACGGCGACGGTCTTGCCGCCCGTGGCGGGCCGCCACTCCCCGTTGATCAGCAGGCCGGTGGGTACGGATGCCAGCAGCTCGCTCTCGCGCGAATCGGTCATGAATCCTCCTGGATCGATGCGGGGGTGTCCCGCCCATTCTCGTCAGCGCACGGGGGTGCGCCGATATACGTTGCGTACAAAGCGGAGGCCGAAATCGCCACCGCGGACGGAAAGGCCGGCGTCGCGCGGCGAGCGACGTCGCGCGCCGCCGTCCGCCGTCGCCGTCCGCCGTCGCCGTCGCACCGCGATAAACGCTATTTCTCGCCGGAAACGCCGCGACGCAGCGTGTCTGGTGAGGATCGGCGTTTATCGGAGCGCCTGAGCGAAGCGGCGGTGCACCGCGTCACCCCGCCGCGCGCCGGCCATCACCCCGGCGAAGAAGCGCTCGAGCCCGGCCGGGTCGGTCAGCGGCAGCACGTGGGCGACGTACTGATCGGGACGCACGACCACGACGGCCCCTTGGGCGGCGATCTCGCGCTCAGCGAAGATGTCGGCGCTCGTCCAGGCCGAGGGCGCGGCGGCGAAGACCTTCTCCCCGTCGGTCAGGCCGAGGGGGCCCGAGCGCGGGCGGAACAGCTCCGGCACGTCGACCACGTCCTCCCAGCGCCCCGGGAATACCGCCTTCACGTCGAACACCGCGTCGAGGTCGGCCCCCTCGGGAGTGAGGCGTTCGACGATCTCGCGCGCCGCCGTCGCCCATTCGCCGAGCGCCGAGCCCTCGGCATCCGCGAAGGCGTAGACGCGCCAGCGCCCGTCGGCCCTGGCGTGGTGACCGAGGTGCACGGGATTGCCGTCGCACACCCGCACGACCTCGACGCTCTTGAAGCGCTTGCCGACGGGGAATCCGGATGCCAACTCCTGAGCGGGCGCGTCCGCGGTGATCGCCGAGGGGCCGTAATGCGTCATGAAGCCCGAGGGGAACTCGGCCGTGGCCAGGTAGTAGGTCGACAGCTCCGCCGGGTCGGTGATCTCGCCGGGCTTGCGCGCCATGAGCGACGACCACTCGCGGTCGAAGTCGATGAGCTGTTGGGCGACGGGGCGGCGCTCGTCGTCGTAGGTGCGCAGGAGCTCGACGGATGCCAGGCCGGTGAGCACGTGTCCGAGCTTCCACCCGAGGTTGAAGCCGTCCTGCATCGAGACGTTCATGCCCTGCCCGGCCTTGGCGCTGTGGGTGTGGCAGGCGTCGCCGGTCAGGAAGACGCGCGGGCTGTCGAGGTCGTCGACGAACTGGTCAGTCACCCGGTGCCCCACCTCGTACACGCTGTGCCAGGCGACCTGCTTCACGTCGATCGAGTACGGGTGCAGGATCTCGTTCGCCCGGCGGATCACCTCGTCGATCGGGGTCTGTCGCACGCGGTGGTCGCCGTCGGCCGCGACCTCGCCGAGGTCGATGTACATGCGGCTGAGGTAGCCGCCCTCGCGCGGGATGTGCAGGATGTTGCCCGCCGCCGCGTTGATCGCGCACTTGATCCGCCAGTCGGGGAAGTCGGTCTCGACGAGCACATCCATCACGCCCCACGCGTGCCGGGCCGCGGCGCCGACGTGGGTGCGGCCGATCGCCTGGCGCACGCCGCTGCGGGCACCGTCGCATCCGGCGACGTACTTCGCGTGGATCGTGCGCTCTTCCTCGGCGGTGCGCACCCGCACCTCGACGGGGTACTCGCCCTCGCCGACCGTGAGCCCGAGGAACTCCACGCCGTAATCGGGGCGGATGCGCGCGGGGCCGTTGGCCGCGGCTTCGGCGAAATAGTCGAGCACGCGCGCCTGGTTGACGATGAGGTGGGGGAACTCGCTGATCTTGAAGCCGTAGTCCTCGGTCCGAGTGGTGCGCACGATCTGGTCGGGGGCCTCGGGGTTCGGAGCCCAGAAGTTCATCCAGCCGATATTGTAGGCCTCGGCGGTGATGCGGTCGGCGAAGCCGAACGCCTGGAACGTCTCGACGCTACGCGGCTGGATGCCGTCTGCCTGGCCGAGCGACAGGCGCCCTTCGCGCTTCTCGATGAGGCGCGTGGTCAGCTGGGGGAACTGCGACATCTGCGCGGCCAACAGCATGCCGGCGGGTCCGGAGCCCACGATGAGCACGTCGACCTCGTCGGGGAGACGCTCGGGCCGGTCGAGGCCGGTGCCCGCGGCGTTCTGCACGCGCGGATCGCCCGAGACGTAGCCGTGGTGGTGGAACTGCATCGTTTCTCCTGACGTCGATGTCGGGGTTGCCCCGCGAGACGGCGTGTTCTATATTCGAACGCACCGTTCCGCTATCGAACGAGAGGTTAGCTGAGCCATGACGCCACGGCAAGACGCGGCGCCCGCCTCGCAGACGCTGAGTCGCGGCATCCGGCTGCTCGAAGCCCTCGCCGACGCCCGCACGCCGCTCACGATCGACGAGCTCGCGGGACGCCTCGACCTGCACCGCTCGGTGGCCTATCGACTGCTCCGCACGCTCGAAGACCACGGCCTGGTCACCCGCGATGCCGCGGGTGCCGTGCGCCTGGGCACGGGCCTGGCCGCCCTGGCCGCCGGCGTCGCGGCCGACCTGCAGGCCGAGGCGCTGCCCGAACTCACTGCGGCCGCGAACGACCTCGGCATGACGTGCTTCCTCGTCATGCTCGACCACGACGAATGCGTGACGCTCGCGAGCGTCGAGCCCCGACACACGGTGACCGCGGTGGCACAGCGGCCCGGGTCGCGGCATCCGGTCACCCGGGGTGCTCCCGGTCGCGCGATCCTCGCGCAGCTCCCGCCGCGGCGATGGCCCGACGAGGTCGACGCGCGGCTGGCGTCGGAGGTGGCGGATGCCGCGGAGCGCGGGTGGGCGCGCAGTCACGACGAGGTGATCCCGACCCTCCGCGCAGTGGCGGTCCCCCTGCGGGTGCAGGGCCGCGAGCCCGCGGCCGTCGCGGCCGTGCACGTGTCGACCGACCTCGATGACGCCGCGATCGCCGCGCGGCTCGAGGCCGCGGCATCCGCGATCCGGGGAGCCCTGTAGGGACGATCAGAAGCCGCCCCGCGGAACCCGGGGCGGGAAGGGCGACGACCCGGGACCCGGCGTCAGCCCACCAAGCCCGTTCCGCACGAGGAGCAGAAGCGCGCACCGGCCGGGTTCTCTGATCCGCACCCGCCGCACGTCGCGACCACCGCGAGCGGCGAGCCGCACTCGCCGCAGAACTTCCCCCCGTGGGACTGGGCGCCGCATGCGCCGCACCGGGGGC
>Ga0308159_1004706_pt1 | contig 12198 bp, 13 predicted proteins | sample PhyCR1_FD_201040 | JGI IMG/M metagenome (GOLD analysis project Ga0308159, IMG submission 201040) | Phyllosphere microbial communities from UC Gill Tract Community Farm, Albany, California, United States - DLSLC.R1 | ecosystem: Host-associated > Plants > Phyllosphere > Unclassified | place: USA...
CTGGCTCTTCTTGGTCGGGATCGTCGTGTTGCGGTCGATCATCTTGGTCATGATGCCGCCCAGCGTCTCGATGCCCAGCGACAGCGGGGTCACGTCGAGCAGCAGCACGTCCTTGACGTCGCCCTGGAGGACGCCGGCCTGGATCGCCGCGCCCATGGCGACGACTTCGTCAGGGTTCACGCCGGTGTGCGGTTCCTTGCCGAAGAATTCCTTCACGACTTCGCGCACCTTGGGCATGCGGGTCATGCCGCCCACGAGCACGACTTCGTCGATGTCCTTGGCCGAAAGGCCGGCATCGGCGATCGCCTTGCGGCAGGGTTCCAGCGTGCGCTGGATCAGGTCGGCGACCATCTTCTCCAGGTCGGAACGGGTGATCGTCTCGACGAGGTGGAGCGGGGTGGTGGCGCCGCCTTCCATGCGCGCGGTGATGAAGGGAAGGTTGATCTCGGTCGTCGCGGTGGACGACAGTTCGATCTTGGCCTTCTCGGCCGCTTCCTTCAGGCGCTGCAGGGCCAGCTTGTCGGTCTTGAGATCAAGGCCTTCCTTGGCCTTGAACTTGTCGGCCAGCCACTCGACCAGCTTGGAGTCGAAGTCCTCGCCGCCCAGGAAGGTGTCGCCGTTGGTCGACTTCACCTCGAACACGCCGTCGCCGATCTCGAGCACGGACACGTCGAAGGTGCCGCCGCCAAGGTCGTAGACCGCGATGGTCTTGCCGTCCTGCTTGTCGAGGCCATAGGCCAACGCCGCCGCGGTCGGCTCGTTGATGATGCGCAGCACTTCGAGGCCGGCGATCTGGCCGGCGTCCTTGGTCGCCTGGCGCTGAGCGTCGTTGAAGTATGCGGGCACGGTGATGACGGCCTGCGTCACGGTCTCGCCGAGGTACGATTCGGCGGTTTCCTTCATCTTCTGAAGGATGAACGCCGAGATCTGCGACGGGCTGTAATCTTCACCGCCGGCATTGACCCAGGCGTCGCCGTTCTTGCCCTTGACGATGGTGTAAGGAACCAGCTCGGTATCCTTGCGCGTCACCGGATCGTCGAAGCGGCGGCCGATGAGGCGCTTCACCGCGAAGATCGTGTTGTCGCCGTTGGTCACGGCCTGGCGCTTTGCAGGCTGCCCGATCAGGCGCTCACCGTCCCGGGTGAAAGCGACGATCGAGGGCGTCGTGCGGGCGCCTTCGGAATTCTCGATGACCTTGGGCTTGCCGCCGTCCATGACGGCGATGCAGCTGTTCGTGGTCCCAAGATCGATACCAATTACTTTTGCCATTATCCCCATTCCTCACGTCAGTGGGTGACACCGTGCGGATCGCCTCCCTTACACAAGGCAAGGCGGCTTGCACGGCTCTGTGACGCTTAACGTCGTCGAGGCGCGATATAGGGGCGGTTTTGCTTGGAACAAGTGTGCTTGAATGGCATTACCCGAGCGATTTTTCCCCGGTCCCGTCAGAAGGATACCTTGACCGTGAAACTCCTGCCCCCGTTCGCCCTTCTCGCCTGCGCCGCCCTGATCGCCGGTCTGGGCGCCTGCGGCAAGGAGCCGGACAGTCCCACGGCGTCGAACGAGGCCACCCTCTCCGGCCCCGACGCCAAGCCCGGCCTGGTCGCCAGCGACGGCAGGCTGGTGCTGCCGGTGATCGCGGGGCGCCCGGCGGCGGTCTACTTCACCGTGCGCAACGACGGCGCCGAGCCGGTGACGCTGGCGGGCGTCAACGTGGCCGGCGTGGGCAAGGCACAGATGCACCAGACCAACGGCGGCTCGATGAGCGCGGTCGAATCGCTGCCGATCGACCCCGGTGCCTCGGTGGTCTTCGCGCCGGGCGGACTGCACGTGATGGCCTTCGACCTTTCGGACAAGCTCAAGGCCGGCGGCACCGCCGAACTGACGCTGACGTTCTCGGACGGCGACAAGCTGTCGATGCCGCTCCACGTCGAGACGATGGGCGCAGCCGCCGCCAACGGAGACGAGACTGGCGCGGACGAGACTGGCGGGAACGAGGCTGGCGGGGGCGACATGGCCGGCATGGAAGGAATGCACCACTGAGCGCCCTCCCCGGCGGCGAGCGGGCACTGACGGCGGGCGAGACGGACCTCGTCCGTTCGGTGTTCGGCGCGCAGGTCGATTGCGGGCCGGTGCGGATACGGCGCCGCAAGTGGTTCCCGTTCCAGCCGGTGGAGACGGTGATGGCGCCCTGCGGGCACCTGCACTTCCATCCGCGCACCAGCCTTTATCTCGACGATTTCTCGCAAGGGTCGCTCGGCCTGCAGGGGCTGTTCGTGCACGAGATGACGCATGTGTGGCAGGCACAGAACAAGGGTCGCTGGTATCTGCCGCTCATGCGACATCCGCTGTGCCGCTATGACTACGCCCTCAGACCCGGCTGGACGCTGGGTCGCTACGGCATCGAGCAGCAGGCCGAGATCGTGCGCCACGTCTTTCTGATGGGCCAGGGCGTACACGTACCGGGCGCGCCTCCGAGGGAGAGCTATCGCGGGATATTGCCGTTCGCGCCGTCTATTTCGTCATTGCGAGTATAGCTCGCAATGACGAAATTTGGGCGGGGGCCCTGCTACGAGTATCGCGGTGCCCCGTGACAGCTCAGCAGTCGCGGTCCCAGTAACGGTCGCCGTTGCGGTCGTAGCGGTAGCAGCCCCGGTCCTTCTTGACCTGGGAGCCGGCCACGGCGCCAACCGCCGCGCCGACGGCAGCGCCGGTCCCGACATCACCGCCGGTGATCGCACCGACGCCGGCACCAAGCGCACCGCCCGCCAACGCACCTTCGCCCGCATGGTTGCTCGCGCAGCCGGCGATGCTGAAGGCAGCAACCATGACGATAGGGAGGATAAGCTTGCGCATCGTATTTCTCCGTCAATCTCTGTTTATGTCAAAGTGAACGGAAGTAACCGCAAGAGGTTCCTCGGCAATAAAACGACATATCGGGGGGCCTGGACCTGAACCCGCCCCCCGAACGAATCAGTCCGGCTTCTTCGCCACGGCCACCATCGCGGGGCGCAGCAGGCGGTCCTTGATCATGTAGCCGGCCTGCAGTTCCTGCAGCACGGTGCCCGGCTCCGCGTCGGCGGAGGGCATTTCGATCATCGCCTGGTGCTGGTTGGGGTCGAGCGGCATGCCCATCGCGGCGATGCGGGTGATGCCGTGGCTGGCGAAGACCTTGTCGATCTCGCGCCCGGTGGCCTCGATCCCGGCGACCAGGCTCTTGAGCTTGTCGTCCTCGCGCAGGTCGGCGGGGATCGCCGAGAGCGCGCGCGAAAGGTTGTCGGACACCGAGAGGATGTCGCGGGCGAAGCCGGTGGCGGCATAAGCGCGCGTATCGGCGACGTCCTTTTCGAGACGGCGGCGCACGTTCTGCGTTTCGGCGCGGGCGTAGAGCACTTCCTGCCTGGCGCCGGCAAGTTCCTCGCGCAGGCGCTCGATCTCTTCGTTTTCGCCCTTGGTGTCGAGGAAGTCCTCGGGAACACCCTGCAATTCCTCGGCCACGGCGGCGTCTACAGTCTGGTCTTTGGCTGACTGCTTGTTGTCGTCGGTCATTTTTGTACTTTTCCAGCTATCCGATGAGCTTGCCCAGGCTCTGGGCGGTGAAGTCCACCATGGGGACTACGCGCGCATAATTCAACCGCGTGGGGCCGATAACCCCCACCACGCCGACCACCTTTCCTTCGCGGTCGCGGTAGGGCGAGGCGATCACCGAAGACCCCGACAGCGCGAACAGCCGGTTCTCGGAGCCGATGAAGATGCGCGTCGCCTGCGCCTCGCGCGCGGTGTCCAGCAGGTCGGCGACCGACTGCTTGTTCTCCAGGTCGTCGAGCAGCGAGCGCACGCGCTCCAGGTCGGTCAGCGCCGCCTCGTCGAGCAGGTTCGCCTGGCCGCGCACGATCAGCACCGGACGCGCCATGGCGTCCTCGCTCCACACCGCGAGCCCGCGCTCGACCAGGTCGCGGCTGGCGGCGTCGAGCGCCGACCGGCCCGAGGCGATGTCCGCGCGCATCGCCAGCGCGGCTTCGGCCAGCGTGCGCCCGGCGAGATGCGCGGAAATGTAGTTCGAGGCCTCCTCCAGCGCGCCGGACGGCAGGCCCATGGGCAGTTCGACGACGCGGTTCTCCACCCCGCCATCCTCGCCCACCAGCACCGCCAGCGCCCGGCCCGGCCCCAGCGGAACCAGTTGCAGGTGCATCAGGCGCGGCTCGCGCCGGGGCACCATGACCACTCCCGCGCCGGAAGACAGGCTGGACAGCAGCGCGCTCGTCGCCTCCAGCGCGGCCTCGATGGGCCCGGGAGCCGAAATGCGGCTCTCGATCGCCAGGCGTTCCTCCACCGTGGGCTCGGCGACCTGCATGATGCCGTCGACGAACAGCCGCAGCCCCGCCTCGGTCGGCAGCCGCCCGGCGCTGGTATGCGGCGCGGCGAGCAGGCCGAGATGTTCGAGATCGGCCAGCACCGAGCGGATCGAGGCCGACGACAGCTTCATCCCCCCCGGCCCGGCCAGCGCCTTGGATCCCACCGGGGTGCCGGTCTCGAGATAGCCTTCCACCACCATCCGGAAAATGTCGCGGGCGCGGGTGGTCAGTTCGGTGATCGGGGGCGTTGGCATTTCCCGGCCGGTTATAGGGGCAGCGCAAATCCGCGATCAAGCACAGCTTTGGGTTTATGTGGGTGGGGGGTGAACGCAACCTCGTCATCCCGGACTTGATCCGGGACCTTGGGCAAATCTTTAGAAGCGACCTCGCGTTCAGGCGCCTCAACGTGAGCTATCGCCTCAAGGACTGCCCACGGTCCCGGATCAAGTCCGGGATGACGAGGTCTCGCCGACTAGGTCTCGCCGGGATGTCGCCGGGGCGGCGCGGGCTGCGGCGGCGTCAATCCGCTTGCGGCCCCCGGGCCATTGCGCCTAGGGCCGCGCGCAGACATCACGACCATATCCACCACGAGGAACCTTCCCATGCGACCTTCAGGCCGTGCCGCAGACGAAATGCGCGCCATCGACATCCAGACCGGCTTCACCAAGCATGCCGAAGGCTCCGTGCTGATCTCGTTCGGCGACACCCGCGTGCTCGTCACCGCCTCGGTCGAGGAAAAGGTGCCGCCGTTCCTGCGCGGCAAGGGCGAAGGCTGGGTGACGGCCGAATACTCGATGCTGCCGCGCGCCACCCATACCCGTGGCAGCCGTGAAGCCGCCAAGGGCAAGCAGTCCGGCCGCACGCAGGAAATCCAGCGTCTGATCGGCCGCAGCCTGCGTTCGGTGGTCGACATGAAGAAGCTGGGCGAGCGCCAGATCGTGCTCGACTGCGACGTCATCCAGGCCGACGGCGGCACCCGCACCGCCTCGATCTCGGGCGCGTGGGTCGCGCTGCGTCTCGCGGTCGACAAGCTGATGGCGGACGGCAAGATCAAGGAAGACCCGATCCAGGCCCGCGTCGCCGCCGTCTCCTGCGGCATCTGCAACGGGACCCCGGTGCTCGACCTCGACTACATCGAGGACAGCGCCGCCGACGCCGACGCCAACTTCGTGCTGATCGAAGGCGGCAAGATCGCCGAGGCACAGGCCACCGCCGAAGGCGCGACCTACGACGAGGAAGGCCTGCTGCGCCTGCTGCGCCTGGCGCGCATCGGCTGCGACGGTATCTTCGCGGCGCAGGCCAAGGCCGTGGGACGGTAAGGACACAGGAGCGCCGGCACCCCCGGCGCTCCCCTCCCCCAACTCCCGCGTCACCCCGAACTCGTTTTCAGGGGCCATCGCGCCGGTCGGGCTGCGGCGGGAAGCATCGAAACAGGCAGGAACCACACGTGACCCGCAAACTGAACGGCCAGCGCCTCGTCATCGCCACGCACAATGCGGGCAAGCTGCGCGAGATATCCGGGCTGCTGGCCCCTTACGGCATCGAGTGCCTGTCCGCCGGCCAGCTTGGCCTGCCCGAGCCCGACGAGACCGGCACGACCTTCGCGCAGAACGCGCTGCTCAAGGCCCACGCCGCCGCCAAGGCCGCGCAGTTGCCGGCGCTTGCCGACGACAGCGGCCTGTCGGTGACGGCGCTGGGCGGACGTCCCGGCGTCTATACCGCCGACTGGGCGGAGCGGCAGTGGTTCGAGGGCGATCCGGGCCGCGACTGGTACATGGCGATGGGCAAGGTCGAAGGCCTGCTCACCCAGCAGGGCCCCGAGGTCGACCGTTCGTGCTGGTTTTCCTGCACTCTGGCGATCGCCTGGCCCGAAGGCGACGAGGCGGTCTACGAAGGGCGGATCGACGGCACCTTCTGCTGGCCGCCGCGCGGGATCATGGGCTTCGGCTACGACCCCGCCTTCGTGCCGCAGGGCCACGACTTGTCGTTCGCCGAACTCGACCTTGCCGAAAAGCAGCGCATCAGCCACCGCGCCGACGCTTTCGCGAAGCTGGTCGCGGAACAGTTCAGCGCGTAGACTGCCCTGACATGGCCCGCGCCCTCTACATCCACTGGCCGTTCTGCCTGGCGAAATGCCCGTACTGCGACTTCAACAGTCACGTGCGCGACCAGGTGGACCATGCCGCATGGCAGGAAGGCCTGCTCGCGGACATGCGCCACGAACATGCGCTGGCGGGCGGGGAAGCTCTCGATTCGATCTTCTTCGGCGGCGGCACCCCCTCGCTGATGCCGCCCGCCCTGGTGGCGAGGCTGCTGGACGAGGCGGAAAAGCTCTGGGGCTTTGCGCCGGGGATCGAGATCACGCTGGAGGGCAATCCCTCCTCGGTCGAGGCCGCGAACTATGCGGCGCTGGCAGGCGCGGGGGTCAACCGCGTGTCGCTGGGCCTGCAGGCGCTGGACAACGAGACGCTGCGCTTTCTGGGCCGCCTGCACGATGCCGGCGAGGGGCTGGCCGCGCTCGACGTGGCGCAGGCGCACTTTGACCGCGTCAGCTTCGATCTCATCTACGCCCGCCCCGGCCAGTCGCTGGACGGCTGGCGCGCGGAACTGGAGCGGGCGCTGGCTTACGGCACCGGCCACCTCTCGCTGTACCAGCTGACCATCGAGCCGGGCACGAAGTTCGAGACGATGGTGCGCAAGGGCGACTTCACCCCGCTGGACGAGGACGCCTGCGCCGACATGTTCGCCCTCACCCGCGAGATGACCGCCGCCGCCGGCCTCCCCGCCTACGAGATCAGCAACCACGCCCGCCCCGGCGAGGAAAGCCGCCACAACCTGACCTACTGGCGCTATCAGGACTACGCCGGCATCGGCCCCGGCGCCCACGGACGGCGCGGCGGCATGGCGACGGTGCGCCACCGCAAGCCCGAGAACTGGCTGGCCGCCATCGATGCACAGCGCCACGGCATCGCCGAGGAACGCGTCCTCGGCCTGTCCGAGCAGGCGAGCGAGGCGATGCTGATGGGCCTGCGCCTGCGCGAAGGGGTCGACCTCGACGTGATGGCCACGCGCTTCGGGCTCGATCCCGTGCAGCTGTGCGACCAGTCCAAGGCCGGCTTCTACGAAAGCCAGGGGCTGGTCCGGCGCGAGGGTTCGTGGATCGGCGTGACCGAGGCGGGCATGTGCCTGCTCGACGGATTGCTGGGTGAACTGGTCCCTGCGGCGCTGGTAGCGGCTTAATGCCACCTAAGGCCGACCTTATGGAGGCCTGGGGCACCTATCTGGCGCAGGACCGCCGGCGCAGTCCGCATACCGTGCGCGCCTACCTCGCCGCCGCCTCGCGCCTGCTCGACAGGCTGGGCGAGAGCGACTGGGCCTCGCTCGCCAGCATCGAGGCCCCGGCCCTGCGCGGCCACCTTGCCGCGCGGCGGCAGGACGGGATCGGCAACGTATCCACCGCGCGCGAACTTTCCGCGCTCAAGGCTTTCCTCGCTTTCGCTCGCGAAAAGGCCGGGATGCCGCAGGCCGCGGCGCCCCGGCTCAGGGGGCCCCGCGTCAAGAAGGGCCTGCCCCGGCCGATCACTCCCGACGAAGCCGTGAACCTCGCCGCCACAGTCGAGGAGGATGCCGCCGAGCCATGGATCGGCGCCCGCGACCGGGCCGTGCTGATCCTGCTCTACGGCGCGGGCCTGCGCATCGCCGAGGCGCTGTCGCTGACCGGCGCCGCGCTGCCGCTGGGCGAAACGCTGGTGGTGACGGGCAAGGGCGGCAAGCAGCGCATGGTGCCGCTGCTGCCGATCGTGCGCTCGGCCGTGGCGGATTACCTGGCGAAGTGCCCCTGGCCGACGGAGCGGGGCGCGGCGCTGTTCCGGGGGGCCAAGGGCGGTCCGCTCTCGCAGGGCATGGTGCAGAAAGCGGTCGCACGGGCCCGGGTCGCACTCGGCCTGCCGGCCAGCGCCACCCCGCACGCCCTGCGCCACAGCTTCGCCACCCACCTGCTCGGAGCCGGGGCGGACCTGCGCTCGTTGCAGGAACTGCTGGGCCATGCCTCGCTGGGTTCGACGCAGATCTACACCCGGGTGGATGCCGCGACCTTGCTCGACGTCTACCGCAGCGCCCACCCGAGGGAACAGGGCTGAGCGGCGCGCCGGGAGAGCGCTATTCCTCGCGCGGTTTCCAGCGCACCACGCGCCAGACGTAGAACGCGATCGACACCACCGCGACCGCCAGCGTGGCCCAGCCGAACCACTGCTCGGCCTGCGCCAGGGTGCGGCCAAGCCAGCGGCCGCCCAGGATCAGCAGGGCATTCCAGATCGACGCGCCGGCCGCCGTGAACAGCAGGAACCGCACATGACCCATATGCGCCAGCCCGGCGGGGACCGAGATCATCGAGCGGAACATCGGCATGAAGCGAAACACGAACACCACCCAGTGCCCATGGCGGCGCAGGAACCTGCCGGCCACCTCGACGTCGTGCCACTCCAGCGTCAGCCAGCGCCCCCAGCGGTCGATGAACGGCCGCAGCCGCTCGTAGCCCATGCGATCGGCGATCAGGAACAGCACGTAGTTACCCAGCGCCGAGCCCAGCGTTCCGGCCAGCAGGAGCGGCCAGAACTGCATGTGCCCACGCGCCACCGCAATCCCGCCCAGCCCCATGATGACTTCGGAGGGAATGGGCGGGATGATGTTTTCCAGCGCCATGAGAAACACGATGCCGAGATAACCGCCCTGCCGGACGATCTCGTAGACCCACTCAGCCATGCATCGTGCCCCGGTGGGAAGAAGGCAGCGGCGCCGTCCCGGCTTCGTCACCCTGAACTCGTTTCAGGTACGGCGGCACGTTCGGCCCTGAAACGAGTTCAGGGTGACGGGTTTTGCAACCGCTTTTGGAACCGCACCTCAAGGGATGCGTCACATCGCCGCGTGGCGTGCCTCGATGGCGTCCCAGATGAGCGCCCCGGTATCGGTGCCGTTGAAGCGGTCGATCGCCACGATGCCGGTGGGCGAAGTCACATTGATTTCCGTCAGCCATTTCCCGCCAATCACGTCGATGCCCACGAAAACCAGTCCGCGCGCCTTGAGTTCCGGGCCGAGCGCCGCGCAGATTTCCTCTTCCGCCGAAGTGAGGTCGCTCGCCTCCGCCGAACCGCCCACCGCGAGGTTGGAGCGGAACTCGCCCTCGCCCGGCTTGCGGTTGATCGCGCCGGCGAACACGCCGTCGACGAGGACGATCCGCTTGTCGCCCTCGGAAACGTCGGGGAGGAAGGGCTGGACCATGAACGGCTCGACCCAGGCGTTCTCGAACATCTCGATCAGCGCGCCGAGGTTGGAGCCGTCGGCGGGCACGCGGAACACCGCCTTGCCGCCGTTGCCGTGGAGCGGCTTGATGACGATATCGCCGGGATGGCGCGCGTTGAACGCCTTCACGTCCTCGATCCGGCGGGCGATGAAGGTGGGCGGCATGAAGCGCGCATAGTCGAGGACGAACACCTTCTCCGGCGCGTTGCGCACGGCGGCGGGATCGTTGACCACGAGCGTGCGTCCGGCCAGGCGCTCCAGCAGGTGGGTGGCGGTGATGTAGCCGAGGTCGAACGGCGGGTCCTGGCGCATCAGCACCACGTCGATGTCTTCGCCGAGGTCGATCAGGCGATATTCGCCGCGCGTGAAGTGGGCGCCTTCCACGCGCTGCACCGTGATCGGCGCGCCCCAGCAGGTGAGCCGTCCGGCGGCCCCGTGCGAGGCGTCGTAGGCCAGCGTGCGCACGTCGTAATGGAACAGCGTATGCCCGCGCGCCTGCGCGCTGAGCATGAGCGCAAACGAACTGTCGCCCCCGATTTTCACGGTTTCGAGCGGGTCCATCTGCACGGCTACGCGTAAAGTCATGGCGGATATCGGCCTTTGCGAAAGGGTTGCCGGAAGGTTTCGATCGCGGCTTAGCCGCAACGCCGCAAAGGTGCGACCGGAATTGCGAGTTTCAACCGATGAGCTTTGCTAAACTTTCCTTGCGTCCCCGTTCCGCTTCTTCCCCCCGTCACCCTGAAACGAGTTCAGGGCCTATCGTGCCGCCTTGCCCGAAACGTCGTGTCGCCATCGGCACTGTCCGTTTGCGGCCGCATAGCACAAGGTTTGCGGCAAGATGGGCCCTGAAACGAGTTCAGAGTGACGAAGAAAGGACCGGCAGCGCCCTCACCCCATCGGCTGCCACGCGTTGACGATCCGGCGCGGCCATTGGCCGGGGGTGATGAGGATCACGTCGATGCGCACGTCGTCGCCCGGACGCTGGTAGCGCGCGGTGATCAGCGCGGCGCCGTCGGCCACGCGCCGCAGACGTCGTTCGTCGATGGCGATGTCGAGTTCCTTCGCGGTGCGCCGCCACTTCACCTCGACGAAGCACAGCATCCGCCCGCGCCGCGCGACGATGTCCACCTCGCCGCGCCGGGTCTTCACCCGCCTGGCCAGCACCCGCCAGCCGGTGAACCACAAGTAGAGCGCGGCCAGCGTCTCTCCCCGCCGCCCGTCGCGTTCTGCCCGGGTACGGCCGCTCATTTCAGTTCCATCGCCCGGGCGTAGAGCGTCTTGCGGTCCAGCCCGGTCGCCTTGGCCACCGAGGCAGCCGCCTGCGAGGCCTTGGCATCGGCCAGCGCCGCCAGCAGCAGCGCATCGACGTCTACCTCGCCCCGCGCTTCCTCTCCCGGCGGCGCGATCAGCAGGACGATCTCCCCTTTGGGCGGATGGGCTTCGTAGTGCGCGGCGATCTCGGCCGGAGTGCCGGTGCGGCATTCCTCGAATTTCTTGGTCAGCTCGCGCGCCACGGCGACCTCGCGCCCCGGCAGCACCGATTCGATCGCCGCGAGCGATGCCGCCAGACGCGGCGCCGTCTCGTAGAACACCAGCGTCGCAGGCACCGCGGCGAGGCTGGCGAGGGTATCCTCGCGCGCCTTGGCCTTGTTCGGCAGGAAGCCGGCGAACAGGAAACGGTCGTTGGGCAGGCCGGAAAGCGTCATCGCCACCACCGCCGCATTGGGGCCCGGCAGGCTGGTGACGGCGATCCCCCGCTCACGCGCGGTGCGCACCAGACGGTAGCCCGGATCCGAGATCAGCGGCGTCCCCGCATCGCTGACCAGCGCCACGGGTTCCGCCAGCATCAAGGCCAGCAGGCGCTCGCGGTCATGCTCTCCGGCATGGTCGTCGTAGCGGATGAGACGCTGCTTTATCCCCAGGTGATGCAGCAGCTTGCCGGTGATGCGGGTATCCTCGCAGGCGACCGCCGCCACGCCCTTCAGCGTTTCCACAGCGCGCAGGGTAATGTCGCCCAGGTTGCCAATGGGGGTTGCGACTATGTACAGGCCCGGCGAAAGAGAGTGTTCCAACTTAATGTGTTCCATCAGGGGACTCATGGCCCAACCACCAAGGGAGCGGCAAGCAATGTTCGACAAAGGCCCTGATCGGCGCCTCAATCGGCGGAATCTTCTCGCCGCCGCGGCAATGGCCGTCCTCGCGGGCTGCGCCGTAGTGCCCAAGGCTCCGGTGGCGACCGGACCGGCCACCCCGCCGCCCAAGCCCGCCGAGAGCATGATCCCCGTCGACACCGAGCGCCACCGCGTCGCGCTGCTGGTTCCGGTGACGGGCGCCAACGCCGGGGTCGGCCAGGCGATCGCCAATGCCGCCAACATGGCCCTGCTCGACACCGCCGCCAAGAACCTGCGCGTCACCACCTACGACACCTCGGTCGATCCCGCCGATGCCGCGCGCCGGGCGATCGCGGACGGCAACCAGCTCATCCTCGGGCCGCTGCTGGCCGATAACATCCCGGCGGTTTCCACCGTCGCCAAGGCGGCCAGGA
>Ga0308159_1004707_pt1 | contig 12197 bp, 14 predicted proteins | sample PhyCR1_FD_201040 | JGI IMG/M metagenome (GOLD analysis project Ga0308159, IMG submission 201040) | Phyllosphere microbial communities from UC Gill Tract Community Farm, Albany, California, United States - DLSLC.R1 | ecosystem: Host-associated > Plants > Phyllosphere > Unclassified | place: USA...
ACCACGACGTGGCCACCACCAGCCTGATCGAAAACTGGATCGACGAAGCCGAGCGCCGCAGTTGGTTCCTGTTCGAGACCACCCGCGCTGCGCGCTGAATCACCGCGCTGCGCACGCGGCACAGCCAAGCCGCGCGCGCCGCCTTTCCAGGAAATTCCGCTGTGTCATCCACCTTGCCCATATCCGCCCTGCCCGCCGGCACGCCCGCACCGTCCTTCACGCTGCCCGCCACGCCAGACCAGAAGGTATCGCTTGAAGACTTGCGCGGACGGCCCGTCATTCTGGCCTTCTACCCCGCCGACTGGAGCCCGGTTTGCGGCGACCAGATGGCGCTCTACAACGAAATCCTGCCGATGTTTCACCGGGCGGGTGCGCAGTTGGTAGGCATCTCTGTAGACGGGGTGTGGTGCCACGCGGCGTTTGCCGAGCAACGCAAGCTGCACTTCCCGCTGCTGGCGGATTTCGAACCCAAAGGCGCGGTGGCACGCAGCTACGGCGTGTATCGCGAGGCCGACGGCATCTGCGACCGAGCGCTGTTCGTCATCGATGCACACGGCGTCATCCGTTGGAGCTACGTGTCGCCGCTGGGCATCAACCCGGGCGCCGACGGCATTCTGGATGCGCTGGACCAGCTCGCAGCCCCCTCACCTATTCAGGAAAACAAATCATGAGCAAGTTATCCATTCCCGTAGGCCCGACCGACCATGCCGAAGGCCGCCTGGACGCCCCCGTCACGCTGGTGGAATACGGCGACTACGAGTGCCCGTATTGCGGCGAGGCTTATCCCGTGATGAAAGCCGTCCAGGAAATCATGGGCGACAAGCTGCGCTTCGTGTTCCGCAACTTCCCCATTACCGAACTGCACCCGCACGCCCTGCGCGCTGCCCAACTGGCAGAAGCGGCCGCCAGCGTCGGCCAGTTCTGGCTGGCGCACGACATGCTGTATGCCCACCAGAATGCACTGATGGATGTCGACCTGATGCGCTACGGCAGCGCGGTCGGCGTCAACGCCCTCGCCCTGCGCGAAGCCTTCGACGGCCGTTTCGATCCGAAGATCGAAAGCGACTTCATGGGCGGCGTGCGCAGCGGCGTGAATGGCACGCCCACGCTCTTCATCAACGGCGTGCGCTACGACGGGCCGCGTGATGTGGATAGCCTAGTCGAGGCCTTGAACCAGGTGGCGCAGTTTGCGCTGGCACGCGCCTAAGGGTCTATCGCCGCAGTTCGGAAACTTGAGAATTGGAGCACCGCCATGTCGTCCGATCCCTCGCAGGCCCCGCATCACGAAGCGCCCAGCTACGGAAACCCCGACCAGCCCGCGCAAGGCAGCATCAACACCCGCGACTCGCCCCAGAGCGGACGCATGTACGGCCCGCGCAATACCATCATCGAAAGCCAGTTCCCGTCCCAGATGGACGCGCCGGCCACCGACGTCAGCACCCAGCCCTTCTTCTGGTCGTCCTTCAACATATCCGCCCGGCGCCAGCAACGCGGCGGCTGGGCACGCGAAGTCACCGGCGAAGACTTTGCGATATCGAAAGAAATCTCGGGCGTGAACATGTACCTGGAGCCCGGCGGCGTGCGCGAGCTGCATTGGCACCAGACCGCCGAGTGGGCCATCATGACCCACGGCCACTGCCGCATCACCACGCTGGGCCGCCATGGCCGGCCAAGCATCGAAGACGTCGAAGCCGGTGACCTGTGGTACTTCCCGGCGGGCTTGCCGCATTCGCTGCAAGGACTGGGGCCGACGGGTGCAGAGTTTGTGCTGGCCTTCGACGACGGCAGCCAATCAGAGAGCAACACCCTGCTGATCACCGACTGGTTCGCGCACACGCCGCCGGACGTGCTGGCAAAGAACTTCGGTGTGTCGGAAGCAGCCTTCCAGGACATTCCGCTGCACAACCTGTGGATTTTCCCCGCGAAAGAACCGGGTTCACTGGCGGACGACCAAGCCGCGGCCGGCGTGGTGCCGGGGACCGAGCCGGTGATCTACCGGCTGTCGCGATCCGAGCCCCTGTTCAGCAACAGCGGCGGCAAGATCCAGGTCGCCGATAGCCACAACTTCCCGGTCAGCAAAACCGTGGCCGCGGCCCTGGTCACCATCGAACCAGGCGGCATGCGCGAAATGCACTGGCACCCGAATGCAGACGAATGGCAGTACTACCTGCGCGGCCAAGCGCGCATGACGGTGTTCAACACCGGACCGCATGCGAACACCACTGACTTTCGGGCAGGCGATGTGGGCGTGGTGAAACGGAACCTTGGGCATTACGTCGAGAACACCGGGAAGGATGTGCTGCAGTTTGTAGAGGTCTTCCGCAGCGATCACTACGAGGAAGTATCCCTGGCGCAATGGATCAGTCATCTGCCGCCAGCGCTGGTCATGCAGCATTTGAATATCAGTGCAGAAACGCTGGCAAAGATGCCCAAGGGAACGCAGGGAATTGTGCCTTTGAAATGATTGTTTCCGTGGTGTTCCGTCGTGCTTGTGGGGGTCGGCGTAAGCTGAATGGGACACCAACCACGCTTGGAAACAGCTATGGAAAAAATCGAATTTGTGGGTGGTCCCGCAGACGGCGAGACCCTGGAAATCACCGAAGGCGCAGCGACTTGGCATGTAGAAGATGTCGGCACGGCAACCAAGGTGACCTACCGACGCACGCTTCGCCAGTTTCCGGATGCCGAGGGCAACCTGCTTGGCACCGAATACATGGTGGCCGAGGGGCATGAGGACGGAAGCAGGTAAAGCTTTCAGTTGCGACCTGCTGCTTGTCTACAATCCTGTCCTTTGGCCAGGCCCTTCCAGATGAGCAGCCCCCTATTCCGGCACGCAGTGCCCGCAGATGCGCCGCGCTGCTTCCAGATCGAATCTTCCGCCTACGAAGGTGACGAAGCCGCGACCTTCGAGAAGATCGCGCTTCGCATCGACCAATACCCAGCAGGCTTTCTGATCATGGAGATCGACGGGGAAACGGTTGGCTTCATCAACAGCGGATGCGCGCATGACGTGGTGATGTCCGACGATGCGTTCAAAGAACTTGTTGGCCACGACCCTGCGGCGCCGAACGTGGTGATCATGTCGGTCGTGCTTGAGCCGGCTTACCAGGGCAAGGGTCTGTCCACGCTGCTGATGCAGACCTTCGTTGCGCAGATGCGTACGCTAGGCAAAGAGACGATCCATCTGATGTGCAAGGAACGCCATGTGCCGCTGTACGCGAAGATGGGCTATTCGTACGTGAAGCCATCCGCGTCTGACCATGGCGGGATGGCTTGGCATGAGATGGTGATGGAGTTGAGCAAATGAAGAAGTTGATGCTGTTGCTTGTGCTGGCAATTTCGCTTGCCACCCAGGCCTACGCTGCGCCGCGTTATTCGTATTCGGCGGAAGAATCACGGGCTTTGCTGGCACAGCTTGCGGGTCATGTGATGGTGATCAATTCTGATCTGACGCTGCGGAAAAAACAGCCGGCGAAGGAATTTGATCTGCTTGCCTACTATCCGCTGTCGAAGGACAAGGTGGACGAGTACAAGCGCAGCGGTCAGCTTCGAGAGAAGAAGGACGACATTGCCAACTTCGTGAGCTACAGGATCAAAGACTATCAGCTGAGCAACGAGAAGAACGAGGCGCTCAAGCTGGTGGACGACACAGATTCAGGGCCGATGGAGAGCTTTGCGCTGTGGACTTACGACGATGTTTTGTCCGGGCAGCTGGGGGTTTATGTGAAGCTGGACAAGGCCTTCGAGCGCGTCAAGGGGCATATGACGTTGGTGTTGGAACTGCCTGGTAAGGTGACGCGTGAGGTCCGTGTTCCGGTTGAGCTGTCCATCAAGGATGAGGACCCGCGGCCGGGTATTTGAGACGGCATAAGACGCCACCCGCATGACCAAGTCAAAAACGAACGTGCTCGCTCAGCATGAACCGACGCTCCCACTGTAGGCTTTGCCTTTCCGTCATACGTCCGAAGAGCGGCGTCTGTGGTGAAGTTTCGTCTGGTGTAAAGACCATCCAAGCCGCCCTCCCGGCGAGTGATACAGGGACAGAAGCTCATCGCCGACGGCCGCTTCACCGCTGAGCGGGCATGCGCCCAAGCGCCGGGCTGTGTCATGCGGACCGTCCAATGCGTCGATGCCTTCCACGATGCCAGCAATGTTTCTGGTGTCCTCCCGCTATTTCTCGGAATGATGTACCCATACCGGTCATCCAGTTGATTCACGCAATCCCCATGGCCAGCGGGTATCCCTTCAGCCTGCATCAGATCGCATCACTCCGACCAAGCCAGAACTCGCCGGAAGGCAGCGCTGGGGTTGCCGGCCCGCGGGCTATGACTCAAAACGTGCTCGACAAGTGAACGCCTGAGGCGCGGAGGGAAGTGCGATTTTCGACCCTTGTGTCGCCCGCTTCTCTGCCCGATGGCCGACATGACGCAGCCAGTTAAACGGCGCCCGCTGGAGACTGCCGAGGCACGATCGCCGTGGCATCAACGTCTTAGGTTGTACGTAGCGTCGCAAATGCCCAACTGCTGCAAGCAACCGCAGGATGACGGTATGAAAAGTCATCGAAGCCCACCACCCCATGATCGAGGCCGCCAAGCAGCTTCTTTCAGAAGCTCGCGCGGCACCGCCGGGTGCGAACCAAGCGCGTGATGCAACTGGTGCTGTTGGCGCTTGCATCGAATTGGTAGTGCTGAATCGGCACCTTTGGTCCCCAGGTAGCGGTCAGACGCGGTAGGCTTTGCTCTCGTCAAAGCGCAGGAAATCTCATGCACCACGTCATTGCATCCGCGTCTGCGGGGGAACTGATTGCTGCCATGCCCGCGGGGCAACTTATTGCAGCCGCTGCCCCAGCTGGCGGTCTCACGCCAGGAGCAGTGGCCTGGGCCGCTGTTGGTGCGCTGGGAGCGATTCTGCTGCTGTATTTGAAGGAGTTAATCGCGCGCCTTGCCTTACAGCGTACGATAGCGCTAGCGATCAGCGCAGAGGTAACCGCCGTGTTGAGCGTTGTGGAGATGCGTGGCTACGCTGGCAATTTTCGGGAGCAAATCGCTAAGGGCGAGCGGGGAGAAGAAATGTATCTGCCGCCGTTGGCTATTTCGCGTGACTACTTTCCGGTAACAGGCAAAGCCGCAGAAAAGATCGGTACCTTACCCCGTCACCTCGCACATGCCGTAGTGACTTACTACGTCTGGGCAAACGCATTTATTGAGGATGCGACGATGGATCGAGGCAACGGCGGACGCTTCCCCGCAGCGGACCTTGTCCAGGTAAAGGACGCGCTCCGCGTGCTCGAAAAAGCGGAGGCGGCGGGGGAAATCGTCATTGGGCTGGTACGAGGCTACTACCCGACAGACGCTTCCGCTTGGAAACGGGTCCAGGCAGGCATGCGAAGAGCGCGAAGTGAGTTAATAGCATAGAGACAGCAGTGCTGCTATCTGTACACAGCAGCGCTTGCACCACCTTGACGGCACGCGGTGCGCGGTCAGGTTCTCATCACGAACATTCTGAAATCTAAAAATTTACCCTTGGCACTGACCTGGGACGATAGCCGCGAGAGGCACGTTTGATTTCTCCTCGAAGGCCCCACAGCGCTATCATCAGCGCCCCTCCACGCACGCGACCGATTGATGCGACGACTTTCTTTTTGCCTCTGCCTTACGTCTTCCGCACTGGCTGGCGCCGGCCTCCTACTAGCTGTGCAGACAGCAGTCTCGTTCCCAGAGGGGTTTTCGCCTAAGTCGAGCAGCGACCTCGCCTCATGGGTGCAAGCCTTCGGCTCCATAGCAGCGATTGGTGCCGGTTTCTTGTTGGCCTACCTGACTGAGAAAAAACGGGCCGCAGAAGACACACGGCGCGACTACGACAAGATGTGCAGGGCAATTGGATGTATCCAGAGTGAAGTCCGGACATGGTGGACTCAGGCAGCTACTTTTTTTGACGAGATGTTCACTTCGCCCAATGACCGTAAGATGTTGACGCAAACTATCGCCTACCAAATAGGGGACTCACCGGTCTTTACCGCTTTCATTGACCAAATTGCAGCCTTACCGGATGAACGAATGCGCGCTGCGATATTTGAAATGCAAGCGGCTCGCATTGGCCTCGGCGTTGCGTGCGGAGTTCGAAATGAAAGCCTGGCATCATCGGCTGCGGCTCAGCAGGGCGCTCTCCCCCAAGAAAAGCAAGATCGGTTGTATTGGGAGCTCCGCAAGCAGAACGACCAACTGAAGCGACAGGTTGAGAAAGTTCGAATGCTCGCTGCCGAGATCGAAGAATTTCAGATACCACCGTTCTCGCAACGATCGAGATAGGCACACAGGACGAGTATGCGGTTAGACAAAAACCGCGCGCAGGCGATTTGTTCTCGGCAATTCGGCGCGCAGGTCCGGTCAAATAGCGCAATCGACTTGGTAGGGGTCGAACTTCACAACCTCTTCGCCAATCCACTCGTTCACATGACAGCCAAGCGCGATTGCCCCGAAGCCACCCGAGTTACTGGGTACGATACCAAGTAACTGAGGAGGTACACGATGCGCGGCTAGAATGTCATCGCAAGTGATGTTATTGATGTTGAGGAACTCGTCTTTCGCCGTAACCTCGCTGAAGGGGATCGCCGGAACGCCGTCTTTCTTGCCGTTCGGTGCATACATGAATGGATTCCGGAAATTGCCCGGGCCCTTTGAACGCTTTATGGCATCGCGCAGCGCGTCAACATCGGTGGCATTTTGCACGGCGTAGGACGAATACAAAATGTACCCGGCGTGCGATCCGTTGAGGTAGTAACGACGTCAAAACAACGTCGCCGATTCATTCTAGAGCGCTGAGCTCAGCGCGCTCAGGGACTCAGGCAGGCCGTACACCGCAGTGCATTCCATCGAGGTTGGCGGGTTTACAACGGCCCTCGAGCTCGAAACCACCGACCGCGCCGATTTAGTCGCAGATCCGCCTAATACGTCCGACGGTGAGACTCAGGGCCGCTGACCTCAATCAGGGATTCGGATTCGTTGCCGAGGATACGAGAAGGTCTCGGCCTCTCTGCTGGCGGACCCGCTCTTCCTCTTCATCTGCGTGAGTCTTGATCGCATCAGCAGGAAGCAGCGTTAGGACGACAGTAAATAACTGGAAAAAAGTGAGTGCGATGAGGCACGCGTAAGACAACCCACGCACCCACTCAACGTGCATCACAAGGAACGCACTCTGCTTCAACAACGGTGCAGAAACCCCTAACGCCAAAATTATGCATAGGACTCCCGTTGAGTGCGCTACGGGCGTGAAAAATTTCCCGATGCCGCTTTGATTCCCTGGGACAGAGGTGCCATCCTGCCTGAAGGATCCACGCATTCTTTCAGGAAACACTATTGCCATCCATGCGCCAACGACGGCGAAGATGATCGCAGCAGTAGTCCGCAGTGCTTCGTAGAGTGGCCACTGCTGGGAAAACGGCACAAAGCGGCCGAAATATGCGCCAGCTGATACCGCGGCAATTGAAACCGCCCATGCCAAGACTTTGATGGCAACTCTATTGATCATGACGATAATAATTTCAAAATTTCCCCCGCCTGAGCTTCCAGCGCAGTAAGCATAACCGGCCCGCTAATCAGCTGCGGATTAACTTTATTCAACCGTAGAGTAAATTCATCTCTTGCCACCATACCGCTGAGCCAGCGAGGCTGGGACTCACCCTGCAGTCTAAATCCATAATCAGAATACTCCGAACTTCCGTTATTTTTTTTCCACTCATCAATGATGCTGCTCACATCTTGCGAAGTAACTTGAATATCTGTTTCCAAAGTCAACCGAGTGCTTGTGAGATTTGGCGAATACGTACCCATACTAAGACTCGAAAGCAGATGTTGCCAGTCCGCCTTCGACTTTCTATTCTGCATGGAAAACTCATCACGCCGATACATCTTGGTAATAGAGTCCGCATTATCTATCAGATATTGAAGATCCGCAGCTTTTGTGACAGGGACCACTCGAAAAGCAGGAGTGTACTTGCCTAACGGACTACCCGCATCTTTTCTGTAGGAGAAAATTGTCCTTTTTGCATCGGGTTTCGAATCATCCTTTACTGCATGTTTTGAATACTGCCGCAAGAATCCCTTGACGTAATCTTGCATCGCCGTAAGCCCGGCATACTTTCGACCAACCATAACAGTGGCCACAACATCAAACTGAGGAATGAACCAGAAATAGGTAGCAAAGCCCGGAATGTGCCCCGCCTTTACCTCGCTCAGTTCCATTTGCGCATTACCCACGCTCGACGTGCCGAGCAGCGACGGAATCCCGTCACCATCATGTGTTTGATTCCAAAGCGTCAGTAGACATGAGTTATTAGAAGGCGTTATTTCAGCGAGAAAAACAGGCAACTCGCTCGCATGCGAATGCGGGACATAAGTCTGTGTTTCCGTAAGCGACTTTGGGGCAGCAGACCACTTAATTAGGTCCATCAAAGTGGGGCCTAGACTGCCAAATGCCCGCGCTCGAGGCTTACCTGCAGCGATCTCATCGAGTGTCGGCGTGGGCGTTGCCGGAGCGGCCCCTACTGCTCCGGTGGGGCTTATCGGCTTCCTCTCGTAATACCCACAGCTTGATACTCGGAAGAAAGTTATGGTCACTTCGTGCGACATCCGCGCCTCATCGTAATAATTAGTCTTTTTGTCTGTTATCAGGTCGCATTAATTGAACCTGTCGTCATTCGCCGTCACGCGCGTTTCTTTGACTCGTCGGTGTGTTGAGCTGCCGCTCGGGCAAGTCTTCTCATACCTCCCCGATTTTCCGTAGGTAGGGACAGGTAGAGATCGAGCATCGCCTGCGGGTATTCATCCCGTGTAGCCAGCGAAGCTACGGGCGAGCAAATGCCGGTGACAACGAACAGAATATTCACACCCTTTGCGGCAGCAGCAGCGAGGCAATCACCGTCCGAACGCTTCCACCAATTCGCGATTGAACTCAGCTGCCTTCGACGCGCCGGCCGCTGACCCAAACTTGGTTTGGGTCAGCACAAGCCTTTCACGATCAATGCGCAAGCGGTCTCCAAAAACAGACATTCGACTCGCTTTTAATTTACAGCGCCACGTTTGTTGTACCGGATCAAGTTGTCACTCTTGATTTCACCTACCACACGTGAAACATACACGAAAGACTAGCGCTCGGGAGCGAAAGCCGCTGACTCGGATGATCGGCCTGCGCATTCCACCCGAAGAATTCGATGGTCGGACGCCAACACGGTCGACCGCAGATCAGCATAGATTACCTAGGGGCTTAAGCCTTACTGGGACTCAAAGCCCCACCCGGTGTGATCGTGAAGTTCACACCATTTCCCTGCTCGCTCATGACCGTGCTCCAAGAACTATCATTCGCCGCCGCGTGCGCTTCCTCGGCTTTGCGTGGGGACCTAGGCAATTGGGGGTACTTTTTCGCAACGCACCGCCGGCTGTTTAGATAGATACCCCAAACATACCCCTGAGAACACTTGCTGGGGCTGGGCGGCAATGGGCACCAAAGGGAAAAGACCTGCATAGCAAAGACCAATGCGGGATTCTGGGCAATATTGGGCACTGCCAGGCAATATCTGGCAGAGAAGATCAGATTCGAACCCGCGGTACATTTCCACGTACACCTGATTTTGAGGCAGGATCATCCCACCTTGCCCAGACAAAGACGAGCGGATCGCTCAAGCCTTTGATATCGAAGCGAATTCTGGTGCGAGGGAGGGGACTCGAACCCCTACACCTTTTACGGCGTCAGGACCTAAACCTGGTGCGTCTACCAATTTCGCCACCCTCGCACACGCCAACGGGAACAAACCGTACCTGGGCGCTTGCGCGTCAGGCGATATGGTCCGGGGCGGGCCCGAAGCGCATATCCGCCGGTCTGTCCGAATCGGCGAAGCGACGATTGTAGCCGAGCCTGGAGCCAGTTTTGCCTGGGAGGCGGGAATTTTTAAGGTGGGGACGGTACAATTCCTGCTATGAATCCACGCCTCGACGCTCTGCAACCCTACCCGTTCGAAAAGCTGCGCGCACTCCATGCGGGTGTTGTGCTGCCGAGCGGCCTGCGACCGGTCAATCTGTCGATCGGTGAACCCAAGCATCCGACGCCCGCTTTTATCGAGCAGGCGATCGTTGCGAACCTGGCCGGGCTGTCCGGCTACCCGCCGACGTTGGGCCCGCTGTCTTTGCGCACGGCTATCGCGCAGTGGCTGCAAAAGCGCTATGCCCTGCCCTTGATCGATCCGGCCACGCAGGTGCTGCCGGTTCTTGGCTCGCGCGAGGCGCTGTTTTCCTTCGTGCAGACGGTGATCGATCCGGCGCGTGGGGGCGTGGTGCTCAGCCCGAATCCGTTCTATCAGATCTATGAAGGCGCTGCCTTGCTGGCGGGCGCGCGTATCGAGTTCGTCAATGACGATCCGGCGCGTGGCTTTGCTTGCGACTGGGACAGCGTGCCGGAATCGGTCTGGAAGGACACCCGTCTGGTCTTTACCTGCTCGCCGGGCAATCCGGCTGGGCATGTGATGTCGCTGGAAGAATGGAAGACGCTGTTCGAGCGTGCGGACAAGTACAACTTCGTGATCGCGGCGGACGAGTGCTATTCGGAAATCTATCTGGACGAGGCCGCACCGCCGGTCGGCGCGCTGGAAGCGGCGCACAAGCTGGGGCGCACGGATTTCCGCAATCTGATGATTTTCTCCAGCCTGTCCAAGCGCTCGAACGTGCCGGGCATGCGCTCGGGCTTCGTGGCCGGCGACGCCAAACTGGTGAAGAAATTCCTGCTGTATCGCACGTATCATGGCTGCGCCATGAGTGGCGTGGTGGCGGCGGCCAGCGAGGCTGCCTGGCTGGATGAGGCGCACGTGGTGGAGAACCGCCGCCTGTATCGCGAGAAGTTCGATGCAGTCGTGCCGATTCTGCAGGGCAAGATCGATGTGACGCGTCCGCCGGCCTCGTTCTATTTGTGGGCTGGCGTGAAGGGTGACGACACGGCGTTTGCGCGTGACCTGCTCGAAACCGAAGCCGTCACTGTTCTGCCGGGCAGTTATCTGGCGCGTGATGCCTGGGGTCGTAATCCGGGCGCCGGCCGTATTCGTATCGCGCTGGTCGCGCCGCTGGCCGATTGCGTGGAAGCTGCCGAGCGCATTGCGCGTTTCGCTGCCGCCCGCTAAGCCTTGCATGGCGATCGTGCTCTGAATGAAGAGAGCCGGCTGCATCAAATACCGGTGGAAGCTGCGTCACAACGGCGCTTGCTCTCCGCCTTTGCAATTCAGTTCGACGCGCCCAATCAAGCGTGTCGATCTCATTTTTCCCGCGCGTGCCGTGTCTGATCGGCACCTTGTCCGAACCCAATTTCTGGAACCCTCATGAGCCTCCAAGCCCTGCAACAAACCATTGAACAAGCCTGGGAAGACCGCACGACGCTGTCCGCTGCCTCGGCCCCCGCCGCTGTGCGCGAAGCGGTCGCCCACGCCATCGACGCCCTCGACAACGGCTCGCTGCGCGTGGCCGACAAGTCGTCTGGCGAATGGGTTGTGCACCAATGGCTGAAGAAGGCTGTGTTGCTGTCCTTCCGCCTGGAAGACAACACCGTGCAAGGTTTCGGTGACGGCGCCCCGATCCAGTTCTACGACAAGGTCCCGACCAAGTTCGCGTCCTACACCGAAGAAGACTTCAAGAAAGGCGGTTTCCGCGTGGTGCCGCCGGCTGTTGCTCGTCGCGGTTCCTTCATCGCCAAGAACGTGGTCTTGATGCCCTCTTACGTGAACATCGGCGCCTATGTCGATGAAGGCACCATGGTCGACACCTGGGCCACCGTGGGCTCGGCAGCACAGATCGGCAAGAACGTTCACCTGTCGGGTGGCGTGGGCATTGGCGGCGTGCTGGAACCCCTGCAAGCCAACCCCACCATCATCGAAGACAACTGCTTCATCGGCGCGCGCTCGGAAGTGGTCGAAGGCGTGGTCGTGGAAGAGAACTCGGTGTTGTCGATGGGCGTGTTCATCAGCCAGAGCACCCGCATCTATAACCGCGAAACCAAGGAAATCATCTACGGTCGCGTGCCGTCGGGCTCCGTGGTCGTCCCGGGCACCCTGCCCTCGGCTGACGGTTCGCACAGCCTGTACGCGGCCATCATCGTCAAGCGTGTCGACGCGCAGACGCGCGCCAAGACCAGCATCAACGATCTGCTGCGAGCATAAGCAATGA
>Ga0308159_1004708_pt1 | contig 12194 bp, 9 predicted proteins | sample PhyCR1_FD_201040 | JGI IMG/M metagenome (GOLD analysis project Ga0308159, IMG submission 201040) | Phyllosphere microbial communities from UC Gill Tract Community Farm, Albany, California, United States - DLSLC.R1 | ecosystem: Host-associated > Plants > Phyllosphere > Unclassified | place: USA...
CTATTTGCCGTCGGTAAGACGTACCTCATCGCATCAGCCGACAATTACATCTCCGATTGCGACAGCGGCATCACAACGGACGACCTACGACAGCTCTACCTCGAAGCCTTCACCACGCCGACGAACGGCGGCTGAAAAGATTCAGGCGGGACGCCTCGTCGTCACGAGGATTAGGCGCCTGGAGCTGAACCCGGTCTTGTGGACACCTGAACTGAGTGGCGAGAGTCGTTCGTGAAGGAGTCATGATGCCTGCCGCTCACCCGGTGGAGTTTCGTCGGACGGCGGTTGCGCTCGCGCGGTCGAAGGAGAAGCCGGTCGCGCAGCTCGCGGCCAATCTGGGGATCAGTGAGTCGTGTCTGCACGGTGGATGAAGGTCGCTGACGTTGATGAGGTCGTCCAGGAAGGCGTGACGTCGGAGGAACGTGCCGAGTTGGTCCGGCTGCGGCGAGAGAACCGGGTTCAGGCCGCGGAGATTGAGATTCTCCGGCAGGCGTCTGCGTACTTCGCGCGGGAGGGGTCGGCCCAAAAGGGTCTTCCCGGTGATCGACCGCCTTGTCTCCGCTGGGATCGACGGGGCCCTTGCCTGCCGGGTGGTGGGAGTCTTGCGGTCCGGCTTCCTCGGGCAGGCGATCTTCGAATGGATCGAGGCCTGATACAACCGGAGACCTCGGCACGGTCCCTGCGGACGAGCTTCTTTCGGACAGTAACGGGCCCGACTTCCACGAATGCAGCCTGTGATCAACCAGGCCATACACGCGCTCCGAGTGTCTCAACAAAGCGGTGCCAAGCTCGCTGAAACTCAAAGAGCCTCCCCGCGCGTCTGCGGAAGGCCCTTTGAGTGAATCCATCGAACGAGCTTTTTCGTCCGAAGGTTGGAAAATTCTTGAATTGGTCGACCTAATACACCGCTGTTCCGAAAATTCGACAACGGTGGTCAGTCGTCCTGTGGTTGACATGCACGAGCACAACCATGCCCCGATGCAGCCGATAGATCCGCTGCCTGCGCCGCGTCGTTGGACGCGCCTCAGCCTCGCTGACCGTGCCCGTGTGGTCGAGCGGTACGAGGCAGGTGAGGCATCGACGAGCCTCGCTGCTGAGTTGGGAGTTGCGAAGTCCACGATCCTCGCCATCCTGCGCGAGGCAAATGTGGTGGTGCGTCGGCAGCCGTTGACGCCGCAGCAGGTGTCCGAGGCTGCGGCTCTGTACGGGTCAGGTTGCTCGATGTCTCAGGTCGCCGCCAGGATGTCGCACAAGCAAGACACGATCCGACTCGCCTTGAAGGCTGTTGGTGTCCGCATGCGACCGCCGACAGGTCACTAGCAGGTACGGGCATGCGGCTGATCATTCGAGAATCGTTCGCGCATTCGCCCCGGGTCAGCGCATGTGACAAGGGTGACTGCGTTCGTCGCTGCGTCGAACTTCAGAGATAGGAGTCGGCGGGTTACTCGGCCGCTAGGCATTTCAAAGTCGGCGGATTCCGCGAGCAGTGGTGTTTCATCTGGTGCGTAAGGCGACACGCAGGCGGTGCTCGCTGACCCTGCACGTTGTCGGGAATTGGGGTGCTGGGTGGACCGTGCGCCCGCGCTTCGAGAACTGGGACGAGCTCGGAGATGACCTGAATTGTGCATTGGTATTAATTATCTCCCGCTGAGCATATGGCGGACGTCGTCTAGGAGTGTCCGCTGCATGGTCAGCGCGCCATCAGGGAGGTTCACCTTCAGAGTAGACCGACGCAACAAGCGTCCAGCTGTCACCAGCTCCCAGTCTCCACGGAAGTACGCGTCAGAAATCTCGACGAAGAGATGAAGACTTTTGAGGACATCGGCGTCGTCCATCTCCTCGTCGAAGATGCCGTAGGTGAAGCCGCTGTCGGTATCGATGATGATCCAGTCGACGCCGGGAGACGAGATGACGCACTGACGTGAGGGGTTCGCTACGTCCTTGATGACGAGGCGAGCAACTTGACCGTCATCCTCAATAGTCCATGTTGCAGGATCTCCCTGGTCTGAGCGAAACGTCTCGAATGTCCTGAGTGCGTCATCTTTCCCGAGCATGCTCAGCGCCTTCTCCACATGTACTTCTCCCAGCCAGTCCTGTTGTTTGTAATCACGCCGACGCGCCGTTCCATGTGAATGTGAATGGGTTGGGCCCTCTGTCGCCATCCGGGGAGTTTTGCCCAGTGCTTCTTCTGCGCGCCAATTGATACACGGAAAGGTGATCCCTTAGTTGTCGGGCCAACTCTCAGTATGTTGTTGTTCTTCACGACATGCTTGAACTTCGTTATCGCCTTGCTGGCGGCCGACTTCGAAGCTGTTGCGGCAGCCTTCGCGGCCGTCGCGACCTTTGAGCCCGCCGCACGTGCGACGGTAGCAATCTTGGAAGCTTTAGCGATACCCACAACTAGACGAGTCGCGATGACAGCGCCCTTGATTGCCAGTCCGGCGGCCGTCCCGACTCCCGGGATGAACATCATTGCGGTCGACGCGATATCGAGAGCTAGAAGCCAATCGAACTCACCGTCCAGGTCGGATGAACCGATTGGGTCGGTGGGCCACGCGTAGTCGTTGTCTACTCCGCCTTCCACCGGGTCTGTCTGCAGGAACCGGCCCAGCGACGGTACGTAGAGGCGTGACCCCATCTCAAGCATGGTGACGGTGCCGACGCGGTACGCCAGCTTCATACTTTCCTGATGCCAGCCGGACCTGTCTCCGTTGGCGTTGCTGTCGTCGGCGGACGCCGTGCCAATCGCGCGATTAGTGGCATGAAGTGGCTGGCCGAACGGATCATGCAGCGAGAGCGCGCCTGTAGAAGTTCCATTGCCTGCCGCGATGGTGTGGCCTAGCACACCGGCGTACGCCCATTCCCGGTTGGTTCCGATCATGCTGACTGAAGCGCCGCCTGGCAGGTTGAGAACCTGCTTTGTGACGCTCTGACTCTGTGAGGCCCAGGGCGCGTCTACATCGCCCGAGTGAAGGTACTTGGTTACGGACTCCGACCCTCCCGCGGGAGTAGTTCTCTGTGCGACAACGCGTCCCTCGGGATCGCGATCAATCTTTACGATCGTTCCGTCCGCATATGTAATCATCCGGTGCTGTCCCCGCGCGTCGTACGCGACGGTCATGTCACCCAGTCGGGTCATATTTCCGGCTGCGTCGTAGGTGATCTCGCTGCTGGGCAGCCCGTCTGCTACCGCGTGAGCGCCTGCAACGGCGCCTGTGACGGCGCTCGAAGTGAGTCGATCCGCCCAGTCATAGCAGTAGTTCGTGGTGGTCACCTGCGCCTGTGACGTGCCCGGTGCGGTATAGCGGTCTGTCACTCGGGACCGGTTCCCAGAAGCCCCCGCGGCCTGATTTGCCCCGCATCCGCCGGACGAGGAGTACTCGTAGGAAAGGTCGTGCGAGGGGATCGTAGCTGAGGTGAGCCTCCCTGCCGCGTCGTAGCCGTATGTGGATGTGTGGACCGTGCTTCCCCGCGTGACCGCGTTCCGCGCCACGCGACCAGACTGTGACCGCACAACCTCGTCTGTGATCGTCTCTGATGACGGGAAAGTCCAATTCAGTCGCGTGAGTCTGGCGGCCTTATCCCTTCCGACGGACGCGAGCTGTGCACCACCGGCGTAGATAATAGATTTGAGCTGTTGGGTCGCATCGTAGCTGGGTGCTGCCAGAACGGTCCCGCCGACCTTGACGGACGTGATCTTCCCGTCGGCGTCATAGCTGTACTCCGTTTTGGAGGTAGAGCCGCCAGCTGGGGTGGTGGATGTCGACATCAGTCTGCCGGTGCGGGGGTCGTATTCGGTTGTCGTGACCGTTCCCCAAACATCCTCGTAGCGGGTCACCTGGCCGATCAGATTCGTATCGATCGTGATCGTCGAGCCGTTGGGAGATCCGGCAACGCTGTTGTCCGCGACCGTCTCGCGTTGCCCGACTTCGTTGGTCGGTCCCTGAGCTGACACGACTGTTCGGCTTGGCGTGCCGGCGGGCCCCCTATAGGTCTGCTTCGTAAGATCTCCGCGGTGGTCGTATTCGTTGCACGACCAATCTGCGTCGCCAGAGGTCTTATTTCCGGCGACCCGGCCCATGATGTCGTACACATACTCGGTTATGACCCCATTGCCCGTCGCGCTGGGCCCAGTCGTCGATTTCAATGCACCGAACTGACGTACACCCCCGACGTTGCATACGTCCGGGGCCGATTCGAGGTCGCCCCAGTGCTGGTAGCTGGTCCGCGCCGAGACCGGAGCATTCGTCCCGGTTGCTGCGGGAAGTGTTTTTGATTCTCTTCTGAGCCAACCAGCTGCGCCGGGCTGCTCGTAGGTTGTCGCGGTCTTTAGGTTGAGCCCGCCGGGGTTCAGGGTCGCGGATACTGCTTGCCCCAGCCATGGATGGGCGTACTCAAAGGAGGTTGAGACGCCTGGAACAGCTGTCGACGCCAAACCGCTATTGGCTGGAATTGAGTCGTCCACCGTAGATGAGGTGACGAGCCCGTAGTCGGGTTGCAGTGCGCTGCCGGGGACCGTCTCGAAGCTACCCTGTGACGGCGTTGCCCATTTCAGCTGGAGGAGCGCCGGGCCCGTCACCTCGTGGTACTCGAGCCGCACCCGCCTCGTCTCGCCCGCAACAACGGTAATCTCTGCCGAAGTGACGTCCGTGGCTCCCTGCGGTCCCCACTTGTCAATCTGGATGATGTCGTTGAGCCACAGGCGGACGCCGTCATCGCTTCTCGTCTGCAATCTATACGTCCCCGCCGTGGGGAATGTGATCAGCCCGGTGAGCCTGACGGAGAAGTTGTCGCTCGATACTCCGGGCGCCGGCGCATCTGTTCCCCAGTCGCGGACCACCGCGCCTCCAGAGGCCCCGTGGAGGCCGAGGCTGAAGAACGCAGGTTGGCCTGTGAGCTGCTGAGTGTTCGAGTAATACGCGGCGTTCAGCCCCTGCATTCCCGAATCGTATTGAGTGGATGTGTGCCCGGGCACGATGCCGCAGTCGGTTGCTGATTCTGGATTTGAGATGGGCAGTCCGGACGCCTGGAAACATGCTTCGGGAGCCGGCCCATACTCGTGTATTTTGCGGTCGGTGAGGGCGTCATAGATGTTGGTTGTCTTTACCCCCGGCGTCGTGGTCGACGCGAGGAGCAGATCTTTCGTGGGGTGCCACTGGTTGGTGGCGGTGCTCCCCATCGGACTACTTGAGGTGAGCTGCCGCCAGGTCTTGTCATACGTGACGGACGCTGTCGAGTCGGGCACGTCAGGCAAGGTGACGCTTGCGCTCCCAGCTGCGGGGTCGTATGAGTAGGCCTTCTGCATTCTGATTCCCACGCCATTGCCTGCGGGCTGCGTAACGGAGGTCACCCGGCCACCCTCGTACTTCACGTCGAGGTATGGCGGCTCGAACTGGGCAGGTTCTGCCCGGCTGAGCAAGTAGTCGCTCGCGACTGTGTCCTGGATGCCCGTCAGTATGCGGTCCTGATACTTGAACCAGGTTCGTTCGGCGCCCGGATCTTCGATCATCCAGAGCGCTTCGTTCGGGCCGTAGTACAAATTAGTCTCGAGGCCGTCGGGGTACTTGATCTTGCAGAGCATGCCGACGGGTGGGGTCCAATATGACGGGGGCAAGCCGTGGCAGTTTTGGGAGTCCCAGTCCGTAGCACCGTTGAAGTAGACGAATTCAACTTTCCGAAGGTAATTGTTGCCGTCCTTGGACGCCGGGTCGAGCACTGCGCTCACCCTGCCGGTCGAATCCCGCTGCAAGATGGGCGTTGCTGGTCGCATGCCATCTGCGGCTGGCGTTGCCGACTCGAGAGATCCATCTGCTGCGAACTGATAGATGGTGCCGTCTTCGTCGCGGTAGACCACACGACCGCGAGCGTCGAGGCTGACGGTGCCGTATTCACCCTCGGGCGGGGTATACCCGCCGGCGGAGGCTTTGGTGTGGGTGTGTGCCGTTCCCGTCGCATCGGTAAGAACGACGGCCGATTCTGAGATGGCGGCGGTTGCCCAGGCGGTGACATCGCCCGCTATGGGAACGGAAGCCGACCAGCCTTCTGGTAGTACTGAGGCACGCCGGCTCAGCCAGTTCGCTGGGACAACTACAGGCCCGACCGAATCGTTCATGTCGTCGGCCCACAGCTCGACGCCGGCAGCGCCGACTCCTTCGAAGAAATCGAGTTGCAGGGGGAGTTGTCCAGTCGAGAGATTCATGTCGCCGCCCCACTCGACGGGGGTAGCACCGTGTTGCCAGCGATCGAGGACATTCACGTTGTTGACGCGGAGACGCACCCCGTCGTCATGCTTCACCCCGAATCGCCAACGAGATGATGCGTGGGGGAGTCGAACAAATCCAGCCCAGCGCGTAATGAAGTGGTCAGCGGGAACAGCTCCGCCGGGCGACTGATCGCCCCACTCGAAGGAGACAGACGGGTCATTGCGGACCATAAGGGGAGCTTTCCCGTCCAAGCTGTACCCGGTCGGACTCGATGGGATATTGCCCGCGGCGTCTCGAGCATCGAAGTAAGAGCCGGTCAACCCGTAGTTAGAAGAACGCACCGCCTGCGAGTTGTAGACGAACGACATTCCCATAGGTCCGCCGACGGTCTGTACGGTCGGAGAATTAAATGCCACATTCGCATTGCCGTTCGCCATGTTGACGGCGACTGGGCCCGCGACATCGAACGGGGATGGCCCAGTAGACCCTAGCCGCATGTCGACCTTAAACTTCTTCACCCACGCGGGGTACACGTTTTTGCTGAGGCCGTCGTGCGGTTGCACTATCCAGGAATAGATGCCGCCATCCGTGAGTGTTCCCTCCGGAACCGTCCAGCGCACCTTGCCATCTGGATCAGCCGGGATAAGACCCGAAGTGTGTACCGCCCCCGTCCTACCATCTGACCCGGTGGCAAGCTTGAACTCGTACTTGACCTGACCCCCCGCTGGCACCGCATCGGGGTCTGAAACGCTGTCGACGACCAGGGTCGGAGTGCGCGAGGTCACGATTTCAGGCAGCCCCGTTGCGTTACCAGGGGACGCGCTGCCTACGGGCGGGGTCTCAGGCACTCTTTGAGTCTTGAGATTCCATACGCCACTCCAGCGATCGGTCGATTGTCCTCCCTGGCCGTTGTGCCCGTCAACGGTTCTGACCTGCCAGTAGTAGGTGGTGTCAGGTCGGAGGCGCCCTTCGGGCACAGTCGCTTGCTTCTCGTTTATCCACCCCGACTCCCAGAGAACGTTGGACATGTCCGAGTTCTGAGAAACTTTGAACCAGTACTGCGGTGTCGAGTATGGCGAAAATCCTTGCCCGTTCAGCGTCAGGGTGGGGGTGAGCGAGGCGCCCGTTGAGCCGTTCGAAGGAGAGTTCTGGCCCACGGTGGGGAAAGGCCAGTACTCGATGAAGACCTCGACGCCGATTCGCTTGTGAGAATAGTGGCTGTGCTCGGCGCCACGAATCATGAAAGTAACGCCGGAGTCACCCTGGGAGAACGCCCACGCCAGACGGTCTCGGATTGCATCGCCCGATGTCCAGGTGTGGTTGTTGGATATTTCGTAGCCCGTCAGGCCGTGACCCGTGCAGTTGTAACCAAGGCAATTCGCGTGGCTGATCCAGCCGCCCTCATTTTGCGAGGCAAATCCGCCGTAGCCAATTCCGAGCTGCGCGTAGTTGATGAATTTTCCAGGGGCGTCAGCGTAATTGAAGTTTGCGAGGGCGCGCCAGTAGACGTTCTGGTTGTTCTGTCGTGTGTTTCCAACATGCAGTTCGCCGTTGTAAACGGCACCGTCGGACTTGAACGACCGGGTGTAAGCGGAGCCGTGCTGGATGGTTGGGTCGATGTAGACGGGGTACTCACGCTCCGCGGCTTTCAGCCAAGCGGGATCTACCTCGACCGTGTACTTCCAGGACGTCTCGTCCACAGGTTCCAGGCGGAGAGCGGGGTTGATGAGGAAGTCCGAGCGTTGCCACTCAACTCCGGATGAGTCCCATACAACTGGTGCGGGTATATGCATGACGACGTCGCCGTTGACGTCAGCGAACTCGACCAGACCGCCGTCTTGGACGGTGGGTTTGAGTGAGGGTGCTTCGACGAGCCAGGACCAGGTTGGGGTGGACGGGGCCCTCTCGAGGACGAGCGCTTCCTTTACTCCGGTGTTTTCAACGATGTACTTCAGGTCTGCGTGTGGGGCGACGTTGTGGTACATGAGGGTATCGTTCGAGCGGTCTCCTGCGGACGACTCCAGAACCGGAGTACCCCCCGCAATGCCGACCATCGAGAAAGAGAGTGCATGCCCGTCAGTAGATACTGAAACGGCGTTGGGCGCGTTCGCTCGCTGCGAGAATTCGGGTGCCAGCGGGTGGGACTGCACCTCCCAGCCGCCGGGCCTCGGTTCGATGACTGTGGAAATTTCTTCCCACTGACCCTCGTTTTGATAGTTAATGGGCTCAGTGGCTTCCTGCAGGATTCGGGAACCATCCCCCCGCTGGAACGTGGTCGAAAATTCATCGCGTTCCGCGACGGGAAGCGATTCCGTCTCGCTCTCCAGAGCGTCTTGGCTTGGAGACGCCGGGGCGACGGGCTGGGTCAGTTCGAGCGTGCTGGCAGAGTCGAGCGCCAGGTCCGACGAAAAGTCGCCGACAGGCATGGCGGGGGGCTCCATGTCGGCCTCATCGGCGGGCATGCCCATCAGGCTCACCTGTTCGGCGGTCAGCATGCTCGAGCCGGGGATCTTGCCTCTGTCCGGGCGCTCTCTCTCAACTTCGGGTATCTGAGTCGCCAATACGGATGCAACGGAAGCGTCCACGGGTAGTACAACCAATACGGTTGCGAGGAGCGCGGCAGTAACAAGTGACAGATGTTTCGGGCGCAGCACAACGCCGCCTTTCGGGTAGACGTTTGCAGGCTCGGCCAGCCGTCGACGTACCGGGACTCCCCCTGGATTCTCGGATAACGCAGACACTACACACATAAAACGCAGAGGCGCTGTCCCCCCTTCGGGGGACAGCACCTCTGCGTTTAGTTCTCAGGAATGCTTCGCGCGTCGATAGCTGGTCCTTCTAGGCCGGTACCGCGCCGACATATCCTCGTCGAGATGTTCGAGTGAGGGCGACATGGTGGGGCTCGTTCAGTGGTACTCGAACAAATCAGGCAGGGCCTCCCACCTCCGTAAGCTAGCCGCAGCAGGACCTGGCCGGCGTCCGGATACGCAGCGAACCATGCCTCGTAAGGCTCGGCAGCTGACTGACGACGAGAAGATGGCGTTTGTCGAGGGCTACGAACGAGGTGAGCCGATCGCCGACCTAGCCACGAAGCTCAATGTCCATCGGACGACGCTCGACAACCTGGTCAGGCGTCTCGAGCTCACCCGCGAGGATCCCGATGCCGTTCCTCCGGCGGTCAAGGATGCGATCGTTACGTCGTATCTAGCAGGGGAGACGCTTGCAGTCATCGGGACCCGGCATGGCTTCAGCGCTAATAAGGTGCAGCGGCTTCTGGTCGCGGCGGGGGAATCAACGAGACCACGCGGACCCCGGGGTTCGTCGCTTAGTGCGGGACAACTCGCGGAGGTGACGCAGAAGTACGAGGCTGGCGAGTCGATCGGAGCGCTGGCCGAAAGCTATTCGGTCAGCTATGCGCACGTTCGGAGGCAGCTAATTGCGGTCGGAACTGTTCTTCGCTCGCGCGGCGGCGCACGCAACTAGGGCGACGGGCTGGCACCTCTGGTGGACCGGGGCGCCCCCGGGGCCGCGTGCCGATCTCACTCCAAGTCGACGTCGGTGTAGCCGGACGGCATTTTGATCGCGGTCTTCGCGAACGGGGTGAATGGGGTGAAGGGAGTGAACGGGGTAAAAGGCGTGAACGGGGTAAAGCGTGAGGGCGGGTCCGTTCTCCGCAAGAATCGATCACCCACAATCGTTCCGAGGTATCGCTCCGACCCGCCTTCACCAGCGCAGTGGCCTTCATATCGGAAACCCACGTCAGCGACCTCTACGCAGCCCGCGACGAGTACCTGACCTGGCGGCGTAAGGACTTCCACCTGTTCATGCACCACCTGAGCGAGAACATGATCACGTTCGTACCCGCCATCGATCGGTGGAAACAACACTAACCGTCACCCGCGGGGCCAGACGCGCAGCCAGCCGCCTGGCCCCACGCCCCATCCACGGAGAGCAGAGAGCGTCTCAGAGTCGCCAGAGTTTTCCCCAGCTCAGCGATGCAAAAAGCACATCACCAAACATCTCGACTCAAGAGGTGAAGTGAGCGTAAATCAGGAGGCCACGTCCGCCACTCGAGCGGCAAGGCCACTATCGAACGGAGGCCCCATGAAAGACGTTCAATCCACTAAACCCGCGAGGCGGGCATCATTCTCCGGGTGGGAGCAGCTTCTCGGTCTGGACGGCTCATCTCCGCGCGAGATCGAAGCGAGCCCCGGGGGAGAGGCGGTGCTCTATTTCCGTGTTTCAACGACACGACAGATGAACACTGCGATTGACATCGACGCGAACGGCAACTCAATCGCTACTCAGCGGGAGGCCTGTCGCAGCCGCGCGCGGCGAGCCCAGGCGACCGTCGTGAAAGAGTATCTCGAGCCGGGTAACTCGGCCCAATCGATCTCCAAACGGCCTGTTTTCTGGGAAATTCTGCGCTACGTCGAGGAACATCCCGATGTTAGGTACGTGGTGATTTACATGCGGTCTCGGGCGTTTCGTAACCTCGCAGACGCCGCCATAACGAAACGCATCCTTGCCAGCATGGGCGTCAAGCTCATCTCTGCCAAGGAAGACTTCGGTGAGGGGTATATGGCGGACGCAATGGAAGCTGTCACCGACATTATGAACGAGGTCCAAGTCCGTCAGAGCGGCGAGGATATAAAGCAGAAGTTGCTCAACAAGGCGAAACACGGGGAACCGTCAGTCGCGCGAAGCTGGGATACAAGAATGCCCGCGTCGAGTTCGACGGCCGACTCATCAACACGATCAGTGTGAACGAACGCCGCGCGCCCCTGATCCAGTGGGCGTTCGAGCAGTACGCAACCGATGAACACTCCGTGTGGCAGCTCGCCTCTCTCCTGGGCGATATGGGGCTCACGACACGGGCATCGGCAAAGCGCCCAGAGCGGCCGGTGTCGGCGAGCGCCCTCGCCAAGATCCTTCGCGATCCCTACTACACCGGGATTCTGCCGTTCGAGGGAAGGTTGTACCCAGGGCGTCACACCGCCCTCGTCTCGAATGAAACGTTCGCCGCCTGCCAGAGAATCCTGGACCGCAGGAACAGAAGAGGGGATCGAGATTTTGTGCACTTTCACTACTTGAAGGGGCTCCTGCATTGCGGCCTGTGCGCTGCCGAGGGGCGAACACGTCGTCTCGTCTACACGCAGAGCACGGGCAACGGGGACCCTATGAGTACTGGGTGTGCTCCGGTAAGCAGCGCGATAGCTGCTCCCTTGGCTCCGTGCGTATGGAGGAGGTCGAGGATCTTGTTGCGCGCGAGGTTGTTAGGGAAGGCTTCACACCGGCGGATGTCACCGCAATGCGATCTCAGCTTGCGATAACACACGAGCACCTTGCGCTCAAAGACCAACAAATGAAGTCTGCTCTCGCCGCTGAGCAGCGAAAGCTGGAAGATCAAGAGGAGCGCCTGATCGAGCTGGCGGCTGATGGGGCGGTAGCCACTCCGAAGCTGCGGGAAAAGTTGAATCAGATCACTCTGCAGAAGAAGGTCGTCCCTGAGAAGCTTGGTCGCACCCTCGCGAGCCTTGACGCGGGCATCGAGCGAGCACATGCGCAGCTTGATCTACTCAAGGACCCGGGCCAGCTATACCGCGCGGCGCCAGGGAACGTTCGTCGCGATGTTCTCGCTGGGCTCTTTCGGCAGTTCACGGTCTTCAAGACGGCGGAGGGCGAGGTGGCGATCGGAAGCGAACGCACCGTGATCAACCAGGCCATGCACGCTCTCCGAGCGTCTCAGCGAAGCGGTGCCGAGCTCGCTGAAACCCAAAGAGCCTCCCGCGCGTCTGCGGAAGGCCCTTTGAGTGAATCCATCGAACGAGCTTTTTCGTCCGAAGGTTGGAACATTCTTGAATTGGTCGGGGTGACAGGATTTGAACCTGCGGCCTCGTCGTCCCGAACGACGCGCGCTACCAAGCTGCGCCACACCCCGTTGCAACTAGAAAAGTCTACCCTGCCCGGAGCGGTGCTGCGAACCACGGG
>Ga0308159_1004709_pt1 | contig 12191 bp, 14 predicted proteins | sample PhyCR1_FD_201040 | JGI IMG/M metagenome (GOLD analysis project Ga0308159, IMG submission 201040) | Phyllosphere microbial communities from UC Gill Tract Community Farm, Albany, California, United States - DLSLC.R1 | ecosystem: Host-associated > Plants > Phyllosphere > Unclassified | place: USA...
TTGCGGTGGTTCTCCACAGTGATAATTTCAAAAACGATTAAACACTGTAGGAGCTCACGAGCACCGCGAGGCAGCGATAGCGGTTTGTCTGATACACCGCCATCGCTGCCTCGCGGTGCTCGTGAGCTCCTACAGGTTCAGATAGTTATTCAAGCTCAGCCAAACACCGCTCAAAAATATCCAGCCCCTCACTCAACACCTCGGGCTCGATGGTCAGCGGCGCCAGCAGTCGAATAATGTGCCGGGCCTTGCCGCTGGGCATCAGCAGCAGACCGGCATTGCGGGCCGCTTCCAGTAGTTGAGCGAGTTGTTGCGTGCCGGGTGCGCCGTCTTTGGTGATCAATTCGATACCACGCATCGCGCCCATGCCGGTCAGGCGGCCGAGGTGCGGCGACAGCTTGCTCGCTTGCCAGGCCTGATAACGGCTGACGATCATGTTTTCCTGCATCTCGCCCCAGGCCGATAGATTCTCATCGCTCATCTGCTCAAGGCTGGCAATGCCCGCCGCACAGGCAATCGGGTTGCCGGAATAGGTCCCGCCCAGCCCGCCTTTGGGCAAGGTGTCCATCAGCTCACGTCGGCCAACCACCGCACCCAGCGGAATGCCGAATCAGATCCGGCTCGATGCCCAGTCGCGTAAAGGCAAAACGCTGCCCGGTACGACCGAAGCCGGACTGGATTTCATCGGCAATGATCAAGATGCCTTTTTCATCACAGAAAGCGCGCAGTGCCTGGGCGAATTCCGGCTCCATGACCAGAAAACCACCTTCACCCTGAACCGCTTCGAGGATGAAACAGGCGACGTCATTCACATCGATTTCGACGCTGAACAATCGGTCCATGGCCTTGAGCGCCTGCTCGGTGCTAACCCCGTTGTCCTTGCTGGGGAACGGGATGTGAAACACCGGGCCCGGTAAGACACCGACCTTTTGCTTGTAGGGCGCGACCTTGCCATTGAGGTTAAGCGTCGCCAGGGTCCGGCCGTGGAAGCCGCCGTCAAAGGCAATGATCGCCGTCTTGCCAGTGGCGCCGCGCACAATTTTCAACGCATTTTCTGCCGCTTCCGCACCGCTGTTGGTGAGCATGCCGCTGAGGGGGTAGGACACCGGAATAAACTTTTCCAGCTTGTCCATGAAGCGGGTATACGGCGCATGGGGCACAGCATTGAAGCAGTAGTGAGTCAGTTTGGTGGCCTGATCCTGAATGGCCGCCACTACCTGCGCATTGCAGTGCCCCAGGTTCAACACGCCAATGCCGCCGACAAAATCGATATAGCGCTTGTTGTCGGTGTCCCAGACTTCGGCATTCTTGCCGTGAGACAGCGTTAATGGATGCACATGAGAAATGGACTGGCTGATGTTTTCGCGGCTCATGATCGGTCACCACTCGCGGCTGCAATAACGTCCGAAGCCGGAGAAAGTGATGGATTAATACAGCGCGTATGCGAAGACATTAGGAGCAACCTGGGTCAGAGATGTTGCCCCTATATAAGCGAGGAAGGCCGACCGCCCACAAGCGAAATAAACTCGCGCCGTCATTCCATTAAGTCGGGAAGTGCTCAGATCCACACATCATTGACCGCTGTTCTGTCGCTCTGCTCATCACCGGTATTCAATACGCCACGTGGCTCGATCAAGAGCAGTTTCACTTCGTGTTCAGCGCTGGGCTTATGTTCGATGCCCTTGGCGACCACATACATTTCACCCGCCCCGATAGTGACGAAACCATCGCGAAAATCGATGCGCAACTCACCTTCCAGAATGATGAAGGTTTCGTCGGTATCGGCATGGGAGTGCCAGATAAATTCGCCTTGAATCTTCACCACCTTGAATTGGTAGTCGTTCATCTCGGCAACGACTTTCGGCGTCCATTGCTCATTGAACAGGGCGTACTTGGCGGCGAAGTTGATGGGGGAGTAGGTCGGGGTGTTCATGGCTGGGCTCGCTGTAGATTGAAAGTGAGACCACCTTAATCATGGGCGCAGGGCACGTATTGCATGATCGTGCAGCTTTTCAGGAGTGGCCGAGCATCTTCAACCAGCGGGCGGGCGAAATACCGAATGTCTGGCTGTATTGGCGTGTCATGTGGCTTTGATCAAAAAAACCACAGGCCAGCGCGGCATCACTCAGCGGATGCCCGGCGAGCAACAGGCGGCGCACGGCGTCCAGGCGTCGCTGGGTGATGTAGCGATAAGGGCTGGTGCCGTACAGCGCGCGGAAATCCCGGGACAGGCTCCATCGATCACGACCGCTGGCCTCGACCAGATCATCCAGGGTAATGACCTGATTCAGGCTGTCATGAATGTACAGTCGCGCTCTTTCTGCCGCGCCGTAGTCCAGAGCCCGCCGCCCTCTGCGATTGCCAGCGGCCAAATCCAGCGCTAGCGCCAGGTCGTAGATCGCGTCTTCTTCTTCCAGCGGATCAATGCTGTCTTCCATGCTTTTAAGTAGCGCACTGGTGGCAGCAAACAGACGCGGATCACTGGACAACCCGCCAGCAATGAACGGCAGCGACTTACCGCCCAGCACTTGTTGAATCAACGACGGCTCGATGTAGAACATCCGGTAATGGAAGCCCGCGTCGGTGCCCGCCTCGCCATCGTGCAGCTCGTCCGGGTGCAGAACCATCGTTCCCCCCGGCAGGCTGTTACATTTGCCGTCGCGATAGTGAAAGCTTTGGACCCCCGACAAGGTGCGCCCGATGGCGTAAGTGTCGTGGCGATGCGGGGTGTAGCCATGACCACCGAAGTACGCCTCGATGCGTTCCATCTTCGATGACGGCGGTGCTCGCAGCAGCCAGTCGCGGGTGTTGCTTTCATTTGCCATCTGGCCCAGAGCCTCAATCGCCGATGGGCACACCATAGCCAAAAAATTGAGCCAAGGGCAGCAGGGGAGCTTGGAAACTGGAGATTGGATCTGCGGACAAAAAAAGTGGCAGCTGTACGCGGTTTAGTCGACCGACCACCAGATAAATCGGCGCGCTCGAAAGCGCCCAGCGTACAGCCACCACAAAGCAGGCAGGTAGATGCCTGAATTTCAGACTTGGAGACGAAAGATCTCGGGTGCTATCCGTCGACATAACCCGGTCGCTGTCGAGCAGCGACGGGCCGCAGATTAGTGAGCCAATCCTTCACAAACAAGCGGTTGAGCGGCCCTGGAAGAAATTCAGAATATTCCTACAACATAGTGGGCGATGGATGGCATCGATAGGTAACGTATGATGGCGTTCATCAAGATTTCTGGGGTAACCACATGCTGCTGAGCAAGCGCGATCAGGCGCGTATCGAACGTCGTCTTGCGGCCACGTTGACCGAGGCGTGCGAAACCGCCAAGGCAGAAATTGTCGGCTTTGCATGGTTGACCCATGAAGTGGACTACTCGGCATTTCCTGCCAGCCTTCGGGTGGTGTGGGTCTTCGACACCCAACTCAATAAAGACCAGGCCCTCGCGGGCGTGCACCGTGCGCGAATGGTCGAACTGACCGCCGTGGCGCTGGGCGCAGCTGATGTCGCGATTAAAAACGTGGCCGCTCACGTGCAATTTGACAGCGAAGAGCAATGCCAGCGCGCCAACGGCGGTAATTGGCAGCAACGCCTGGCGCGAGGTTGATCAGTGGCCAAGGACATCGAAAACCCATGCACGGCCGTCTGCCAGCTCAGTGGTGACCTATGTGTCAGCTGCGGTCGCAATAAGGAAGACATCAGAAAGTGGCGGCGCATGAACCGGCCGGAGAAAATGGCCGCCGTGCAGCGCGCCAGTCAGCGTCTGAAAAGCCTCAACAAGAAGAAAAGCTGAGCGGCCGTGTGAAAGCCGCCGCCCTCTGCAATACTTCGCAAAACTGCCCCGTAACCCGACGCTGGCAAGCCGCAGTTCCAACTTGCCACCAGGAACGTTCATGGAAACAAGAAGCCTGTTGTTCTCATTGCTCATCAGCCTGTTCGCCGTTTTTCACGCCCAGGCGGCAGATAAAACCTGCGCCGAAGCCATTGGCCAGAAACGTGCGGAGTTGTTGGTCAAACAATGCATCGGCGTTTCTCCGGCGACCCGCCCGCCCTGCAATGTGTCCAACAGCTGCGAGCTGATCAACAGCGAAGTCGAGCGCGGGTGCGGCCTGCTGGGCGACGACGCAAACGCGCCGGACTTCTGCCATTTCACCCTGGCAAAGCCTGAAACCTTCCAGGGCGCGCTGATTTCCGGCAATGGCATCGAGGACTATACCGTCACCGTGCTGCTCAACGACGGCCGCCGCTTCAGCGCCTATTGCGATGGCAAATGCGGCGCGTGGTTTATTGCCGAAGACGAAGGCGAGGCCACCTTGCTGCCGACGATGATCGGCAAAAACGTCAAAATCACCATCGCCAGCGAACTCAACAACGACCGCATCGCAGGCCCGGCTGTGGACGACAAGCTCATCTTTGTGAAGAAGATTGAAGTGGTGAAGTAGGCTGCATCAGACATGCCCGCTACCCTGTAGGAGCTGCCGAAGGCTGCGAATGGCGGTCTGCCAGACACATCGCTGTCCGCAGCCTGCGGCAGCTCCTACAGGTTGCCCATCTTGCTATTTCTGCGGCGGAAAACTTTCCAGCCGCGCCTGCACCGCATCATCAAAAATCATGTACAGGGCTTCAACATCGGCGGGCCGCAAGCGCTTGGCTGTCTCCAGCCCGAGAATGAACGCGATCTGCAGTTCGCCCTCGCTCTCCACATCTTCACGGGTACTGGCGGCATCCAGAGAACGCAGCAACTTATCAATGGGCCCACGAATAGGCTTGGGCAGCCTCAGCAGGTCCAGTCTTTCTTGTGGCATCAAGTTCTCCATAGTTCGCGACCGGGGCATGGGCGGTCAGTAAGCCGATCATAGTGGGCTAAAACGGGGCGAAGGGGGATAAAAAGCGACCTGTCCCTTAGAGAAAGTCGGCCATCAACGCCAGCTGGCGGCTCAATAAGACTTGCGCCGAACCGTGATGTTTCCCTGTTGGTACTGCTGATATCCGGTGTAGGGCAACACAAGGGTGTCGGCAACACCGGACACGGCCATATCCAGAAGGATAGGCGTCGTCGCCCAATGCGGGCCGGATCGGGGTGGCGAATTCAAATTACAAAACTGGTAAGCCACTCCGCTATACGCCCGGGGAATCGAAGAGCAGTTGGATTGCCAGCGCGCCAGATTGTCCGCGGCGCCTTGCTCGTCATTCATCGTCTTCACCGTGCCGCAGCCCGAAAGTACCGCGACAGCACACACTGCAATCCATGGCTTCATGGGTGGTTCTCCTTGATTGATACGCTCGATCATAACCTTACGTGGGCGGCTGCTTGCAACGGAAGTGACACGCGAAGTGAGCATTGTTCAGCAACTGAATGAGCGATTCGCATCCGCCTGGGCACGACTGTCAGGGTTGCGCTTGGTCACTGCGCTGTACGTCAGATTCGTCCTACCGCACAACAAGACCATTCATTCCGGCCAACAGGGCATTTCGCTTATCTCTTGCCGCCGAAAATCTCTAATTTTGACCTTCATAAGTACCCACAGATAACGGTGCTCCTCGCTTCGCAAGGTGCCGCTGGCTTGGATACTTTTCCTTAAACGAGCCCATCCCAGAGGTGGGGCTCAGTCACAGTGAGAGATGGCGAAAAAATGGCAGTGCAGCTTGAATTACTAACTCAAGACCCTGAAGAAATAGCCTTGGCGACGCGTTATTGGGCCATGGATGAAGAGGGCGCTTACCTGGAAAAAGTCAGCGAACTGGTGCCATTTCGCGAAATTACCCAGTCCGGGCTGATCGCCAAGTATGTAAGGACGTTGTGCAAGGCAGTCGATCTAAATCAGGCCTGCCGAAAATGTGAAGGTCCGATCGTGATCACCAGCCGGACCGAAGCCAAAAAGCGCTTCCAGATATCATCGAGACCTTGCGCAGACTGTTTAGATGCCCAACAGAGAGAGGAGCTCGAACAGCAGCGGCTCGAGGAAATTCAGCTCCAGACGCAGTTGGCCCGCCGGACCGAGAGCATGCGCAGCGCGTCGATTTCTTATGCTGACCTGACAGATGACCAACGTTTTATTCTGCTTGCGATAGATGCCCTGGTTTCCCCTCGTCTTGCTCACGCCACCTTTACTGAAGGTGACTGCGAGACGCTGGCTCCGTGGGAAGGCAAGTCATACTTGTCGCGCCTGTTCATGGTCGGTGTCATCTGCGACGATCCGCAAGCTGCACGGCCGGGTACTTACTATCTCCATGGTGCAGAGCTGCGGGCTCATATGAGTTACGTCCAGTTCTTCCTGCCTCCTGACACGTTGCTGGGCCGGGGCGCCGAGGCTCTTGAGTCCATCATCGAACCACCCTTCACGGATGGCGAGGCGATGACCAACCTCTGGCTCGACTATTCGGTGGGAGAGGTGATCAGATATCTGGTAGATCGTTGCAGGGTTTACAGGCTTGAGCTCGACGATGAAAGCGTTGAGAAAATCAAAGCCGACGTCCGCTTTGCGTTGCACCGGTACAGCATTCGCGAACTGTGGTTTGTCATGTGGAAAGTGGTCAAGGACGCCGCGAGTCTGGCTAATCACGAATATTTCAATCGATACAAAGCAGCCGCCACGATCCCCAACAAGATACGCAAGCAAATCGAACTGGCGGATAAGCAAGGCGGTATCGACCGATATTGGGACCGCCCCAAGGAACAAATCGCCGGCTCGCTAGGCATGGCATTCCGGGCCCTGTTTGAAATTGACGAACTCACACCGGGCAACCAGGCCCTCGCCAAACTCGCTCAGCTCGGCGCGCCAGCGAACAACGACGAGCTCTACTCGGTAGCCAGCAACTTCATGCAGGGCGCGCTAAATAACAACGTACCGCTGCCCGCGATGGAGCATTTCGCGGAGCTCATCCTTGCAGGCTTCGATACGCGTTGCGCCCTGGAAGAACTGGCGAAGTTTGATCCGCAGACGTATGGGGCGGCGGCCGTCTAAGCGCTCATACGTTGGAAAAACAAGTGCACCCTCACAACTCCAACTGATTGGGCTTGATCCCGAATGCCGCGGCAATCTTCTCTCGGGTGGCTTTGCGCGGCTTCGCGACAGTTTCTTGTTGGGCGTAGGCAGGCTGGCTGATGCTCAGCCGATTGGCTACGTCCTCTTGAGTCAGGTGCAGGTATTCGCGCCAGGCGCGGATCGGGGAGGCGCCATCGACAATCCGGCTGACGACCTCGTGGGGGATGAGATTGTCGATGATTTCCTGGTCAGGTGCGTGCGTCATGTGTCTTGATCTCGTGACTACTGAAAACTCTCAGTGGCTGGATGTCGGCTCCGTGAGCCAGCACTTACGATCTAGCGAGCAAATGCCGGCTGCGATTACCACTCGCTCTTACTCCGAAGGGCAGTGAAGAATCAGGCGACGCAAACCAGCACCTCTGAATCCGCTTGCCAAAGCCGCCTCTCAATCACCCGATGCACATCACACGCCTCCAGCATCAGCAAATGCGCGGTGCTGGCGATGGTGCTTAAATCCCGCTCGTCTGCGTGGGTGGGTTGCATGTTCACCATAGCGTCCAGAAAGCGAGTGGCGAGGCTGACCCGCAGCTCTGCGCAGGCGTGCAGGTCTTTCAGAGGGGCTTGGGTGTCCAGCAGGAAGACCGGGTTTTCCTGGCCGGGTTGGGTGAGGGGGATGTAGCGGGGAGGGAGGGTGGTGTTGCTCATTTGCAGAAGGTCCTTTGCAAAGTGGAGCTGCCACGCAACGATCTTCGAATGAAAGGGTGGCAGCTGTACGCGGGTTGACGAACCGGTCGATCTCAGCCGGCAGGCGCGAAGGCCTCCCACGCACAGCCACCATGGCCCTCCCATAGGCAAGTAAAACCTACGGGAGGTATACAACTGCGCATAGATCGAATTCGGATCGTCAAATCCGGCCGTTGATTGGGCAACGACGGTGCGCAGATTAGAGATTCAGCAGAGGGCGAGTGCGGTATTTATATCTATCCCTTCACCCAATTAAACCCCGCATGTATTGCCGAGTATTAAAGCCAGACAACCGACCTGTAGGAGCTGCCGAAGGCAGCGAACAGCGGTGTGCCAGACATACCCATTTCGCAGCCTTCGGCAGCTCCTACAAAAATCGGTGCCGTCTAAATGAAGCGTGTAGGACGCTGGCAAGATCGCCGTAGGATGGATAACATCGAAGCCGCTGCAGCCCGTTTTTTCCGCTCTTGCCCTGTGATGCAACCCGCCGCGTTGCCCCTCAAGGCCATATTCCTGTTTCGCTCTCAAGCAGCGATCTGCTTGACAAGTGAGCGTGTGAAAAGAAGTCGTTCATGTCGCGAAAAGAATTATTGCAGCTCATATTTGCTCAGGTGTTTCTCCTCGGGGCCATGAGCGGGCTGCGCCTGGCGGCGCCACTGTTTACTCTGTCGCTTGGATACAGTGCGGGGGCGGTGGGGGCTCTTGTTGCGCTCTTTGCGCTGAGCCAAGTGTTCATGGCCATTCCGGTCGGCAAATATTCAGACCGGCAAGGCTTCAAGCGGCCCATGACCTACGCGATATTTGCTGCGGTGCTGGCATTGGCATTGCTCACACTGTTCCCAGGCATCGCATCTCTGTGTGTGGCGGCCATGGTGGTCGGAGCCGCCGCGGGCGTGACGCAGATCGTGCTCCAGCGCCATATCGGCCGTGCCGCCAACTCGATTGTTCAAAGGCGACAGTTCTTCAGCTGGCTAGCGATATCGCCCTCCATCTCAAGCTTCTTCGGCCCGTACTCGGCGGGTTTGATCATTGATCACGCCACCCAGGCGTCGGGTGATCTGTCGTCATTTCGCATCTGTTTCGCGGTGCTGGGTTGCCTGCCGCTGTTGACCTGGTTGCTGCTCTTTTTTGTACGTGAGCTCCCGGTTGAGCCTCGCGACTCCAACGCTCTACCGACACAGGCGTGGGGGCTGCTGAAGTCGCCCAACTTCCGCTACATCCTGTTCGTCAATTGGCTGCTGTCCTGCATCTGGGATATCCACTCGTTTCTCGTCCCGGTGCTGGGCTTCGAGCGCGGCAGCGATGCGTCAACCATCGGCGTCATCCTCGGCGCGTTCGCCCTCGCTACCGGGCTGATCCGCTTGGTGCTGCCCCTGATCGCCAGCCGCTTCAGCGAAAAACAAATCATCACCACGTCATTCGTCATCACCGTCTGCGTTTTCATCGCCTACCCATTCGCCGCGCTGCCCTCCCAAATGATCGCCTGCTCCGTTGTACTCGGCGCGGCACTGGGCGGCGTGCAACCGATGATCATCAGCCTGCTCATGCAAGTAACACCCCCCGCCCGCCACGGCGAAGCCCTGGGCATCCGCATGACCGCCATCAACGCGTCGGGCTTTCTGATCCCGATGGTGGCGGGCTCATTTGGGGCGCTGATTGGGGTGAGCGCGGTGTTCTGGTTTATCGCCGTGATCGTGGCGGCGGGTGCGCCGGTGGTGCGCAAGATTCAGGTGCATGAGGAGGCGGAGAAGGGAGGGGCGGTGTTATAGCTGGCAACTTCGAATCCTGGCCGCGAGGAAGTTGCTGATGACTTGCTGTTCTTTATGTTTTAGGATCGGCCACGCTCTGCATGCTGGTGCGGTTTGAAGTAATCGCTCGCATAAACATGAGATGCAAGGAAGGTTAGATGGAGTTCGATGCCGTTTCATCCGATACCAAGCCCCATGTTTTGATTGTCGATGACACTGTGAGCGAAATTCGGCCTCTGCTGCTATTACTGCAGTCGCTCCAGTGGCGGCTGTCTTTCGCCAGTGATCCTCAGCAGGGCTATCATCGCGCCCTCACGCTACGGCCCGATTTGATCCTGCTCGATGTCCGAATGCCAAAAATGAGCGGGTTCACGCTGTGCCGATTGCTACGCGAAGCACCGGCTACCCGCACGACGCCCGTTATATTCCTGACCTCATCCAGTTCCCTTGAAGAGCGCCTGGAAGGCTTTGCGCTGGGCGGGGTGGACTATGTGCTCAAGCCGTTCGAACCTCATGAAGTTCTGGCCCGCATCCGTCTGCACTTGCAACTGACGCGGCGTACGAACGTCGTTGAGGCTCTCCCTGTCGAATCGGCGACGCCGGTTGACGCGGACCAAATCGTTCTTCAAGCGGCGATGCGTTTCATTGCGCAAAACCTGGATGTGCTGCCCTCGCTGACTGACATTGCGTTGAAGGTCGGCACCCATGAAAAGCGTCTATCCGGCATTTTCCGCACGCGCCTGGGGACAACAGTTTTTGGCTATGTCCGCGAAGCACGGCTGTTGCGGGGCCAAGAGCTGCTATTGAGTGGCTCGATGAACATGCAGGACATAGCCGACCACATAGGCTTTAAAAGTGCTGCAAACTTTGCAACTGCATTCCGTGAAAGGTTCGCAATGACGCCCAGCCAATTCAGGCAGCAGGCTCTGGACGAAAAGGGAACGGGTGGGCGCGTGTGACGTTCTGGATTCGTCTGCTGCTGCTTTTCATCTGCACTCAGGGTGAAGCGCAGGCCGCCACATCCCTGGTGGACGCGTGCCTGTCAGACAAGAAGGAGCTCACTCCCTCCACTCAGGTGATGGAGGACACGACAGGTCAGTTGACTGCAGAGCAGGTCCTTACCCTCTCGCCGGAGCGCTTTCAGCCTGCCGATGAGTGGTCGCGCCCCAGCTATTCCTCGGCAGCGTTCTGGTTGCGGCTGACGGTCAGGAACACCGCCCATGGCAGCTGTACGCAGTGGCTGACCGTTGGAGAGCCACGCCTGGAAAATATTCAGGTGTATGTCATGGGCGCCGGGCGCCGGCAGGAGCAGCACGCGGGTAACGCGTATCCCGTGGATGAATGGCCCATGCCTTCTCGCCAACCGGTATTTCCATTGCAGCTGGATGGCGGTGAGGTCGCGACGGTATTGATCCGGGTTGCCAGTAATTCGTTGCTGCTTATCCAGCCTCAGATCTGGTCGGATCGCGGTCTGCTGGATAGGCGCCAACACGTTGACCTCATAGATGGCGTTGCGTTGGGCATTGTCTTTCTATTCGTGCCTTTCAGTCTGATCATGGGCTGGATAGTGCGGTCGCGCTTATTGCGAGTCCACGCGGGGCTGGTACTGACCTATTTGTTGATGACCTGCGTTGCCAACGGTTATCTGGTGTTCTGGCCCGCCATATCCCTTCATACCCCGCTGATTTACACCTTCTTCACCATTGCCTCGTTCGCTTTCTTCCTCGGCTATGCCCGGGTATTGCTGGAAGTCAGGCGCTTGCCGAGAATTCTGGGCTGGCTGTTCTCGTTGCAGTTGGTCGGTTTTGCTGCCAGCAGGCTCTGGGCGCTGGGTATCGACCCGCAAGAAGGCGCGAAAATCACGCTGGTTTTTCTGTACGGCATCTACGTAATGCTTCCCCTGACATTGATCATGGGGCTGCGCCGGGGGATCAAGTTCAACCCCATGGCCTGGATCGTCGTCGGCCTGTTCGGGTTGCAGTTTCTGATTCGTTATGTGCTGTCGCTTGATAAATTGCCGTGGCAGGCCCAGGCCGATCGATTTGATCTGTCATCGATCCTGCCGGGGATCGCACTGCTGGTCTGTACCTTGATAGTGGAAGTCAGCCGTGGCCGTGCCCGGGAAAGGCATGCGCTGGCTGATCTTGAAGAACAGCGGCAGACGGAACACCAGCGCCTGGAGAACACCGTCACGCTGCGCACCCAACAGTTGAATGACTCACTGCAGGCCCGTAGCTCGCTGATGGCGCGGATCAGTCACGACTTGCGCGCCCCGCTGGTGACCATCATCGATTACGCTCGCCTGCTGGGCAGCACCCCGGATCGCGTGACCCACTACACCCAACGCATTGAAAATAACGCACGCCACCAGTTGGAACTGATTGACGAGTTGCTGGAGTTCTCGCGCAGTGAGCTGCAGCAATTGGAGCTGTCCCTGGCGGCTGGCTACTTCTACCGGTTTCTTCAACAGGTTGAAGAAGACGGGCGATTGCTGGCTGCGCGGCAGGACAACCTGTTTGTCTGCCGTTTTGCCGAAGATCTGCCGGTGCTGCTGAAGGCGGATTTCCGGCGTTTGCGCCAGGTATTGATCAACCTGTTGGCGAACGCCTCCAAGTTCACGCGCCACGGTTGCATTACCGTGGAAGTCACCAATCGGACTGCCGCAGATTCACAACGCACCCAGGTGAACTTCAGCGTAACGGACACCGGCAT
>Ga0308159_1004710_pt1 | contig 12189 bp, 7 predicted proteins | sample PhyCR1_FD_201040 | JGI IMG/M metagenome (GOLD analysis project Ga0308159, IMG submission 201040) | Phyllosphere microbial communities from UC Gill Tract Community Farm, Albany, California, United States - DLSLC.R1 | ecosystem: Host-associated > Plants > Phyllosphere > Unclassified | place: USA...
GGGCGCACGTTAAGCGTCCCGGATTACAACATGTACTGAAAAGCCCCGGATTCCCGGGGCTTTTTTATTTAGATTATCGGTCTGATTGCTCTTCATTCAGAAACACCCGGACCTGTCGAACATCGTTCGCAGCCTTCGGCAGCTCCTACAGGATGACGCTGCACCGCTTTCACCGTACCCTTGCGGACCAAAATGCCGCTTCAGGGGAACCGCTGCGCTCATGACTCTTTCTTTCAAACAATGGCGCAAGGGCTTGGCCCTGGCTGTGCCGTTTGCCCTTTTTCTGGCCGGTTGCGACAACTCGGAAAAACCCCCGACGCCGCCACCTGAGCCACCTGCGCCGCCGCATACCACTTACACCCCGGCAACCTGGGATGCATTGCCCGCGGTTTCCGATAGTGATCTGCAAGCCGGATTTGCTTCGTGGCGCAGCGCTTGTGTGCGACTCAAGGCTGATGCCGTCTGGGGCGCGACCTGTGCTGCGGCGGCCACTGTGCCGTTGGCAGCCGACGCAACGCAGATTCGTAGCTTTCTGCAGGAACAGTTGCAGGTTTACAGCATGCGCTCGGCCACCGGCAGCGCTGATGGTTTGATCACCGGTTATTACGAGCCGGTCTACCCCGGCAGCCTGACGCAGACGCCTCAGGCCTCGGTGCCGGTGTATGGCGTGCCGGACGATTTGATCATCGTCAATCTGGACAGCATCTACCCCGAACTCAAGGGCAAGCGCTTGCGTGGTCGCCTTGAAGGGCGGGTGCTCAAGCCCTATGACGATGCTGCGACCATTAACGCTCAAGGGCTGAATGCGCCGGTGATCGCCTGGCTGACCGACCCGATGGATCTACAGTTCTTGCAGATTCAGGGCTCAGGCCGGGTGCGTCTGGATAACGGCCAGCAATTGCGTATCGGTTACGCCGATCAGAACGGCAGGCCTTATCGCGCCATCGGCCGCTGGCTGGTGGAGCAGGGCGAGTTGAAAAAAGAAGACGTGACCATGGGCAGCATCGCCGCCTGGGCCAAGGCGCATCCTGAGCGCATCACGGATTTGTTGGCGAGCAACCCCAGCTACGTGTTTTTTGCCCGCAACCCGGACAGCAATGAAGGGCCGCGCGGTTCACTGAACGTGCCGCTGACCTCGGGCTACAGCGTGGCGATTGATCGCAAAGTGATCCCGCTGGGGAGTTTGCTCTGGCTGTCCACGACACGCCCTGACGGAACCCCACTGGTGCGCCCGGTGGCAGCGCAGGATACCGGCGGAGCAATTGCTGGCGAAGTGCGGGCTGATTTGTTCTGGGGTACAGGCGACGAGGCCGGGCACCTGGCGGGCGATATGAAGCAGAAGGGTAATGTGTGGTTGTTGTGGCCCAAGGGGATGGCATTGCCTGCGGCTGCGCAATAAGGCGCTGACCTGCGGCAATGATCAGCCTGTGTTTTTCGAGACACAGCTCGGTCCTGTAGGAGCCGCCGGAGGTTACGACGGCCGCGTAGCGGTTTGCCTGACACACCGCAGTTCGCAGCCTTCGGCAGCTCCTACAGGTTCCGCTTATTCAGATACACCGCGTTATCGTTCATCGCGGGCAAGCTCCTACAGGTTCGGCGTTATATCGGGCACAGCTCGGTCCTGTAGGAGCCGCCGGAGGTTACGACGGCCGCGAAGGCGGTTTGTCTGACACACCGCGGTTCGCAGCCTTCGGCAGCTCCTGCAGGTCCGGCGTCCATTATCTCTGCAACTCCTTCACCAACTCCGGCGTGACGTAATGCGGGCCGTCGAAGAGGTAGAGGGGGTAGCCGTCGTAAGCCGACAGCTGGGGTTTGAGTTCTGCTGCCGTAGCCGAGCGGAAGCCGCCGCCGAAGTTGGGGCGGAAGGCTTCGACGATGATTCTTACGCGGTCTTTGCCAAGGCGATCACGCAGGGCATCGGCGTAGGTCCGGGCCACGGGCGCGGTGCGGGCGTAGACGCCGACGCCGTCCTGGAAGAACACGCCGATGTCATCCGGCAGCCACTGTTTGAGCCAGTCCGCAGTTGCGGCGGGGCCGATGTTGGCGCCGTCGTAGACGCTGATCCACAGCGGCCTTGGCAGCTTGGCCAGCAGTGCAGGCAGTTCTTTGGCGCGGGTCCAGCTCGGGTCGACTTCTGCGGGGAAGTACCAACCCGTTACGTGCACCGGCAACGGCAGTTTGGCGATGCGCTCGGAAACCGCCGCCAGTTGCTCGATATTGTCCCTTGAGCGGTTCTCACTGAAATAACCCGCCAGCCCGACAATCACATCCTGAGCCCAGGGCTCTTTGCCGATACGTGCCCAGTCCGGCAGTACCGGGACGCTGGGCAGGCCAGTGCCGGGCACGAACGCCTGGTCATCCACCACCGTCCACTGCACCAACAGCTCTCGGGCGCCGAGTTTATGCCAGTCGCCCTTGATGCCCACGGTCTTGTTGTCCGGCTGCCAGACCATGCCGACGATGCCGGGGTCCAGCGGTTTCAAACGAGTGACGTACAGCATCGTGGTGCCTGAAACCACCGTCGCGGCCAACAACAGCGCAACGACAGTGGCACGGCTCAGGGTTTTGCCAAGAATCTTCAAGGAAGCGCCTTATTGATGCGCTGATGCCACCGGTTCAGCGAGGTCACGCCTTTGGCGTTCCAGTTGGCAGCAGCGTCAGGGCCGAGGTGAAACTGGCCCTCATTGAATTGCCAGACGATCACCTGGGGTTTGTGTTGGGCGAAGTCCGGCGATTCCAGATATTGCAGCAAGGTCGCCCAAGGACCCACATCGCCGGGGTTCCAGGTCAGGGTAACCGGACGGTCCAGCGCGTTGGACAGTTTCTGGGTAAAGCCCAGGTACGGCTGCACAAAACTGTTGCCGATCACCTGAACGGGCGCGGGAGCGTCATCAATCAGCAGATCTTCTTCCACCTGATGGCGCACGGTATAGATGTCCCGGCCAATGGCTTTACGCTTGATGGCAGGCAGGAAGTTACTCGCCAGGTCGCCAAAGGCGCGCTTGTCGAACCAGTCACCCAGCACGGCGCCGCCACCCGGTTCACCCTGCAGGCGATACTTCCCGGTGATCAGTTTCGCGGTCGCGTCGGCGGTGTTCTCTGCGCTCCAGGCCGTCCAGTGATAGTCGGCACGGTAAAACGCCGTCTGCTTGCCTTGCTCGGTCTGTTGCAGGATCGGCTTGATGTTCAGCGTGGTCAGGCCCGCTTTACTCAAGTTGCCTTGCAGTTGATCGTAGCGTTGGGCAACGGCGGGGCTCAGCGGCTGGTCGGCGGGCAGGCGCTGGGCGTAGAAGGGCGCTTTCATGGGCACCACCAGAACAACCAGGGCGATGTTCTCCCGTGCAAGCTGCTGCTGAACATCTTTGAGCAGCGCAACAGTGCGCGTATTGCCTGCGTTGTCGACTTTACTCAGGCTCTCCCAGGCCGGAAACAGCCAGCCGTCCTTGCCCGTGATCACAGCCGACGCAGCCTGTGCGCCGGTGCCTGCAAGACTGAGCAACAGCCCGGCGAGGACAGGCAAGCGGCGCAGCAGGCGTTGTGCTTTCAATGGCTGGCTCATGGTGCAGTCTGGTCCACTAGGCCGATCAAGCGCGGCGACTGGGCGGGGCCGATCAGGAACAGGCTGTAGCGATCACTGGCCTTGAACGGCTCAAGCTTGAGCGGCAGGCTGGCGTTCTTGCCGCAGGTGGCGATCAGGGTCGCTTGCACCGGATTGATGGTGCGTTGCGCCTGACCGTTAAGCGGCAGCTGATTGAACACGCTGGCGCCATTGGCCAACTGAACCGTGGCTTTTTCACAGCCGGGGCTGAGGTTGTAGATGTTCAGCTCGGCGCGCAGGTCTTTGCCACGCACCGGCGGGTCGATGACCATGCGCGGCGGCGCGGCGGGGTTGCTGTCCAGAATCAGCGTGACCCAGGCGTTCTTGGGCACGTTAAGGTTTTTGATCTCGCGGCCATTGACTGTCATCTGCAAGGGCTGACGCGAGTCCACCACCTGAAACGGGCTGGCGATCGCCGACTGGGTCGACAGCGCGAACTGAGTGCTCTTGTCGACGCTGACCTGGGCTGCGGTGTCGGAGGGATTGACCACCCGCACCCAGGCCGAGCCTTCGGGCAGTTTCGACGCGTAGAGCTGGGCGATTTCAGAAGCGGCCTGGGCGTTGGCCGCCGCCAGGCCAAGCCCGAGGCCCAGCGTTAGACAAAGAGAGAGACGAGGGTACATACAGATTCCTCAGTAGGAGTAAGTCAGGCGAGCGAAGACGCCTTTGGCGCGGTCATCTCCGGAGACTTTCACTCGGTATTGCAGGGAAAAATCCACGTAGGAGCGCGGCGCGTTGTAGGCGTCTTCGCGGAACCAGTAGCGCACGTTGTTACCGATGCCGACGCCTGCCGCGTGGCCTGACGAATAATCTGCGCGGCCGTCGCTGCCGGTGTCGCTGTTCATTTTCGAGTCGTAATCGTAAGCCGCGACCACATGCGGGAAGCTGACCCAGCGCGAGCCTGTACCGCCAATGGCGTAGCTGCGGCCACCTTGCCATTCGCTGTTGACGTAATTACGCGAATCGTTGACGTAGTGACCGGCTTCAGCGAACAGCTGCGACGTCCACCAGCTCGGCGTGTCGACCCGCAGGTCAGTGCCGATGCTTGAGCCATAACCCAGGCGCACCAGCCAGTCGCCGTCGACATCGGACGAACCCAGCGGGAAGGTACGTTCAACCGCCGCCATGACGTTCAGGGACGAGAAGGGTTTGACCCGTACACCCAAGGCGCCTTGCAAGGCATCCAGACCAGTGTCGGAGTCGCCATTCTTGCTCCACAGCGTGTCAGTGACGCGGCCGTAAAGCTCGACGAAGCGGGCATTGCGATAACCCAGCGGGCGATAAGAAAGCTCGGTGCTGTTCTGCAGGCTGTCGTTGCTGCCACCACTGCTGCTGCCGCTGTTTCCATTGCTGGTAGAGGGCGCCGAGCTCAAGCCGCTGCTGGAGCTGTTGCCGCGATAACTGGTAGTGCTGGTCAGGCCCCAGCTGCGCGAGACATCGGCGACGGCACGCCGGGTGTCGAACAACTGCTGGGCGGGCATGTCCAGCTCACCTGAGTTCTTCGCGTCGATCACCCGCTTGAAATAGCCTACTGCGTGCTCGTCATCGTTGACGCGCATGGCGGTGTAAGCCGCGTCCTGAGTGGCCGTCGGCGTCAGACGCGTCTCGGCGTCGGCTTTGCGGAATGACTCGTGCGCAGCCTCATCGTCACCGGCCTGCACCGACAGATAAGCCACTTGCAGGTCGCTCATGGATTCCAGCTCGCCGGTGTCCCGGGCCTGCTGCAAGCGCTCGCGCGCCGTGCGGCGCTGGCCCAATGCGGCATAGAGGCTGGCTTCTTCATAGGCGGGCAGGCTGCCCAGCGCCAAGGCTTGGGTGAAGTCCTTGCGGGCGGCGGAATCCTCGCCCATCTGCTGATGCAGACGACCGCGCTGAGAGAGCAGGCGCGCGTCGTCGCCGTTGGCTTCAAGGCCGCGATTGGCGGCGTCGAGGGCTTCGGGCAGGCGCTTCTGATCGGTCAGAGCGCTGACCAGCAGGCTGCGATAAGCCGGGTTTTCCGGTGCGCGGCGAATGGCTTCGCTGGCCAGGGTCGCTGCGGAGGCTGAATCCTTGCGGGCCAGCGCGGCATACGCCTGGACGGCCATGTCCGTGCCGCCATCGCGCTGGTTGCCGGGCCAGATGTCGCAGATCAGACCGAAGGCGCTTTCCTGGCAATTGAGTGCCGGAGCGGGGAAGCGAGTCGCGACTTTCAAGCCGTTGGATTTCTGCCGGGCAGCGGCCTGGGCAGCGGCACGACGGCGAGCCACTTCGCCGCTTTCGTCTGGCGGCAATTGTTGCAGTTGCGCCAGCGCCAGTTGCGGGTCGTTGTTGGCCAGCGCCAGGTCGGCGGCGAAGAAACGGATTTCCCGCACTTCCGAATCCAGCAGGCCGTCGATAGCCAGGGCCTGTTTCAGATCATTCTGGGCGGCCTGGGTTTTGCCCTGTCGATCCAGTGCATAGCTGCGCAGAATCCACGGCGCGATTTCGCCATCGTCCTGAGCCAGTGCGCCGGTTGCTGCCAGTTCGGCAGCGCGGTAGTCCCTGGCCGAGATCAGCGTGCTGATCAACAGTTGTTGATGAGCGCCGATTTCCGGCGCCCAGGCCACGGCCTTGCGTGCCTGATCCACTGCCAGCGGCAGGTTGTCGGCTTGCAGGGCGCGATAGCTGGCGATGGCCAGCGGTGCGGCCAGTTGTCGGCGGATGGCCTCGCGGCGCATCAGCAAAGTGTCGTCATCCGGGAACAACTTCAGCGCATCGCTGGTGGCCAGATCGGCTTCCTGCAGATGCTGTTGGCGTTGCAGGGATTCAATCAGCAGCAGGCGATAGTCCAGGCGTTTTGGCGCCTGGCTGATGGCTTTGCGTGCAGCCTGTGCGGCCACCACAAAGTCGTCGCGGTCGTATGCCTTGAAGGCCTGGGCCGCTGCGCCAAAACCGGGTGCCGGACGTGCTTGCGGATAGCGCCGAGGGTTGTCGCGCATGTCTTTGTCGCGTTCGGCCAGGGCGATCAGCCGGTTCAAACGAGTGACATCAGCGCGCTGGCGCAAGGCTTCACGGGCCTTGGCGATGGCCAGGTCGTAGTCCTTGCGGTCATAGGCGCTGTAGGCTTCGTTGGCCGTTTTGTACGCCGGGCCGGTCAACGGCAGCGGCAGTGTTTCGGCGTAACTCACGACGGGCAGCAGGCTCAGGCCGGTGACCATCAGGCTCAGCAGAGAGCGCTTCATAACGCAGGTTCCGTCTGGTATTGGCTGTGCTGACGAGCCACTGCCTGTTCGATAGTGGTCCGGGGTAGAACGCCGGTATCCACCAGGTAATCGCCGATGCGGCCGTGCAGTTGCGGGCGGTAACCGAGCATGGCGCGGTCGAAGACGGCACGGTCCAGCAGGCCGCTTTCAATCAGCAGATCACCCAGCAACGGCGCGCTGGCGTTTGGTACGGATTGACGGTCGGTGGCGTTGTCACGACGCAGTTGCGCGACGATTTCACTTTCCCGTGCGATCAGTTGAACGGGCTCCTGGCCCAGTTGCTGGCTGACCTGCTGCAACCCTTCGGCAGACAACGGGCTGGCGACTGCGACCTGCGGCTGACCGTCGGCATTGTTACCCAGCAGCACGACGCGCCAGCGCAAGGCGAACTCGTCGGCCAGGTTCTGCGGTGAGGCATTCGCCTTGGCGGCCACGTCGAACACCCGTGGCAATTCGTTCTGAAACGCGATCGCTTCGGCCAGGGTTTCATCATCCAGCCAGCCGTGGTTGAGCAGGATGCGGCCGAGCGGAATGTGCCGGGTCTGCTGCTCGGCCAGTGCGCTTTGCAGGTTGTTTTCGTTGATCGCCTGCCACGACAGCAACACGCTGCCCAGCTTGCGCGGGGCAATGGCGACCAGGTCGGTGGACGGGAAGTCGTGCATGGTCTTGTCCCAGACCAGCTTGCGGTTGAGCACCTTGCCGACGATAAACATGCGCCAGGCCCGGGAGGCGGCCATGAAGTTGACGAAGTTGCCCACTACCATGCGCGGAATCGACAGCAAGCCATGCTGCCAGCCATACAGCACGCCGGTGAAATAGCAGCGATGCACAATGCGCCAAGCCAGGGCGATGCCGTTGGCCAGCAGCAGGTATTTGATGAAGCCGTTGGCTTCGAACGGGGTCGGGAAACTGACGTTCCACAGACCACTGTGACGCAAGATGATCAAGGCCAGCAGTTGCAGCAGAATCACGTAAGCGATGATGCTGACAAACGCCGTCACCACACCCTTGCGATCACGAAACAACAGATACCGATTGGCCAGCGAACCGCTCCAGCCCATCTGTTCCCAGCCTTGCAGGCCGATGCCGAGTGTCCAGCGGGCTTTCTGGCGGAAGGCGGTGCGGAAGGTGTCCGGGAAGAATTCCCGCACGCACAACGGCATGTTCAAAGTCGACTCGTAAGGCTTGCGGAACCACGACTTGCGCAGCACCCGGTACTGCACCGGGAAGCGCACGAAAATCGCGTTCATGCCGACTTTTGCCAAGCGGTTACCGACGTCGTAGTCCTCGGTGAGGCTGTCGGTATTGAACGGCTGGTTCTGGGTTTCGTCGGCCAGCACACGCAGTGCACGGTGCGAGAAACAGGTGCCGACACCCGCCGAGGGCACGGTATCGGTCATGCTTTCGCGCACCACCAGATCCTTGCCGTGCCATTCGGCGAACTCGTCCATGTAAGTCCCGGCAACCCATTCGTACCAATTGCGCTCAAGGGAGACCACCGGCAGCTGGATCATGTCCTTGCGTGGCAACAGGTAGTTGAACAGGCGCAATTCCAGCGGGTGCAGCACGTCTTCACTGTCATGCAGCACGACGCCCGCGAAGGTCATGTCGTGAGTTTTCTCATGCAGGAAAATCGCCTGAATCACCCAGTTCAGGCAGTCCGCCTTGCAGGTCGGCCCGGCATGCGGGACTTCCACCCGGTGCAGCTGTTTGTAGCGCCGACGCATGCGCTCCACCTCATCGATGGTGCGCTGGTCGTTGATGTAGGTGCCGACAAACACCACGTAGTTCTGGTAATCCAGGGTCGACACCATGTTCTCGATCATCGGCGCGATGACGTCGTACTCCAGCCAGGCCGGAACCATGATCGCCAGCGGCTGCTCATCCCGCGCCAGCAATTGTTCGACGGTGAGGGGCCGATACTTGCGCCCCGCCGTGAACTTGCGAAACACGCGGCGCGACCAGTACCAGAGGTCGATGAACAGGTCATCCAGGCTCGAAATCAGGATCAGCACGGCGACCACAATCGTCGCGACTTCCAGGATGCTGTAGTAGTGGGCCAGCCAGTACGGCCAATAGAGCGACGTCATCAGAGCTTCCCGTTATTGGCGATTGCGACGGGCGCTACGGCCAGCCAGCAACAGCACGAGGAACAGCACGATGGCACCCGGGATCAACCACAACATCGACGGTTGGCGCCAGGCATCGAGGCCTTTTGGCTCTTCATTTTCGATCATCTGGCTGCCGCTCGGGTCCTTGCTGTCGAGTGTGGCGAGCGCGCCCTGGTCACCCAGAATGCTTACGTCACCACGGGTCAGCAGGATCGGCTTGGCAAACACCGGTGCCTGGTTGCCCAGCGCGTGGTAGACCAGACCGTGCTGGCCGCCAGATTCCACTACTTGCAGTGACGCCAGGTTGTTCAGCGTTTGCAGATCCAGCAGCACCTGATCCTTGTGGTTGATGCGCAGGCGCCCCTGATCATCGACTTGCACCGAGGCCTTGCTGTCCTTGACCGGCAACTCGAAGGCGAGGAAAGGTTTGTCTGGCGTCACCGAGGCTTTCGGGTCGGCACTGACGGTCAGGTTGGCGCGCAATGGCGACACACCGCTGGCGTTGGCCACGGCAATCACTTGCGGCAGGCTGCTGGCCGGTTGGTCCAGCCAGGTTTGCGGCACCAGCACTTGAGTCTCGCCCGCGAAACGCGCGGCCATGCCGGAGAAGTCGTCATTGAGCGTGGCTTTATCCAGCACGATATGGCTGGTCGGCAGCACCGAAACCGGGAAGGCCTGCGGCGTTTCCAGGCAGCGGTCGCTGACCGGCTGACGCTGGAAGGACACCCGCAGCACGTTTGTCGAGCCCAATGCATAGCCCGGAATACGTGCTTCGATGCGTTGTTGTTCGCCATTGGTGACCAGCTGCTGCGCGCCGATCAGGTAATCGTTGAGAAACAGCGAGGCGACGGGCGCGGTGTCTGAAGCACCCGGCGCGGCGGCGACATCAATCACTGCCTTGACCGGCACGCGGCCGTCATAGGCCACGGTGCCCAGCGGGAACGAGGCGCTCCAGTCGGACTTGGCAAGCACGTCGATCGTGCCGGGGTTGCCGCCCAATCGCGACAGCGCTACACGGCCATCTGCTTCCAGCGGCGTGTGTGCTTCGCTGATGGTCAGCTGGCGGCTGCGTGCGAGTTTGTTCCAGGCCGAACCGAACAGGGTCAGTGCCTTGCCGGTCGACTCTGGCGCGATCATCAGCATTGGACGTGCACCGAGCAGTGCCAGGCGCACGTTGTCCGTGCCAGCTTTCAGGCCGACATTGATATGCCGTTCACGCCACTGGTTCAGCGCGCTGGCGGCGGTGGCGTCCAGGCCTTGAATCTGGGTGTGCAAGGCATCTAGAGCGTCATTGATAGCCTTGAGCAGTTGCGGGTCGTTGATGGCCAGATCGGCCTGCACATTGGCGGTCTGACCCAGCACCAGCAATGCACCGATCTGTGCCGGATCGCTGAGGGTTTGCGTGCCTTTGCCGTTCAGGCTGGCGAAGGCCGGGATATTCAGCAATTCGGCCGGAACGCGCAGACCACTCAGGTCAACGCTGTCCTGCAGAGCAGGGAAGGGCAGGATGCGCGCATGTTTGCCGATCCGTTCCAGGGCCACGCCCATGCGCCATGCCGAGTCGTAGCTGGCGGCAGACAAACTGCCGGGCGCGACCATGATCCCCGGTCTGCCGGGCAGGGCATTCCAGGCTGCGCCGACGTCTTGCAGCTGGCTGGCGTCGTAGCTGTAAGTCAGGCGCGTGGTGGGATCGATGCGCAGCACATTGCCGATCACCCGTTCGTCTTCACAGAGCACGCGGTCGACAATTGACGACCAGGCAACACCCAATCGCACCGAGCCGGTGTCGCGGGCGGCTTTGTCGACGCCCAGTGTCACGCTGGCATTGCCTTGCGCTTCGTTCAGGCCTTCAGCCCGCACCGGATAGCCGTCCAGGGACAGCAACATGGTGTTGCGGCCACCTTCGCCATTGAGGTAACTGGCGTCGAACTGCAACGTCGCATCGGTCAGCGACACGCCCGCTGGCACCGGCAGATACAGCTCACGCCGGGCATCAGTGGAGCCGAGAATGATCGGCGCATCAATGCCCAGATCGCTCAGACGAATCTGGCGTTCCTGGCGGGTGTCGGTGTTGAGCCGGTTGATTGCCTGAGTGAGCGGGCTGTCCGCGGCCAGGGCGAATGTCGGCATAAGCGCGAGCAGGCTCACGCCACAGGCAAGGGCGCTGAGCGCGCCCGATTGGGAGGCAACGGAAAACTTCATTCAGGCAAATCTCGGGCTATTGGAGGGGCTAGCGTTTATTTATTGGAAGGATGAAACCGGCCGGGCTTGCCCCAGGTGCGGATTCAGCATCGGGCGTTCGAGAACCAGTGGTGGCTTGCCCACTACGAATTCATGCATGGGGCGGCCGAGCAGGACATCGACAATCCGTGAGCTGGCTTTGCCATCGCCGTAGGGATTGGCCGCCTGAGAGGCGCGACGCCACAACAATTGGTCGTCATAGAGCGCATTAACGCCGCCGACGATGGACTCTGGTGAGGTACCCACCAGCCGCACGGTGCCCGCATTCACGGCTTCCGGACGTTCGGTCACGTCGCGCATGACCAGTACCGGCTTGCCAAGCGAAGGCGCTTCTTCCTGCACACCACCGGAATCGGTCAGGATCACGTGAGCGCGCTGCATCAGGCGCACAAACGCCAGGTAATCCAGCGGCTCGATCAGGTGCACATTGTCCAGACCGGCCAGATGTTCGTTGACCGGGCCTTGAACGTTAGGGTTCAGGTGCACTGGATAAACGATCTGGATGTCGCTGCGCTTGGCCAGCTGGCGCAAGGCTTTGCAAATATTCAGGAAACCGTCGCCGAAGTTCTCTCTGCGATGGCCGGTCACCAGCAGCACCTTGCGGTCCGGCTTGATGAACGAGAACTGGCTATCCAGGCGACCGCGCAGTTCGCTGTCTTCCTCGATGCGTTTGGCCGTCAATTGCAGGGCGTCGATCACCGTATTACCGGTTACGAAAGAGCGCCCTTGCAGACGTTCGCCGAGCAGATTGGTGCGCGATTCGAAGGTCGGAGCAAACAGCAGGTCTGCACCCAGATCGATACAGCGGCGGTTCATTTCTTCCGGCCATGGCGAACGGATGTCACCTGTACGCAGGCCTGCTTCCACATGGCCTACCGGGATGCGGCGATGAAACGCGGCCATAGAGGCAACCATCGCCGAGGTGGTATCACCGTGTACCAGAACGCGATCAGGCTGAGTCATCTCCAGCACCGGATCGATGGCGTCATACAATGCTGCGGTCAGGGTGTTGAGGCTC
>Ga0308159_1004711_pt1 | contig 12188 bp, 10 predicted proteins | sample PhyCR1_FD_201040 | JGI IMG/M metagenome (GOLD analysis project Ga0308159, IMG submission 201040) | Phyllosphere microbial communities from UC Gill Tract Community Farm, Albany, California, United States - DLSLC.R1 | ecosystem: Host-associated > Plants > Phyllosphere > Unclassified | place: USA...
ACATGGCGATACCGCTGCTGGGGCCGCTGCTGATGGCGCGGCTGGGCCTGCCGCCGGAAAGCATCGGCTATGTCTCCGCCCTCTCTGCCATGGGCATCTGCTGGTTCCTGGCCTGTGGCGGCCCGATGCTGCTGCATTTCGGCCCCATCCGCACCTTGCAACTCGGCCTGGTCATTACCGCGCTGGGGCTGTTGGCACTGTCGCAGCCGCTGGGGTTGCTCAGCCTGCTCGGCGCCCTGGCCATCGGCTTCGGTGCGGGGCCGAACACGCCGGCGGGCAGCCAGATCCTCATCCGCGCCGCGCCGCCACGGCACCGCACGCTGATCTTTTCCATCAAGCAGGCTGGCGTGCCGCTGGGCGGGGCACTGGCCGGGCTGATCATTGCGCCGCTGGTGCTGGCACAGGGCCTCTCGATGGCGTTGTGGGCCGTCATCGGTGTCACGTTGGCAACGATCCTGGTGGTCTGGCCATTCCGGCGGCGACTGGATGGGAATGCGCATGGCCACCACCCCGGTTGGCACCGCTCGCTGCTCTCCTGGTCCACCATGGTGCGCTCCGTCGGCACGTTGCGGGCACATCCGTCGCTGCCGCTGCTGGCTGCGCTCGGGGCGTCCTTCTCCGTCATGCAGGCTTGCCTGATGGCCTTCACCGCGACCTATGTGGTGACGCAACATGGCGCCTCGCTGGCGGAAGCGGGCAGGGTGGTCGCGGCCATGCACACCGCCAGCATGGTCGGCCGCATCAGCATGGGCTGGGCGGCGGACCGCATCGGCGGCGCCATGCGGCACCTGGCCGTCCAGGCCGTCGCCTCCGCACTGGCGGTGTGCCTGCTCATGGGCACAAGCGGGCTGGGCCCCTGGGCGCTGTATGGCAGCGCCGCGCTGGTCGGCTTCGTCGCCATCGGCTGGAACGGCGTGCATATCGCCGAGCTGGCGCGGGTGGCGCCGTTGGAGCTGGTCAGTGACGTGACCTCCGCCGCCAGCCTGTTCGGCTTCATGGGCTCCATCTTCGGCCCCCTGGCTTTCGCGCTGCTGGTGGGCTGGTCGGGTAGCTATGCGGTGGCCTTCCTGGCCGTGGCGGCGCAGCTGGCTGGGTTCGGGCTGGCAACCATGCTGTACCTGCGGCGCAGCCCTGCCTGAACTCGACGAACCGGGTACGCCGCGCCATGTGTGCCGCGGCCCGGCTCAAGCCGCCCGGGGGCAGGAGAGCGCATGGCACGACATCTGGAAATGGGGCTGGACAGTTTTGGCGACGTGACCGCCGGCGCGGACGGGCAGTTGCTGCCGCACGCCCAGGTGCTGCGCGACGTGATCGAGGAAGCGGTGCTGGCGGATCAGGTCGGCATCGACTTCATCGGCCTTGGCGAACACCACCGCGACGATTTCGCCATCTCGGCGCCCGAGGTGCTGCTGGCGGCCATTGCCGGGCGCACGAGCCGCATCCGGCTGGGCTCGGCCGTGACGGTGCTGAGCTCGGATGACCCGGTGCGGGTATTCCAGCGCTTCTCCACCCTCGATGCGGCCTCCAGCGGCCGGGCGGAGGTCATCCTCGGGCGCGGCTCCTTCACGGAGTCCTTCCCGTTGTTCGGCTACGCCCTGGAGAATTACGAGGCACTGTTCGAGGAGAAGCTGGACCTGTTCGCGGCGCTGCTGGCCCAGGGGAAGGTAACCTGGCAGGGCGAAACCCGCGCGCCGCTGACCGGGCAGGAGGTGTTCCCGCCGGTGGAGCATGCACCGCTGAAGACCTGGGTAGGGGTGGGCGGCAGCCCGAAATCCGTCATCCGCGCCGCACATTACGGCCTGCCGCTGATGCTGGCGATCATCGGCGGGGAGCCGGCGCGTTTCCGCCCCTTCGTCGACCTCTACCACAAGGCACTGGCGCAGTTCGGCAAGGCGGAGCAGCCGGTGGGCGTGCATTCCCATGGCCACGTGGCGCCGACAGACGCGCAGGCGCGCGAGGAGCTGTGGCCGCACTACAAGCGCGGCCGGGACCGCATCGGCGCCGAGCGTGGCTGGCCGCCAGCGACCGAGGCGGATTTCGAGCGCGAGATTGCGAACGGCTCGCTCTACCTGGGGGCGCCGGAGACGGTGGCCCGGAAGATCGCCGCGACGGCGCGGCTGCTGGACCTGTCCCGCTTCGACATGAAGTACAGCGCCGGCACCCTGCCGCATGCGACGATGATGCGCAGCATCGAGCTCTATGGGAGTGAGGTGATCCCGCGCGTGCGGGCCCTGCTGGCTGAAGGCGAGGAATGAACGGCGAGTAGAAGGTCAGGAAAATCCTGGCCTTCATACTTGATTTGATGAAATTCTCTTTTAGGTATGTGTAATAATTTGGTTTGGCGCGACTGTTCTGAAGATATTCATGCCGTGTACTCGCCGTCGTGTCTTGTCGATCTAAAAAACCGGCATCAATTTAAATCTGTACTTGCGGTTCTGGCTATGTGCCGCTATGCTCTAACGGAAATTTAATCTGTGGCGATGGCGGCTTCTTGGCCGCTGTCGTCATTCAGGGGGTGGCGCGGTCCCCGGGCCTGTGGCCACCCTTCTGCCTGGTCATTGCCATGCCCGTTTGGGCCGGTGGCTTTTGGAGACGTACATGCCGATTGCCGACCTGTTCCCCGCCGCGGAAGGCATCCTCAGCCTGACGCCCGCCAACAAGACGGAGTTGCTGGAGTTGGTCTCGGCCGCGGCGGCAGCGCGGATGGGGCGCAGCCAGGACGAGGTGCTGGACGCGCTGCAGGCGCGGGAGCGGCTGGGCTCCACCGCACTCGGGCGCGGCGTGGCCATGCCGCATACCCGTATGGCGGGCATGGACAAGCCTGTGGCCATCCTGGCCCGCCTGACCCGCGCCATCGAGTTCGATGCGCGGGATGGCGAGCCGGTGGACCTGGTCTTTACCGTGCTGTGGCCGGAAGATGCGTCCGAGGGCTTCCTGCCTGCCCTGTCCAACATTTGCCGCGTATTGCGGGACAATCAGTTGCCCCGCCAGCTGCGCCAGGCGCGCTCGGCCGACGAGGCGCTGTCCATGTTGCGGGCCGCCGACCACACCGACCCCGACGCGCGGTCGGAGGAGGACTAGCCACCCAGCCGCGCCCGGCAGCGGGGCGCGGTTTCCTGGAGCACGGTCCTGCCGCGGTTGCGGTCCTGCTCCCCGTCTCGGTCTGATCGCATGACGGACGCCGCCCGGTGACGCCACCCCCGGCGGTCATGCACTAAGCGACAAGGAGAGCCCGGCGCCCGATGCCTGACGCCCTTTACCTCTCAGCCGCAATCGGCTTGCCGTATTTAGGCGCCCTCGTCGCCGCGCTGCTCCCTGCCAATGCCCGTAACCTCGAAGCCTGGCTGGCCGGCGGCGTCGCGCTGCTCTCCCTCGTCATGGTCTGGGTTGGTTACGCGGAGGTCGCCGCCGGCGGCGTGCCGCGCTTCGAGGTGCCGTGGGCACCGGAGCTCGGGCTGAACCTGGTGCTGCGGATGGATGGCCTCGCCTCGGTCTTCGCCGCGATGATCACCGGCATCGGCTTCCTGGTGGTGCTCTACGCCCGCTACTACATGTCGCCGGAAGACCCGATCCCGCGCTTCTTCGCCTTCCTGCTGGCCTTCATGGGCTCGATGATGGGGCTGGTGCTGTCGGGCAACCTCATCCAGATGGTGTTCTTCTGGGAGCTGACGAGCCTCTTCTCCTTCCTGCTGATTGGCTACTGGCAGCATTCCTCGGCGGCCAGGGACGGCGCCCGTATGGCACTGACGGTCACGGCCAGCGGCGGTCTGGCGCTGTTCGCAGGCGTGCTGCTGCTCGGCCACATCGTCGGCAGCTACGACCTGGACCAGGTGCTGGCGGCGGGCGACATCATCCGCGAGCACCCGCTGTATCTGCCGACGCTGATCCTGATCCTGCTCGGCGCCCTGACCAAGAGCGCGCAGTTCCCGTTCCATTTCTGGCTGCCGCATGCCATGGCGGCGCCGACCCCGGTCTCGGCCTACCTGCACTCCGCCACGCTGGTGAAGGCGGGCATCTTCCTGATGGCGCGGCTGTGGCCGGTCATGGCCGGCACGGATGCCTGGTTCTGGATCCTCGCGACTTCGGGCATGATTACTTTGCTCGTAGGGGCTTACGTCGCGATCTTCCAGCATGACCTGAAGGGCTTGCTGGCCTATTCGACCATCAGTCATCTCGGCCTCATCACGTTGCTGCTGAGCCTGAACAGCCCGCTTGCGATGGTCGCCGCCATCTTCCACACCATGAACCACGCGACCTTCAAGGCCTCGCTGTTCATGGCGACCGGCATCATCGACCACGAGACCGGCACGCGGGACATCCGAAGACTCTCGGGCCTCAATACCTCGATGCCCTTCACCGCTCGGCTGGCGATGGTGGCCGCCGCCGCCATGGCCGGCGTGCCGCTGCTGAACGGCTTCATTTCCAAGGAAATGTTCTTCACCGAGGCGCTGACCGCTTCCACCTCGCCGACGCTGATGCACAGCCTGCTGCCGCTGGGCGCCACGATTGCGGGCGTGTTCGCCGTCACCTACTCGCTGCGCTTCATCCATGGTGCCTTCTTCGGCCCGGAAGCCAAGGACCTGCCGCGCACGCCGCATGAGCCGCCGCAATGGATGCGCCTGCCGGTGGAGGTGCTGGTCTTCGGCTGCATGATTGTCGGCATGCTGCCGGCGGCGACCATCGGGCCCTTCCTGGCTGTCGCCGTGCGCTCCGTGCTCGGCGACGCGACGCCGGAATACAGCCTGGCGATCTGGCACGGCGTCAATCTGCCGCTGGTGATGAGCCTGATCGCGCTGGCGGGCGGCGTCGTGCTGTACCTGCTGCTGCAACGGCACCTGACGGCCGGCGTGGACGGCACGCCGCTGCTGCGTGGCCTGGACGGCCGCCGCATCTTCGACCGGGTGATGGTCTTCCTCTCCTGGCGGCTGGCGCGGACGCTGGAGCGGCTGCTGGGCACCAGCGGGCTGCAGATGCAGCTGCGGCTGATGGTCTGCGTTGCCTTCGCCGCCGCCATCCTGGCCCTGCTGCCCTACGGGCTGGAGCCGGGTAGCGTGACCATGACGGGGGTGGACCCGGTGGTCGCGGTGATGTGGCTGGTCGGTTCCGCCTGCGCCATCGGCGCGGCGTATCAGGCCAAGTACCACCGGCTGGCGGCGCTGATCCTGCTGGGTGGCGCGGGACTGATCACCTGCATGACCTTCATCTGGTTCTCCGCGCCCGACCTGGCGCTGACCCAGCTGCTGGTGGAGGTGGTGACGACGGTGCTGCTGCTGCTCGGCCTGCGTTGGCTGCCGAAGCGGATCGAGCAGGCAGGGGCCGGAACCATCCCGGCCCGCCTGCGCCGCTACCGCGACCTCGCCATCGCCGTCATCGCCGGCGCGGGGCTGACGGCGCTGTCCTACGCCACCATGACGCGCGTCTCGCCCGAAGGCATCGCCCGCCACTTCCTGGAGCGCGCCTATACCGAGGGCGGTGGCACCAATGTGGTGAACGTCATCCTGGTCGATTTCCGCGGCTTCGACACGCTGGGCGAGATCGTCGTCGTCGGCATCGTGGCGCTGACGGTGTTCGCGCTGCTGCGCCGCTTCCGCCCGGCGCCGGAGAGCATCGGCGTGCCGGACCAGCAGCATGGCAAGGGCCAGGACTGGCTGCAGATCCCCGCCGTGATCATGCGGCTGATGTTCCCGGTCATCGGCGTCGTCGCGCTGTATCTGCTGCTGCGCGGGCACGACCTGCCGGGCGGCGGCTTCGCGGCGGGGCTGATGGCCTCCATCGCCATCCTGCTGCAATACATGGCCGGCGGCACGCGCTGGGTGGAGGACCATCTGCGCGTGCACCCGCTGCGCTGGATGGGCACCGGGCTGCTGCTGGCGGCGGGCACCGGCGTTGCCGCCATCGCGGTCGGCAAGCCGTTCCTGACCTCCTACTTCGCCTATGCCGATCTCGGCTGGCTGGGGAAGCTGCCGGTGGCCAGCGCGCTGCTGTTCGACCTCGGCGTGTTCGGGCTGGTCTTCGGCGCGACGGTGCTGATCCTGATCGCCATCGCGCACCAGTCGGTGCGCAGCCAGCGGGCGGCGCCAACGCCGCCACCCAGTGCCGCCAAGGGGGGATATGACTGATGGAATTGATTCTCGCCCTGGCCATCGGCGTCCTGGGGGGTTCCGGCGTCTGGCTGCTGATGCGGCCGCGCACCTTCCAGCTGATCATCGGCCTCTCGCTGCTCTCCTACGCGGTGAACCTGTTCATCTTCAGCATGGGACGCTTCCCGGTGGGGGCGCCGCCGGTGCTGCAACCGGGAACCTCCGGTGACCCGGCACTGTTCGCCGACCCGCTGCCGCAGGCGCTGGTGCTGACCGCCATCGTCATCGGCTTCGCCACCACGGCGCTGTTCCTCGTCGTCATGCTCGCCGCGCGCGGCCTGACCGGCGGCGACCATGTGGACGGCAAGGGGCGCGGCTCGTGAGCGGCTGGATGCAACATCTCGGCATCGCCTCCATCATCCTGCCGCTGCTGGTCGGCGCGATCATGATCCCGATGGAGGATCAGAAGGGCCACTGGCGCGCGGCGCTCGGCATCACCTCCACCGTCCTGCTGCTGGCCATCGCCGTCACCCTGGCGTGGCAGGCGCATCTCGGCGGCGGCGGGGAGGGGTTGGTCAGCGTTTATCGCCTGGGCAACTGGCCGGCGATCTTCGGCATCGTGCTGGTGGTGGACCGGCTCTCGGCGCTGATGCTGGTGCTGACGGCGGTTCTGGGGCTATCGGCCCTGGTGTTCTCGCTGGCGCGCTGGCAGCGCATGGGCGCGCATTTCCACGCGTTGTTCCAATTCCAGTTGATGGGCCTGAACGGCGCCTTCCTGACCGGCGACCTGTTCAACCTGTTCGTGTTCTTCGAGGTGCTGCTGGCGGCCTCCTACGGCTTGGCGCTGCACGGCTCGGGCGTCGCGCGGGTCAAGGCGGGGCTGCACTACATCGCCATCAACCTGGCGGCGTCGCTGCTGTTCCTCATCGGCGTCAGCATGATCTATGGCGTGGCCGGTACGTTGAACATGGCCGACCTCGCCGCCCGCATCCCGGAGATCCCGCTGGAGAACCGGCCGCTGCTGGAGGCGGGGGCCGGCATCCTTGGCCTGGCCTTCCTGGTCAAGGCGGGCATGTGGCCGCTCGGCTTCTGGCTGCCGCGCACCTATTCCGCCGTCAGCCCGCCGGCGGCCGCCATCTTCTCCATGATGAGCAAGGTCGGCGTCTACGCCATCCTGCGGCTTTCCCTGCTGCTGTTCAGCAACGATGCGGGGGAGTCCGCTGGCTTCGGCGGCACCTGGATCCTGGCCGGCGGCATCCTCACCATCGGCTTCGGCGCCGTCAGCGTGCTGGCGACGCAGGACCTGTCCCGGCTGGCGGGGGCGAGCGTGCTGATCTCCTCCGGCACGCTGCTGGCGGCCGTGGGGGCGGAGCAGGTCGCGGTGACCAGCGGCGCGCTGTTCTACCTGGCGACCTCCGCCCTCTCGATCGGCGCGCTGTTCCTGCTGATCGAGCTGCTGGAACGCGGCCGCGATGTCGGCGCCGACGTGCTGGCGGTGACGCTGGAAGCCTTCGGCGATGGCGACGACGACGACGATGACGAAACCGACGAGATCGGCGTCGCCGTTCCCGCCACCATGGCGGTGCTGGGCCTCAGCTTCCTGTGCTGCGCGCTGCTGCTGGCCGGCTTGCCGCCGCTATCCGGCTTCGTCGCCAAGTTCGCCATGCTGAGCGGCATCCTGAACCCCGAGGGGCTGGGCGGCCGCGTCGCATCCGTCTCCCCGGGCGGGTGGGCGCTGCTGGCGGCGCTGGTGCTCTCCGGTCTCGCCACGGTGCTGGCCATGACCCGCGCCGGTATCCGCAGCCTGTGGGCGACCTCCAGCCGCTCCGTCCCCCGGGTCGGGCTCATCGAGATCGCGCCGGTGCTGTTGTTGCTGTCGCTCTGCGTCGGCATGACGGTCGGGGCCGGGCCGATGCTGCGCTACACCAACGCGGCGGCCGAGGCGCTGCACGCGCCCCGCGACTACATCCGCAACGTGATCGGGCAGAACCCATGAGGCGGCTGTTCCCCCACCCCCTCATGTCGATCGCGCTGTTCGTCATGTGGATGCTGCTGAACGAGAGCTTCTCGCCCGGTCCGGCGCTGGTCGGGCTGGTGCTGGCCGTGGCCGCGGGCTGGGTGATGGCGTCGCTGCGGCCAACCCGCAGCCGCATCCGCCGGCCGGACGTGATCCTGCGGCTGGCCGGGCATGTCATCGTGGATATCGCCCGCTCCAACCTCGCAGTCGCGCAGGTCATCCTGCGGCCGCGCAAGGACCGGCGGCAGGGATTCCTGCGCGTGCAACTGGCGCTGCGGGACGAGAACGCGCTGGCGGCGCTGGCCTGTATCCTGACCGCGACCCCCGGCACCGCCTGGGTGGAGTACGACACGGAGACCGGCTGGCTGCTGCTGCATGTGCTGGACCTGATCGACGAGGAAAGCTGGGTCAGCATCATCAAGCAGCGCTACGAGCAACCGCTGATGGAGATCTTCCAATGACCGTCGCGCTGCTGACCTGGTCGCTCCTCGCCGCGCAGTTGATGCTGGGCGCCGCCATGCTCTGCGCCACCTACCGCGTGCTGAAGGGCCCGCGGGCGCAGGACCGGGTGCTGGGTCTCGATACGCTCTACGTCAACGGCATGCTGATGCTGCTGACCTTCGGCATCCGCTCCGGCACCACCCTGTATTTTGAGGCGGCGTTGCTCATCGCCCTGCTGGGCTTCGTCAGCACGGCGGCCCTCGCCAAGTTCCTGATGCGCGGCGAGGTGATCGAATGAACCACGCCGCTGACCTGCCGCTCTGGGCGGCCATTCCCGTGGCGGTGCTGCTGCTGCTTGGTTCCGGGCTGGCGCTGACCGGTTCCTACGGCCTGCTGCGGCTGAAAAGCTTCTATGAACGCCTGCACGCACCGACCATTGGCACCTCCTACGGCATCGGCTGCGTGCTGGTGGCCTCGGTGATCTTCTTCACCGTACTGCAGAGCCGGCTGGTGCTGCATGAGGTGGTGATCGGCATCTTCGTCATCGTCACGACGCCGGTGACGCTGATGCTGCTGGGCCGCGCCGCGCTGCACCGGGACCGACTGGAGGGGAAGGACCCGACCCATCCGGTGGAGAAGCGCAAGGCGGCGGAGTAAGGAAGGCCGGGGGAAGGAATTCCCCCGGACCTCCATCTTTCGTTTGCGAGTCTGGGTATGATCGCCGCAGGTGGAAGCAACCAGGGGCGTAGGCGCGCAGCCTCTGCGATGTCGCGGTTTGGCGTAAGACCACCGTCTAAGGCACTAAAGACCCCAGCCCCTATCTGGCGCGGCACGCCAAACACCGCAAAAAGAAGATGGGGGTTTGGGGGAATTCTTCCCCCAACCTGACTGTCCTCTCAGCGCATCGGCAGCGGGTAGTGCAGGCCACCCCGCGTCCACAGCTCGTTCGGGCCGCGCGCCAGGCCGATCGGGGTGTTGGGGCCCATGTGGCGGTCATAGATCTCGGCGTAGTTGCCGACGGCCTTGACCACGTTCACCACCCAGGCCGGGTCCACCTTCAGCGCCTGGCCCAGTTCCGGCGAGACGCCCAGCAGGCGGCGGGTATCCGGGTTGGTGCTCTCGCGGCGCATCTGGTCGGCATTGGCGGCGGTGACGCCGCGTTCCTCGGCTTCCATCAGCGCGTTGACGTACCAGCGCACCAGGTCGAACCACTCATCGTCGCCACGGCGCACGTAGGGGCCGTAGGGTTCCTTCGAGAAGCGCTCCGCCAGGATGGTCCAGTCGGACGGCGCCTGCATGGAGGAACGGCCGGCGGCGAGCTGCGAGGCATCGGTGCCGAAGGCGTCGCAGCGGCCGGCCTGCAGCGCGCCCAGGGCCTGGTCGGTCCGCTCGAACAGGATCGGGGTGAAGGTCAGGTTCTGCGTACGGAAGTAGTCCGCCGTCACCAACTCATTGGTGGTGCCGGAGACGAGGCAGATGGTGGCGCCGCCCATCTCCGATGCCTTGGAGATGCTGGCGCTGGCGCGGACCATGAAGCCGTGCCCATCGTAGAAATAGGGCGTGATGGCGCGCAGGCCGAGCGTGACGTCGCGCATCATCGTGTGGGTGCTGGTGCGGAACAGCACATCGATCTCGCCCGAGCTGAGGGCGGTGAAGCGGGTGGAGGAGCTGAGCGACTGGAAGCGCACTTTGCTGGCGTCGTTGAACAGGGCAACGGCCAGCCCGCGGCAGAGATCGGCATCCAGGCCCTGCCAGACGCCGCGCGCATCGGGAATGGCGAAGCCGGCAATACCGGTATGGATGCCGCAGACCAGTTGCCCGCGCGCCCTGATGGCATCCAGCGTGGCACCGGCGCGGGCCGGCGCCGCCAGTGTGAGGAGGGTGGCCATGGCGGCCACGGTCGCCAGCATTGCACGCTTCAGCATGAATTCGCCTTCCCGGATTTCTGTACAGTCCAGGGTGCGAAGCCGGAACGATGCAAGTCAAGCCGCTTGGCCGCGCCGATGCGCGCCGCCGTGCAGGCAGCCGCGCAAAGCCCGGGCATTCGGGCCGCCTTTGCCCAAGATCGGGTCGCCCACCATGCCGCTTCTTGCGCCCCGGTGCCGGATGGCGGAGGTATAGGCGCAGTAATGTCACGGCCGGGAAGCGAGCAATGAGCGACGGCACGGCGCCGGGCTGGACCCCAGTGATCGAGCGGGGGCAGGGGCCGCTCTACCTGGCCATTGCGGACAGGATCGGCGCCGACATCGCCGCCGGCAGGCTGGTGGCGGGCGCGCGGCTGCCGCCGCAGCGGGTGCTGGCGGAGCTGCTGGGCATCGACTTCACCACCGTCAGCCGTGCCTATGCCGAGGCCGTGCGGCGCGGGCTGGTGCGCAGCCGGGTGGGGCAGGGCACCTTCGTCCGCCCGCCAATGGCAGCCGCCACGCCCGGCGGGGTCGATCTCAGCATGAACCTGCCGCCGCGTTTCGAGGATGCGGCGCTGGAACGGCGACTGGCGCAATCGTCCGGCTTGCTGGAGGAAGCCGGAGGGCTGGACCTGCTGTTGCGCTACCAGGAGCCGGGCGGCGCGCTGGCCGACCGGGAAGCGGGCGTGCGGTGGCTGTCCGGGCGCCTGCCCGGGCTGGTGGCCGAGCGGGTGGTGGTCTGCCCGGGGGGCCAGGGAGCGCTGGCGGCCACGGTCGGCCTGCTAGCGGCACCGGGCGAGACCATCCTGGCCGAGGCCCTGACCTATCCCGGCTTCCGCAGCCTCGCGGCGCAGTTGCGGTTGCGCGTGGCCGGCGTCGCGATGGATACCGAAGGGATCGTGCCCGCCGCCTTCGATGCCGCCTGCCGGGCGGAATCACCGAAGGCGCTGTACTGCACGCCGGTGTTGCAGAACCCGACGACGGCGACGATGTCGCTGGCCCGGCGGCAGCAGATTGTCGCCATCGCCCGCAGCCATGGGGTGCCGATCATCGAGGATGATGCCTACGGGCTTCTGCCCCGCGCAGCGCCGCCCGCCCTCGCGGCGTTGGCGCCGGAGCTGGTCTACTACATCGGCGGACTGGCCAAGGTGCTCTCCCCGGCCTTACGGATCGCCTACCTGGCAGCGCCGGATGCCCGGCAGGCGCAGCGCGTGGCGGGAGGCATCCGCGCCATGGCCACCATGGCATCGCCGCTGACGGCCGCGCTGGCCACGCGATGGATCGGCGATGGCACCGCGCTCGCGGTGCTGGGTGCCATCCGTGCGGAAACTGCCGCGCGCCGTGCATTGGCCGCGCAATATCTACCGGAATTCGCCACGAGGTCGCAGCCTGACAGCTTCCACCTGTGGCTGACGCTGCCCCCACCCTGGACGCGGGCCGACCTGGCTGGCCGGCTGCGCGCGATGGGCATCGGCGTGGTGGTCAGCGATGCCTTCGCGGTGACGGCGGCGCCCGAGGCGGTGCGTATCGGCCTGGGCGCGGCGCGGACGCGGCAGGACCTGGCGATCGGGCTGCAGGCTATCGCGGACCTGCTGTCGCAGCCGCCGGCACTGTCCTCCACCGTCGTGTAAAGGCCGGGGGCGGGGTGGATGGGGGCTGCCAGGACATGCAGCTGGAGACAGGAAGGCCGGGGAAGGAATTCCCCGGACCCCTTCTTTTTTCTGCGAGTCTTTCGGGTGTGGCTGT
>Ga0308159_1004712_pt1 | contig 12184 bp, 7 predicted proteins | sample PhyCR1_FD_201040 | JGI IMG/M metagenome (GOLD analysis project Ga0308159, IMG submission 201040) | Phyllosphere microbial communities from UC Gill Tract Community Farm, Albany, California, United States - DLSLC.R1 | ecosystem: Host-associated > Plants > Phyllosphere > Unclassified | place: USA...
GGTATTTGCCACCGGCGGCCAGACCGAGCTTGGCCATATCAATGAAATGTTGTCCTCCATTGAAGACAATAAAACGCCGCTGCTGGTGCAGATAGACAAACTGGGTAAATCCATTTTCGTCATCATTGTGTTCATGATGGTGGCGCTGCTGATTTTCGGTTATCTGCTGCGCGATATCCCGTTCGGTGAACTGCTGCTGTCGGTGATAAGCCTGGCAGTCGCGGCGGTACCTGAAGGCTTACCGGCGATCATCTCGATCATTCTTTCGCTCGGCGTGCAGGCGATGGCGCGCTCCAAAGCCATTATCCGCAAGCTACCCACCGTGGAAACGCTGGGCGCGATGTCGGTGATTTGTTCGGATAAAACCGGCACGCTGACCATGAACGAAATGACCGTCAAAGCCGTGATCCTGGCGGATAACATCTGGACGGTGGAAGGCAACAGTTACGAACCTATGGGCAGCTTCACGATTGCCGGTTCGGCGTCGCCGCTGCCTGCGGATTCTTCGCCTTTGCTGACTCAGTTCCTGCGTACCGTCGATATCTGTAACGACAGTACGCTCAAACAGGATGCTCAGGGTCACTGGGGGATTACCGGTGGCCCGACCGAAGGGGCACTGAAAGTGCTGGCGGCCAAAGCGCATTTGCCGGAGCTGGCGTTTAATCTCAGCAGTAAAATTCCGTTTGATTCGCTCTACAAATATATGGCGGTGGCGGGCGAGAAAAACGGTGAGTCGCAGATCATGCTCACCGGTGCGCCGGATGTGTTGCTCAAACTCTGCCAGTTCCAGCAAACACCGGCAGGTGCGGTGCCGCTGGATCATGCGTACTGGGAATCGGCAATCACGCAATATGCCAGCGAAGGGCTGCGCATGGTGGCCGCGGCCTGGAAGCCTGTCGATCAGCCGGTTGCAGCACTCGATCATCCTGAACTCAGTCACGGTATGGTACTGATCGGCATTGCGGGCATGATGGATCCGCCGCGTCCGGAGGCGATTGTGGCGATTGGCGAATGTCAGCAGGCGGGGATACGCGTCAAGATGATCACCGGTGACCATCAGGAAACGGCGATGGCGATCGGTAAAATGCTCGGGATCGGTAACAGCGAAAATTCCATCACCGGTTATGAGCTGGAACATATGGATGACGCGCAGCTGAGAACGGCGGCCGTTCAGTTCGACATTTTTGCCCGTACCAGCCCGGAGCATAAACTGCGTCTGGTAAAAGCGTTGCAGGAGACCGGTGAAATTGTCGGGATGACCGGCGACGGCGTGAACGACGCGCCTGCGTTGAAACAGGCCAACGTCGGGATTGCCATGGGCATTAAAGGCACCGAGGTGACCAAAGAATCCGCTGATATGATCCTGGTCGATGACAACTTTGCCACTATCGCTAACGCGGTCAGGGAAGGGCGGCGGGTTTACGATAACCTGAAGAAAACTATTCTGTTTATTATGCCGACCAACCTGGCGCAGGGGTTGCTGATTATCATCGCCATTCTGATGGGGAATCTGCTGCCGTTAACGCCGGTGCAAATTTTGTGGATGAACATGGCAACGTCCGCCACGCTCTCCTTCGGCCTGGCATTTGAGAAAGCGGAAAGCCGTGTGATGCGCCGTCCGCCGCGTAATGTCAGCGCACACGTCATGGATAAATATGCCATCTGGCGTGTGGCCTTTGTCGGGCTGCTGATTTCAATCAGCGCCTTCATGCTGGAAGCCTGGTTGCAACCGCGCGGTTATGAACCTGAATTCATCCGTACGGTGCTGTTGCAGACGCTGGTGACCGCGCAGTGGGTGTACATGATTAACTGCCGCGATTCGGATAACTTCTCACTCAACCGCGGTTTGCTGCAAAACAAAGGGATCTGGATTGTCACCGTGGTGCTGTTCGCGCTGCAGGCGATCATTATCTACGTTCCGCTGATGAACACGCTGTTCGGCACGCGACCGCTGCCGTTCTTCTACTGGATCATTGGTCTGCTGATCGGTATCGCGCTCTTCGTGATTGTCGAGATAGAAAAAGTACTGACCCGCAGCTGGCGGAAAGCGAGTTAACAAACCGCATGGTCATCAGATATCCGCTGCTAAACCTGAAACCAGCCGAAAGGCTGGTTTTTTTTGCCCGGATTAAGGCATTTATTTTCCCAATGGATATCCTTTTGGAAAAAAAATTTTACATATTCCTGCACCCTGTCTGGCAGATGAATAGCGTAAAGGGAAATCTCTCTCTTTTGATACGTAAATGTTACGAAAAGCGGGAGTTAAAATAAGAATACTCTTGGTCACATTATTGGATAAAAAACAAATCAGGGGTGATGATTGTTTCAAATTAAAGCAATAAGACTATTTGCACATCGTGTAAGAATACTCTGAGGTATGGCCTGATGAATTACAAATGTTAATTTACAAGCATAAATGTATATAAAAAACCAATAGATCAGTTCCACATAATAAGTTTTTCAGAAAATCACTCAATTCTTATGTTTTCATGTTTATTATCGGTAAATAAATGAAACTTAAATCACCTTTAAAAAAGAGAAATATTCTGTTTTAACGTAAACTTTTAGGTGAATTATTCTGCGAATGAAACACATTCTATGGGGTGGATTGTTAATGAGACTATTCTTAGTTTCTTGTTGAAATATATCAAAAATCGTCGTGTTCCTCACATTTTAAAGGTGTTTTTCGGAATTTATTAGGAATCTGCCTAGTAAAAATTGATGGATTTAACGATAAGAATGTGTAAATCGATCGGTTAAACCTATTGTTGATTGCAATTATGAGCGAGAAAAACGATTTGAAGAGTTTCCGCTGCGTATTACTCTACATACGGCTACTGAAAAGATTTAAATAGGATATAGAAAGAATTTTAATATTCGTTTTCCGTATATCTCTCTGAGAGTGCTTTATTCTTTCCCGGTTTTACGGGGCAGAATTTAAGCGTTTTTAAAACCTCACAATTAGGCGGTTCAATGCCTCGGGTAATAATTTGGAGTGAGTGCCAGTATACAAAATTGGCGTTGAAAGAAATAATCTCCAGTAAGTTACCTTACGTTAATGAAGTCATTTCTTATGACCACGGCGATGAGGTGAACTTGTATGCAAAAGATTATCTGATCATTGATCCATCAGGCGGCGGGTTCCACAGATGTTATGAGTTTTTGCGAGAAAATCTGAGCGTATTGGACCCGGAAAGGATCCTTATAATGTCCTCTGCGGTCGATATGTTGATGCTTGAACTTTTGCTTAAGAAAGAATTTAAGTTTCTTAAGAAAAAAAACGAATTGCCTGTCGTTGTGGCTTCAGTAGAACAGTTTATCCAGCTTCAGGGCACGACGCTTAACAAAGAGGCTTTTAATTACAATATTACCAGGATGGAAGAGAAGGTTTTAGTGATGATGATGTCTGGTCTGTCGGTGACAAGCATATCAAATATTCTCAAACTCAGTGTCAAGACGGTAAGTGTACATAAGTGCAATTCCTTAAGAAAAATAGGCGTTGACGCCAACAGCAGTTCAGCTTTGTTTTTTTTGCATAAACACGCAGTGGGAAACAGAATTGGCAGTTAAATTGGCAACACCAGGGAACCCTTTCACTCAGAAAACGACAGACCCCCTCGGACCAGAAAGATTTGTTCAGTCTTTTTGGTTTAATAAAGAGAATATTAAGTAATGTATTGGTGAACAGGACGTTATTCACCAGTTGCAAATTTAATATAGATCCACCCGCGTTAATCACCCTTAGTATGTCGGTGAGGATTAACTGCGTTAAATATTAGCTTGGTGATGTTTTGGCAAATTGGTGGCCGTAAACCAGGGGCGGTAGCATAGCCAAAAAACAGTGAGTTATGTTTGTATTAAAAATGTATGAAATTTACTCTTCGGATTATTCCATAGAAATTAACAGCATCAGTGCTTGACTCTGCGTCAGAAATGTCATGTATTTTATTAATCACTAAAACATTCTATGCCTGACTCATGCAGCTAACGCATTATTATTCATCAACATAAAATTCCTTCAGGCAATTGCGTGAGGGAAGATTATTATCGTTAATTGTTGTGAGGTGCATATGACATTTCTCACCAGGAACCTTTGGTCAAATTTATTACTCGCTTTATCAGATTTTCTTAGCTTCACCCTTTCTCTGTATTTGGCTAAAGGGATACTGAGTCAGGTCATGACGAATTTTGAGCAACGGATCCCCGCTGCACAGACTTCCGGCTGGATTGTGCTGCACAGCTTATTAGCCATTTGCTGTGTGGCGTGGTTTCACCTGCGACTAAGACATTATTACTATCGCAAAACATTCTGGTTTGAACTGAAAGAAATCCTGCGCACCCTGCTTATTTTCGCACTTATCGAAATCGCAGTGATCGCCTTCGCTAAATGGTATTTCTCTCGTTATCTCTGGGTACTGACCTGGACTCTTGTACTTATTCTGGTGCCATTTGCACGAATGATGACCAAGCGTGTGCTGGATTCTCTCGGGCTTTGGGAACGTGATGCAATCATTATTGGCAGCGGCAATAATGCGCGTGAAGGGTATAACGCCATTAAAAGTGACAGAAACCTCGGGCTGCGGGTTCTCAAATTTATTTCCAGTGAACACGGTGACCAGCCCGGAGATACGATAGAAGGCGTGCCGGTTATGCCTTCGGACGAAAACTGGGTACGCACTAATGTCGATAAAAAGACGCAGTTTATCGTGGCCGTAGAGTCGCATCAGAGCAACATCCGAAATGCATGGTTGCGGGTATTTATGATTAATGGTTACCGGTCCGTTTCTGTCATCCCCACGCTTCGCGGTATGCCGCTGGATAACACCGATATGTCATTTATATTCAGCCAGGAAGTGATGATTTTCCGCGTGCATCAGAACCTGGCTAAGTGCTCCTCGCGGTTGGCGAAACGCTTATTTGATATCGTCGGTTCGCTGGCGATCATCATGCTGTTGTCGCCGCTGCTGCTCTACATCTGCCGTAAAGTGAGAAAAGATGGCGGGCCCGCAATTTATGGTCATGAGCGTATTGGTCAAAATGGTAAACCCTTTAAATGTCTGAAATTCCGCTCGATGATAATTAACTCGAAGGATGTGCTGGAAGAGTTGCTGGAAAATAATGCAGAAGCGCGACATGAATGGGACCTGACGTTCAAGCTGAAATATGACCCGCGCATAACGGCTATCGGCCATTTTCTGCGCCGGACCAGTCTTGATGAGTTGCCGCAGCTCTTTAACGTTTTAAAGGGTGAAATGAGTCTGGTAGGACCGCGTCCTGTTGTTAGTGCGGAACTGGAGCGTTATTGCGATGAAGTTGAATATTACCTGCTCAGCAAACCGGGAATGACCGGGCTTTGGCAGGTGAGCGGACGCAGTGAAGTCGATTACTCAACCCGTGTTTATCTTGATGCCTGGTATGTCAAAAACTGGTCAATGTGGAATGACATCGCCATTTTATTTAAAACCGTGAGTGTTGTGCTCCGAAGGGAGGGGGCTTATTAGACTGATAACTACAATCTCGTGATGATTTTTTAATAAATTACTCTGCACCAGATGTCTTTATAAGACATAAGTTCGTCAACTAAATACATGTGAAAAATAATTTTTAATACTTTCCTGACCTCAGTTATTCATACCGTATAAAACGGATTGAAGCGGTCCGGCATGAAAGTGTTTTGATGCTTTTGTTAATATCTACACACAGGAATGAGAAACTGCGACTGCCAGATTGGGAATAGGGATTCTCTCTGATAGGCAGATATTAAACCTGAAATACAGATGATGTGAAATAATGAAAAATAGATTTTTGAATATTTCTCTGATGATAACCGTGTTGGGGTTATTAAGTGGATGCACCCTTGTTCCCGGACAGAGTTTAAAAACAGCAGGGAAAGAAGTCGTTGAACAATCCGATAATCATTATGATATCGATAAGCTGGTTAATATTTATCCCCTGACACCAGCACTCATTGATAATTTACGACCGCAATCGGTGATAGCCCGCCCTAATCCGCAGTTAGATCAGCAACTTAAAGATTATGAATATCATATCGGTATCGGCGACGTACTGATGGTGACCGTCTGGGACCATCCTGAACTGACGACACCGGCAGGTCAGTACCGAAGTGCCAGTGATACCGGTAACTGGGTTAATTCAGACGGTACGATTTTCTATCCCTATATTGGTAAATTAAAAGTCACCGGTAAAACGGTCACCCAGGTTCGTCAGGAAATCAGTACCCGTCTGGCCGCTTATATTGAAAGCCCGCAAGTTGACGTCAGTATTGCCGCGTTCCGTTCGCAAAAAATTTATACCACCGGGGAAGTTATAAAATCCGGTCAGCAACCCGTCACTAATATTCCTCTTACTGTCATTGACGCCATCAATGCGGCAGGGGGATTAGCGCCGGATGCGGACTGGCGAAACGTTGTGCTGAACCATAAAGGTCAGAACACGCAGATTTCCCTGCATGCTCTGATGCAGAAAGGCGATCTGACACAGAACCGCTTGCTGTATCCCGGTGACATTCTGTTCGTACCGCGTAACGACGATCTTAAAGTGTTTGTGATGGGAGAAGTCACTAAACAAAGCACATTGAAAATGGATCGCAGCGGAATGACGCTGGCTGAAGCGCTGGGTAACTCAGACGGTATCTCACAAAGTATGTCAGATGCCTCCGGGATATTTGTCATTCGTCCGCTTAAAGGCAGCAATAAAAGCAAAATCGCCGACATCTATCAGTTAAATGCGAAAGATGCCTCAGCGATGGTGATGAGCACTGAATTTCAGCTGCAACCTTACGATATCGTTTATGTCACAACGGCGCCGCTGGTTCGCTGGAATCGTGTGATATCTCAGATAGTCCCGACCATTGCGGGTGTGCATGACATGATTGAAGGCACACGTTACATCAACCAGTGGAACTAACCATGTTCTCTTCAGTGCTTGTAGTGTGCACCGGCAATATATGCCGCTCGCCAATGGCCGAACGGATCATTAAGCAATATCTTCCTGAAAAAATGATCCGTTCCGCTGGACTGATGGCCATGGTCAATCACCCGGCTGATGATAATGCTGTGATTATTTCCGGGCGCCACGGAGTGTCGTTAGAAGGACATAAAGGCACGCAGTTTCGGTCTTCGATGGCCGGCGAGTTCGACCTTATTTTGGTGATGGAAAATAGCCACCTGGAACACATCAGCAAAATGGCTCCTCAGGCCAGAGGCAAAATCATGCTACTGGGACACTGGTCAGAACATCGGGAAATTCCGGATCCCTACCGCAAAAGCCAGGAAGCCTTCGAATCCGTTTATCAGCTTATTGATCAGGCCTGTCAACGCTGGGCACAGAAGCTCACCGCCTAATCTCTCAGGAAATCATCGCATGTCATCAGCTATTTCTAAAAAAACCGCAACACCAGACTCTGACGAAATCGATTTGGGACGCCTTTATGGGGAAATTCTCGATCACCGTAAACTGATTATTATTCTGACCATTGTCATCACCCTGTTGGCTGTTACTTATGCCTTATTCGCCACACCTGTTTACCAGGCAACAGCGATGATACAGATTGAACAAAAAAAGGGTAACGCTATCCTTGATAGCATTAGCCAGATGTTACCGGATTCTCAGCCTGTTTCAGAACCTGAGATTGCACTGTTGCAATCCAGAATGATCTTAGGCAAAACCGTTGATGATCTTAATTTACAGGCTGTGATTACTCAGAATTACTTTCCGATATTTGGGCGAGGCTGGGCAAGGATGACCGGCGAGATCCCGGGAAAACTGAGCATCAGTCGTCTGTATATCCCTAAAACCAGTAATGATGTACCGAACATTACGCTGACAGTTATTGATAAACACCGTTTCCAGATCGAAGGTGATGATTTCAAACTGGATGGAGAAGTGGGGACCTTAATTACACAACATGGCATTGCCCTGAACGTCCGGAGTATGGATGCTGATCCCGGAACACAATTCACGGTCAACTATATAACGCGATTAGAGGCTATCAACGGTTTAAACAATGCGCTTACTGTCGACGAACAAGGTAAAGATACAGGGATCCTTAATCTGTCATTCAATAGTGATGACAGGGCGCTGGCAACGTCAGTCCTTAATGATATTAGCCAAAACTATCTGAACCAGAATATTGCCCGTCAGGCTGCGCAAGATGCGAAAAGCCTGGAGTTTTTGAATCAGCAGTTACCGCTTGTACGTAGCGAACTGAACGATGCTGAGGATAAACTTAATGTGTACCGCCGCCAGAAAGATTCGGTTGATCTATCACTTGAAGCGAAATCAGTACTTGAGCAAATCGTTAATGTAGACAGCCAGCTGAATGAACTGACGTTTCGCGAGGCCGAGATTTCGCAGCTTTATACTAAAAGCCACCCGACGTATAAGGCCCTGATGGAAAAACGTCAGACCTTGGTGCATGAGCGAGATAGCCTAAATAAACGTGTGACGGCAATGCCGGCAACTCAGCAAGAAGTAGAGCGTTTGAGTCGGGATGTGGACTCTGGACGGGCTATTTATATGCAGTTGCTCAATCGTCAGCAAGAACTCAGTATCGCCAAATCAAGTGCAATCGGTAATGTTCGTATTATCGACAACGCAATAACACAACCTAAACCGGTGAAACCAAGAAAAACCCTGGTGGTTTTGATCGGTATTGTTGCGGGTCTATTTGTTTCTTTTTCACTCGTTTTACTGAAAGTTTTTGTGCGTCGCGGAATTGAATCTCCGGAGCAGCTGGAAGAAGTTGGCGTCAGCGTTTATGCCAGTGTCCCGCTTTCCGAGTGGTTAAATAAGAAAAATAAACCAGAGAGAACAAATAGAAGTGGGGGGAGAAAAAGGCAGTCTGAAATCAAATTCCTGGCAGTAGAAAACCCAGCAGACTTAGCCATTGAAGCCATCCGTAGTCTGCGAACGAGCTTGCATTTTGCCATGATGGAAGCAAGAAATAATATTTTGATGATCTCCGGTTCAACCCAAAACGCGGGTAAAACATTTATTGCCAGTAACCTGGCAGCGGTCATTGCGCAGTCAGGAAAAAAAGTCCTGTTTATTGATGCAGACATGCGAAAAGGGTATTCACATAAACTTTTCAGATTTACAGGAGAACAGGGGTTATCGGATATTCTTTCCGGAAAAATAAATATTAACGAGATAGAGAAACATGTACCGGAGATCGGCATTGATTTCATCCCAAGAGGAAAGTTACCGCCTAACCCTTCAGAATTACTGATGCATAAACGCTTAAGTTCAATGCTTGATTGGGCTTCAGATAACTATGATTTGGTTATTATCGATACACCGCCTGTTTTAGCCGTAACAGATGCAGCCATTATTGGTCGTTGCGCCGGCACATCATTGCTGGTTGCTCGTTATGGGACAAACACGGTTAAAGAAGTAGAGGTCAGTATCAGGCGTTTTGAGCAAGTGGGTGTGCAAATAAAAGGTTGTATTCTCAATGGCGTGCTTAAAAAGGCGAGTAGCTATTATGGTTACGGTTATAGCCAATATGATTACTCTTACGCCGATAACAAAGAAAAATAGATTTTAGATCCCCGTCTGGGAGACAAGTTTCTCAGACGGAATACTCATCATTAAATAAATGACCCTGTTAATAAATATGCAGCACCTTCAAAGAAATGGGAAATAAAATGAAAATAATGATATTCAACACATTGTATTTCCCCTACAGAATTGGTGGCGCCGAAGTTTCCGTTCAACTCCTTGCCGAAGAACTCGTGCTGCAAGGACATATAGTGAGAGTGGTGAGTCTTACGGAAGGGAATGAAAGGGAGGTGACTATGCTTAATGGAGTTGAGATCATTAAGTTACCGTTATCCAATGTCTATTGGCCATTTTCCAAAGAAAATAAAAGCTTTTTAAAGAAGGCAATCTGGCATCTGTTTGATTATTTAAATGTGAAAATGTATTTTAAGGTTTTAAAAGAAATAAAAGCATTTTCCCCTGACATTGTTCATACAAATAATATATCAGGATTTTCAGTGCTTTTGTGGAAGGCTGTAAAAAAATGCAAGGTCAGGCTCATACATACCTCAAGAGACTATTATCTTTTTCATCCTAATAGCACAATGTTTAGTCATGGTAAGACGATGAATATAAAAGATAAAAGTATTATATTTTGGTCTGCAATAAAGAAAATATATGGCCGGAATGTTGATGAGTATGTCGGCATTAGTCAATTTATCCAAAAGCAGCATCATGATAACGCCTTTTTCAAAAAAGCGGGTCATCATGTTATTTACAATGCTGTCGAAAAAATAGAGTCAGATAAAGTTATCGATATTAGAAGGATAGGGTTTATTGGCAGGCTATCAACAGAAAAAGGGTTTGATATCTTCTGTAATGTAGCTGGTCAGTATAAAAGAAAATATTCATTCATTGCTGCCGGTAACTTCGTCAATAATGAAGAACAGCAATCATTAATTGAGTTGGCAAATAAATCTGATGTGACCCTGAAAGGTTTTATGAAACTGGCCGATTTTCTGAATCAGGTTGATGCTGTCGTTCTTCCTGTCAGGTGGAATGAACCCTTTGGGCGTACTGTGGTTGAATGCGTACTGGCTGATAAATTGGTTCTCACTAACCCGGTTGGGGCAATGACAGAGTTATCCATGCTCCTGCCTAACATCATTATTACCGATAATATTGAACGTGACTTCGACGATAAAATAGCAACCGCTGAGATAAAAGCCATCGATTCTTCACTTATTGAGCGGTTTAAACCCAGGGAAATAGCTGACCAATATCTTCGTGTATATAACGGCAAATCGGGTGCATAAAATGACAATGAAGGGGGTAGAGAAAAATCTCATTGGACTAACTTTATTACTTTTTATCGTTTTTGAGTGCTTTGCAGGACCACTTCGGATGGTTTTTCATATGGCTGGTGCGGAGTTTTTATTTTCCATACCGAAGCTCTTTATTTTACTGACCCAGGCCTGCGCGATAATATTGGTTTTGTATTATAGAAAAGTAACTGTAAATGGAATAATTGCTTCAGTAACTATATTCTATTTGATTTTTATAAGCATGATATCATCTCAACCGGCAGCAATATTTGTCGGTATTTGGGCTGTTCTTCCTCTGTTTCTGGGTTATCACGGGGCAAGAATAATCATGTCAAATATTAAAGAGAAAAAAACAAACCGTATGATAGTATTTATCTTTCTATTGTCATGCTTAGGTGTTATTTGTAACGTGTTTTTCAACTACCCCTGGTATAATGTATCATATGAAATTGCCGGGATGGACGTGTCTTCATCTCAGATAGGCAGCAGCGGTGGCTATACACGATACGCAGGTTTTTTTAAGAGTTCTTTACAGGCATCCGCCAACGTATTAATTCTTCTTCTATATATTGTCTCAACCAGCAAAAGTAAAACGTTAATTATTATTTCGTTTGTTTTTAGTGCGCTAGTGGCTTTGTTAACCATATCCAAAACAATTTTTTTACTCCATATTATTCTTCTTCTCTACATTCTGGTGAAAGTTATCCCTGTCAAAGTTATATGGCGAATTACATTAACCTGTGCATTTATGTTTGCAGTATTTACGATAGGAAGCACTAACTATCATTTTAATGTAAGCAAGGATCCGATGCAGGTTATGCTATTAGCATCGTTGAATGATCGACTGACTAATACCTGGCCTGAAGGTGTCAAGACTATCATCAATAATGGAAACCTTTTCTTTGGTGGTGGAGTGGGAACGATTGGAGTGGGTTCAAAATTAGGTACAGGTGCCTATAATCCGGGTGATAGTATGTATCTTTATCTTATTGGTTCTGGTGGTTATCTGTTGGGGTTCATTTTATTATTTTGGGCTTTTTATCAATCTACTGTATTTAATAATGGGAATGCTTGCAGGTATTTATCATTGTTGCTGATAGTTTTATGTTTATTTGGATTATCAATGACGGCTCCGGAGTATCCATTTATGGCGCTTTCCATGGGTTTTTTGATCAATTCAAGAGTCTATAAAACATGTTAGAAATGCTGATTGAAATGAATGGGGATAAGAATGGCAAGAATAATTTTTGATGCACGCTGGATTGGTGAGCATGGGATCGGACGATTCGCAAATGAAGTATCGGTACGCAATAAGGGATTTCTAAAAATAAAAAATGGTTTGAAACCAACAAGTCCTT
>Ga0308159_1004715_pt1 | contig 12178 bp, 14 predicted proteins | sample PhyCR1_FD_201040 | JGI IMG/M metagenome (GOLD analysis project Ga0308159, IMG submission 201040) | Phyllosphere microbial communities from UC Gill Tract Community Farm, Albany, California, United States - DLSLC.R1 | ecosystem: Host-associated > Plants > Phyllosphere > Unclassified | place: USA...
AGACCCGCATCCGCGAACTGGAGCGCCAGCTCGGCCGCAAGACGCTGGAGGTCGAGATCCTGAAGGAGGCGCTGGAGCGCTCGCGCCCAAAAAAAGCGAGCTTGCTTATGCGCTCGCCGCTGCCGGAGACTATCCGGTGAGCCTGGTCGCCAGCACGCTGGGCGTCGGGCGCTCGACGGTGTACGACCGCTTGGCCGGCAGCACCAAGGCTCGCGGGGCGTACACGAAGGCTGAGGATGCGGATTTGCTGCCCCGCATCCGCCAGATCGCCGCGTAGCGGCCAACATACGGCTACCGCCGCATCGCGGCGGTCCTCAATCGACAGCGGCGCGCCGAAGGATCGGCGCCGGTCAACCACAAGCGTGTCTATCGCATCATGGCGGCGGACCGCCTGCTGCTGGCGCGGCGCTATACCGAGCGGGCCGCCTCAGGCCATGACGGCGTCGTGGTGACGATCCGCTCGAACCTGCGCTGGTGCTCGGACGGGTTCGAGTTCACCTACTGGAACCGCGAGGTCGTGCGCGGCGCCTTCATCATCGACGTCCACGACCGCGAGATCATCGCCTGGCGTGCGGTCGCCAATACCGGCATCAGTGGCTTGGACGTGCGCGACATCATGCTGGAAGCCGTGGAAACCCGCTTCGGCGCTGTACGTGCGACCACGCCGGTCGAAATGCTGTCGGACAACGGCTCGGCCTATACCGCCCGCGAAACGCGGACCTTTGCCCGGCAACTCGGGCTCAAACCCTGTTTCACGCCTGTCCGAAGCCCGCAATCCAACGGCATCTCCGAGGCCTTCGTGCATACCCTCAAACGCGATTGCGTCCGCGTCTGGTCGCTACCTGATGCGTCTACCGCGTTGACATCGCTGGCCGGATGGATCGAGGACTACAACGACAACCATCCCCATTCAGGGCTCAAAATGCGTTCGCCGCGCGGGCATCGCGCACTGGTTTATGCAACCGCTTGAACCCGTCCGGTGAAATGGGGGCCAGATCACCTCGGTTCAGGCCACCCCGCCGCAACGTCAGTGCCGCAAACCCCGAGCGCCAGCTGGCGGCATCGGCGCGAACGAGATGTGGTCGAAGGATTTCGTATCGGACGCGCTGTTCGGTAGCCGTCGTTTGCAAGGACTGACGGTGGTCGACGCCTTCGCGCGCAAGGCGCTGGCGATCGACGTTGACCAGGGCACCAAGGGTGAGCAGGTTGCAGCTGCGATGGCGCGGATCGCTAGGCCATGAGAACGGCGTAACGCTCGACTTCTCAGGGCCGGGCAAGCTGACCGACAACGTCTTCGTCGAGAGCTTCTATGGCCGCCTGCGCGACGAATGCCTAAACTGCCAATGGTTCCTGTCGCTGGCCGACGCGCGTACCAAGATCGAGGCTTGGCGCCCGGACTATAACGACAGCCGGCGTCACACGACTCTTGGCTGACTGACGCCAGCCGAATATGCGGCATCCGCTGGTGTTAACCCCGGCGAATGCCGGCCGGAAACGCGGATCACCCCCGGATGAGAAACCGGAGACCGTCACTCAGCGCAAGGTCATCTATTCATCCACCATTCGGTACGAGTTGCCTCTCACCGTCTCCTGGAGGAGACGGTGCTAGATCGCGAGATTCATATCGGTGATATACCCAATTAATACGTAGTAAATATAGAGCGATATGGTACATATAGTTCTATGTATGGAGAAAGGGCACTTATAAGTAGAAATAGCGGTGCAATTAAGAGATAGATCGTATAAGGCACTTTGTACTGAGGAAGGCTAGAAAATATTATTGGAAGAAGAACTATTTCAACCATAGTGTAGTAAGTGCTGGTAACCTGAAAAACAGGAGAACCAATAAGGAGAAAGTAAATTCCACACCCAAGTACATAGACATTGTAAAGGGATTGAGTGTATTCGTCTGGTTCTCCCCATCGCATAAAGCTGATGAATATGGCAAGAATACTACCTCTTTTGGCGACACCCAAAAGGGCCTGCCCCATCACATCGAACGTCGCGGAAGACTGTGAGTCACCCCCTGAAGTATAAAACATCAATTTTTCGACAATTGTAATATGTGCAAACTGCGACAAGGCGCGGGCCAAGGCCTCTAAGAGAGCAAAAGGAGCACCCGACATGCCTAGAATGACGCAGGATAGCAGTCCACCGATCACCCATGCTGGCCCCCAAGCGCGGCGTGGCACCATCAGGGCGGGGATTGCCAGCAGCGAGGTACGGTGGAATGCAAAAGCTCCTGCGAACGGCACCGTCCACCGCGGCCATTCCTGCCATAGCCTTCGCGGGTGAAGTAAGTGGAGGAAGCCCACACATACCAAGCCGATGGCAATCATGCGTCGATTACTGCCCATGAAGTGAGTAACGGCATAAGAGGTGTAGAAAAGGTATACCCCCATAGCGGGGAATTTTGTGCTTTTTTCGATAAAATAATATACAGTTAACAGTGATACTGCGGCATCTATAAATAAAAAGTAACTGTAATCAGACGTGAATTGATAAACTAAGTGATTTAAGAGAATATATCCTTCATCTATGCCGAATACGACGCGGTCGTATTCACTGCTAGATGTGGGCGTATAAAATACATTAAAGTATGCAAGCCAATCTGTTCCTGTCTCCCAGCGAAGGCCAATGAACGGAATCAGAATGCAAATTCCTATTCTTCCAAGTACGCGGCCAAGGCGAACGTTACTATAAAGTGATTCAAGCATCATGGCAGCAGCGAACAGGATATAGAGCAGGAGGTATACCTGCCCATTAATCCATATCTGTTGGAAAACTTCTTTCATTACGAGGAGCTTTGCGCCGCTGGTGTGACGTAAATTTCGTCCATACGAAGGGTATCGTAATGTTGTTCGATCCGCGACAGGCGGTTGAGGCTGCGTACAAATAATATGAAGCGCGAGCGACCCAAAACTCGATAGAGGAGGCGGAAGACTTGTTGTGCTCGGATAAGAAGCTGATCCCCTCCCTTCAATCCGCGGGCGGTAGCCTTATCAGCGACCAGTGCGTTCCGATCGCCCGCACCTAGTAGGCCGCGCTGCTTTAATGCTTCATGAAAGCTTTGCGGACCCGTAGCGAACGGTGCGGCGGCATCGCCGTTCCGCTCCCGCCAAACGCGGAATAATCGACGATGGCTAGGCAGAATCGGCTGTCCGTCGGCAAACGTACCGAAACCATAGGGAAGCGATAAATGACGTAACATCTCGTCGGCTTCTGCACGAATAGCAACGCCATATAATTCATACAACGGTGCCACGTCATCATAGGTACGCGCATCAGCGAGATTAAGCTGATCGAACGTGCCGTCGAGGATACGGCGGAAATCAAAGCCAGAGAAATGTAGGAAGATTAGAGGATCGATCTGATCGTCTTGGCCCTCTTCAATTGCACGCGGCTGAGCGACGAAGCACCCGTCTCGCTGCGTGATCCGGCGCTCATGATAATTCCAAGGCGCGACATTGCAGCCGAGATGACGCCACACTCGCACCACGTCGGCCGGAAACAACGCCGGCACAAAATCCATCCATCGCTGATCAGTATACAGGGCTTTGTAATGGTCGTTAAATGCCTGCATACGCAGCCGCTGGTGCCACCACGCGAGGAATTCATGTGCCGCTGGACCGTCCCGCAGTGCCAAGAAGCCGAGGTTATAGACTCCGGTCGCAAGAATCCCACTATCTGCGCGGGGTCCTTCGCCTGGCGCGGGCAGACATAAATGTGGGGTCATTAGAATGTTGCGTCCATCCAGCGCAGCGAGAATCTGCTCGATGTCCGACATGACGAAAATGTCTGGGTCCATGTAGATGCACGTGCGATAGCCCTCGGCAAAAGCATGCTGGAAACACGCTGCCTTGATCGACGTGCAGAACTCGGTCACATCGTACATGAAAGCCATGTTGGTATATTCGACGAGCGGGATGATGGAACTTAGTGCATGGGCGGCGGGGATGATTGCATCATCCTGGCTATGTGCCCCATCATCATCCGCGACGTAGATACGAAAATCGATGTCTGGGCTATGCTGCACGATCGACCGTTGCAATACTTTTGCTAGGCCTATGTAATTACGAGCACAAATGGTGAAGACTACGGTGCTCATACGATGCTATGTCCAGTTCCGGGTGGGGCGGCGTCGAACAACTGGTCCAATGCGGGCTGAGCTAGTGACTCCTCCCAAATAAACTTGCGGCGGTAGTCATCAACACTGGGGTCATGATCAAAGGCGTCGACGCGAGCAGGCAGATCACGCAATGCCGCGCGTAGAGCTTCGGCACTTTCTTTTTGATAGATTATACCCCAGCGACCGTCGCCTGTTGCGTCATAAGAACTAGCAATGTCACTCGTCAATATGAAAAGCCGGCTAAAATGAGCGTCGGCATAGACGTTTGGAAACCCCTCCGGTCCGCGAGAGTTCATTAACAAGGCGCGGCTATCCATCATTATATCGAAATATTTCTTTTTGTCCATTACGACGCCATGGAACTTGTAATATTCATCAAATTTGCTATCTTTTTTGCGGTAGCCATTGATGATCTTTTGAAAATCATCATCGACTTCTCCGATGAAATCAATCGTCCAGCCCTTAGGTGGAGGGCCTGCCTCAAAGATCAGGCTCGTGTACTTCACCCAGATTGAAAGTCGCCCTGATACAACGATTCGGTTGGCCCGAGTGCCTCTTGAGAATGGAATTACGCCCAATGAGGCTAACCAGTTTTGACTAACGCCACTAAAAGTTTTGGCCAGCTTTTTGCCCAGATCGAGGCCAAGGAAGCTCCCCTGCAAAATCCTTTCGCAGTTGCTAGTTTCGCAAATGACTGCGTCGGCCATCTGTAGAAGTTTGCGATAATAGAAAGACTGGCGGAAGATGCGTTTCCAACCCCGTGCTTCCCGCCAATCGGTAGCGACTCTTTCAAGAAATTCGGCGTTCGCGTCCAATTTGACAATCAGCCTTATACTAGGTGCGCGCCGTTTCGCTAACGTTGCGACAAGCACGTCAGTGAACGGAGTGAAGGGAAAAAGCACCATGTGGCTGATATTTTTCAGCCTCAACAGGCTTAGATAGAGCGAAATATTCTTCAAAATATCCAGTTGATCCGGCAACTGCGCAAACATCTTTCGAAACTGCCGGACTTTACGTCCTCTAAATGAGGTATAATTGGCATTAATTGTCTTTGCCGATATCCAGAACTCCAGATCAAGGCCGTGCCTCTCCGAAAGGACATAGGGCACTTGACCGAAATCACGTGTTAGAAACGCATCAGACGGAGAGAATGCTACGTCATTATAATATAATAGAATCTTGCCGCTCACATTATGCTTTCTGGCAAAGGAATATATTTTGGTAAGCACGATAGCGATTGCCGAACAGGTATCCTATCATCCGAGACTTGATATTCTCGAACGGATTGTACGGTAATACATTCAGAATCGTCAGTCGTTTTTCTAAAAGTTCGCGAGCATCGTCTAGGCCGAAGAAACGAACATGCGTGCGGTCCAGAATGCCAGCATCGGTGTATTGGAAGCGCCCAGAGCGTAAGATGGTCAACAAATTTGAGTAATAATGGAAGTTGGGTAGCGAAACCAGGAAATAACAGCCGCTGGTCGCGGCAGAAACCAACTTATCGAGCAAAGCATCAGGATTACGCAGATGCTCCATTACGTCGAGCAAGAGGACGAGATCAAAGCTACTAATGTCGACGGGCAGGGCATCAAGCTCCAAGTCGACCTGTGCAAATTCGTCGAAGATCGATGCATAATCGAAGTCCGAATCGAGGAATAAATCCAGACCGGCGCTCCGCGCTTCTGGGCAACGCTGTTTTAGCGCACGCGTGACTCCACCGCGGCCGCATCCAATATCAAGAATACGCTGAGGACAGGCCAGGAGCAAGTCAAGTGCTTCCGAGCGTGAGTGGTCGTAATATCCATCCTGCATTTAATCAATCTCCCGGAGCGGTTTCTTGCCGATCATGGCGCTGGCTGGAAGATTCCAGCCCCTTATAAATTGTCCGCGCACCCACCAACCCTTTCACGACGGCATTTGCAGCGACGATCGCTCTGCTACCAATATTCGCGGGGCTTAGCACGACACAATTCGCGCCAATCTGAACCTCGCTATCGATGGCAATTTCACCAGGGGAATGCAGCGGGCGCAGCGATGGGGGCATAGACAAATGATCGGGATCGCGGACATTGCCGTGATAATGGTCGGTTATTAATACGTTCGGGCCGAACAATGTGCCTGCCCCAATCCGTAGGGGGCGAACTGCGGTAATGATAAGCGGGCCGGACGCACTGACACCTGCGCCTATATCGATAAGGCCGTCGTCGGAATGAACGCCAAGCCAAAGGTCGCCATCGCAACGAAAGCTTCGATCGATCCGTATCCGCCGTACGTCGCCCCGTAGCTTAAGCCGCCCGGAGACGCGTGGACGCAGTATCATCCAACAGCGCGCCCGTCCGATGGCCGTATGGACACGGCGCATAATGGTTGAAGGCCCCATCAGATGCCCTCCATAGTCGGAGTATGGCGCAGCCCGCGCCGCACGCTTAGGGTGAAGAACAAAGCCATCAACCCTTCGGTGATCAGCATCGCCGAGGCCATGCCGATGACCCCAAAGAAATGGCAGGCGACTGGCGCACAAATCAGAAACATTAGGCCGGTAAAGCGATAGAAGCGTGCCATCGCGCCGTCGCGATGCAGAACGACCATCACCGGATTGAGCGAGACGCTGGTGATGGTAAATAGCGATGCAGCGAGCCACAACACGAACACCGTCACGCCAGTCGCGTCATAGCGCCCGGCAAAAAACGTATAGATTGGATCACGGGCGACGAACAAGACGAATAGTGCAGCTGCCGATGCCGTAACGACTAGCGTCATGTACATCCGAATCTGCCGGGCGAAAGCCGTCGCATCACGTTGATGTGAACGGACGAATGATGGAAAGCCAGTTTGTGCTGCAACGTTGAACATTGACACGAATGCCTGCGAGATCTTCTGTGCGATGCTGTAAAAACCAATACTGGTAGACGATAGCATCGTGCTCATGATGATGATCCCGCCATGGGTATAGGCCGCGCCCCAGGCGGTTGCCGAAAACAGCGTCCAGTTCTCGCCCAACAATCGGCGCGCATATCTGGGTTCAGCCAAGCCAGGCATGATGCCATAGCGGCGCCTCAGCGCGATGGCCGCCGCCAGTAGCGCGATTATACCGCCCACTGCCTGTGTCATTGGAACGATGAAGGTGTCGTCTGGCCCCCGGACCAGCGTTATCCCGACTACTGCAGCCGCTACACGGCACGAGACGAGGATGCGCGCGGCAATCGGCATGGCCAGCAACCCCTGGAACAACCATTGTGGAAACAGGCACATCGTGGCCGCCGAGGCCAGTGACCAAAAAAAGATCCAGAAATGCGCTGCAACCTGCTCCGAAAACAGGGTGGCGCCGATCAGGCCGATCAGGATCGGGCAAAACAACCCGATCTTCACTAAACTCGTTGCATTAAGATAGCTGTTGATTGCCGCATGATCATCAGCATGACCAGCGGCAAAGCGCGTTCCAGAAAGCTGGATTGCATAATCCATCAACACCCCGGCTGCCAGCCCGACCGCCCCAGCGACGGCCAGCAATCCCATGCCACCGATCCCGAGGGTTCGGGCGAAATAGGGGATGGTTATAACTGGAATCAAGTAGGATGCGGCCTGCAAGAAAGTGAAGGCCGTCAAATTGACGAGTTGGTGGCGAAAGCGTCCGACGAGTGCCATGATGCGTTCGCGCGGTGATGCCACGAAAGGCGCGATCACGATGACATGCTCTCCACCGGGGTCAAGGCCCGAAACTGGCGCATCGCGATTTTCGCTGACCGTGCCACCGGTCGCAGGTTCATCCATTAACGCGTTACCTTTACCAACGAGCAAAAGCTATGCCGTCCAGGCTGACGCTTGCGTCCGCCTGATCGATCCAGCACACCCCGTCTGAGCCGACAGAAAGTTGACCCCCGGCAGCCATATAGCGCCTTCGTCGCGACGGTCGACATGTCTCCGGCAAGATAAAGCAAGCGCCGTTCCGACCGCCGACGATCGTTCCTTTCATTTCCACCTGATGTGACCATGGATCCAAGCGTACGGCTGGTAATTCAAAAGTGCCTTCGGCAGGCCGCCATCCCGATTGGAGCACTAGCGGAATCCAAGGCGTATCCTTGGCGGCATAGCGGATGTTGCGTTGCGATGGGGCGCCGGGCATCGCCGGGTCGATGCCCTCCAAAATCAACATTGACGTGCCATCGTCGACTGGCGGCTTGCCGAAAGAAGCAGCATCAAGGATGCCGCTGGCAAAGATCCGTGCAAGCACGTCGATTCCGAACTCAAAAACGTTGCCGGTTCCCGACAGGTAAGCATGCATCGCTTGGATGCCGAACCGTGAACGTGACGCCGTGACGGCGCTTGCCATCCCACCGCTGCCTGCCTCGATATAGCAGCGACGGAAATCAGTAGCATAGGCGTTAAACATGAAGATGCCGCCTGGAAACTTCTCAATCACCAGATCGAAAACGTTGTTGATCGAAGTCGATTTAATCGATCCACATAACAGCCCATAGGGGCGCGCGCTATGAGTGTCATTGGCCAGCATCAGCGTACTGGCAAAATAACCCGTCATCTGCGCCATGAATGGCAAGCGATAGTTGACGGGAACGATCTTCGGCCATGGCGTGCTATGCGTACAATAAATCTGGAAGACATTGGCATTAGCGTCGTCCCATGCCGCGACGCCGTAGTATAGCGAATGGACATGGGCCGCATAGCTACCGCCAAAGCTATAATTAACAAGCATCCCGCAACCAACCCGATCAATCGAGACGCCCTCAACGATCGATCCGGGGCAACCATGCATGCGAATTCCGCCGAACGGTATCTTGCCTTTCGAGGTGATCAGCAAATTGCGAACCCCGCAATTATACGTGACGCCGTCAGGCAGGGCGCCAGCGACCAAGCGATCATAGGCAAATTCTTGTCCGCCAAGGGTTGTCTTGGGCTCGACAATCCATTGCCGGACATCATCAAAATCCGCAACCAGCGCACAGGCCCCCGGATTCCCCGCGTTGAAAGGATAACTGACAGGCGCCGGGCCTTCCAGGATGACGTTGGATGGCAATTTTAGTCCGCCGGTGATGCGATAATGAACCTTCGGCGGTGTCAACTGAACCGCCCCGCCACCACGTGCACCGACATGATCCAGTGCGGCTTGGATCGCTTCCCGATCATCGACAACGCCGTCGCCCTTGGCATCGAATAGCCGTGCATCGGTCTTGAAAGATGCAACTGCCGCGCCCGCGGAAACCACCGAGGTGGTGGCCAGCAGATTTCGTCTACTTACCAAATCGACCTGCGGCCAATCGTCTGTTGCATTGGGCACTGGCACCTCGATTTCTGCCTGGAAGGCGTCCTACGTTAGGAGCCGCTCGTACAAACGGCAATGCTTGTAGCCAGTGAGTCATTGCCGTCTCATGTCTGAGCATCTATTCGGTGCCGCTATGCAATCACCCGTCCATCTCATCCGTCCTCGCCGCCATGGTGACGCACGCGGATGGTTCACCGAGACCTATAACCGCGATGCGTTTTCCGTACGTGGGATCGACTGCACCTTCGTGCAGGACAACCACTCGCTATCGGCCCCCGCCTTCACCCTGCGCGGCCTGCATTTCCAGACGCCGGATCGCGGCCAGGACAAGCTGGTCCGCTGCATCCGCGGGCGGATCTACGACGTGGCGGTGGACGTGCGCCGGGGATCGCCGACCTATGGCCAGTGGGTCGGGGCCGAACTCAGCGCCGAGAACGGGCATCAGCTGTTCATCCCGATCGGCTTCGCGCACGGGTTCCTGACCCTCGAGCCCGACTGCGAAGTGACCTACAAATGCTCGGACACCTATGCGCCGCAGAATGACGGCGGCATTCGCTGGGACAGTGTCGGCATCGACTGGCCGATGCCGGGCGACACCATCCCGGAACTGAGCGAGAAGGACAAGGTGCAGCCGACGCTCGCCGAGTTCGACAGCCCCTTTGCCTATGACGGCCACCCGCTAGCCCCGCTTTCCTAAAAAGGAATACACAATGCGCATCTTCGTCACCGGCGGGGCCGGGTTCATCGGCTCGGCGCTCGTCCGCCATCTGATCGGGAACACGACCCATGAGGTCCTGAACTTCGACAAGCTGACCTATGCGGGCACCCTGTCCACGGTCGAGCAGGTGGCCGACAGCAACCGCTATCGCTTCGTCCAGGGCGACATCTGCGACGCGGAAGCCGTGCGCGCCGCGATCGCCGAGTTCCAGCCCGACATCATCACCCATCTGGCCGCCGAGAGCCATGTCGATCGCTCGATCGACGGGCCGGGCGCGTTCGTCCAGACCAATGTGGTGGGCACCTACACGATGCTGGCCGAGGCGCGCAGCTATTGGCTGAGCCTGGACGAAAAGGCCAAGGCCGCCTTTCGCTTCCACCATATCTCGACCGACGAGGTGTACGGGACGCTGGGCGACACCGGCCTGTTTACCGAGGACACGCCCTATGACCCGCGCTCGCCCTATTCGGCGTCGAAGGCGGGGTCGGACCATCTGGTCTCGGCCTGGGGGCATACCTTCGGATTGCCGGTGCTCATCACCAACTGCTCGAACAATTACGGGCCTTATCACTTCCCCGAAAAGCTGATCCCGCTGATGATTGCCAAGGCGCTCGATGGCGAGGCCCTGCCGATCTACGGCAAGGGCGACCAGGTCCGCGACTGGCTCTATGTCGAGGACCATGTCCGCGCGCTCCAGGCGGTGTTCGAACGTGGGCAGCCCGGCCGCACCTATAATGTCGGCGGGCATAACGAGCGGCAGAATATCGAAGTGGTGAAGACGCTGTGCGCCATCCTCGATGAACTGCGTCCGCGCGCCGATGGCAAGCCTTATGCCGCGCAGATGACCGAGGTCGCCGATCGCCCCGGCCATGACAAGCGCTATGCCATCGACGCCAGCCGGATCGGCACCGAACTGGGCTGGACCCCGGCCGAGACGTTCGAGACCGGCATCCGCAAGACGGTCGAATGGTATCTGGCCAACGAAGCCTGGTGGCGCCCGCTGGTCGCCGCCAAGGCATCCGAGCGGCGCGGCGTGGCGGCATGACGGCGGATACCCCTCGCGCGATCCTTGTCACCGGCGCTGGTGGCCAACTCGGCACCGAGCTGCAACGCTGCGCCTGGCCGCAGGGCTATGAGATTGTCGCCATCGACCGCAACGCGCTCGAGCTGTGCGATACCGCCGCCATCGCGGCGATGGTCGCCTCGCGTCCTTGGGCGGCGGTCATCAACGGCGCCGCCTATACTGCGGTCGACAAGGCCGAAAGCGATGTCGTGACCGCCTGGGCGGTCAACGCGATGGCCCCCGCCGCCTTTGGCGAAGCCTGTGCGAAGGCGGGCATTCCGCTGATCCAGGTATCGACCGACTATGTGTTCGCCGGCGACAAGCAGGGCGCCTGGGATGTGAACGATCCGGTCGCCCCGCTCGGCGTCTATGGCGCGTCCAAGCTGGGCGGCGAGCTGGCGGTGCGAACCTCGGGCGCACGCCATGCCATCGTGCGCACCGCCTGGGTCGTGTCGGCGCATGGGCACAACTTCATCAAGACGATGCTGCGCCTGGCGGAAAGCCGCGACACCTTGTCGGTGGTCGCCGACCAGCATGGCTCACCGACCAGCGCGGCCGATCTGGCGAACGCGCTGATGACCATCGCGCTGCGGCTGATCGAGGACGAGGCGGGGCCGACCGGCACGTTTCATTTCAGCAATGCCGGGGCCATCAGCTGGGCCGATTTCGCCACCGAGATCTTCCGGCAGTCGTCTGCGCGCGGCGGCCCTTCGGCCGATGTGGTGCCGATTCCCAGCCGGGATTACCCGACGCCTGCGGCCCGTCCCGCCAATTCGCTGCTCAGCCACAGCGCTATCCGCGCCGCCTACGGCATCACCCCGCGCGACTGGCAGATAGCCGTGAGCGACATTCTCGACGAACTGATCGGAGCCACGAAATGAAGGGCATCATTCTCGCCGGAGGCTCCGGCACCCGGCTTCATCCGGCGACGCTGGCGGTCAACAAGCAGCTGTTGCCCGTCTATGACAAGCCGATGATCTATTACCCGCT
>Ga0308159_1004716_pt1 | contig 12178 bp, 8 predicted proteins | sample PhyCR1_FD_201040 | JGI IMG/M metagenome (GOLD analysis project Ga0308159, IMG submission 201040) | Phyllosphere microbial communities from UC Gill Tract Community Farm, Albany, California, United States - DLSLC.R1 | ecosystem: Host-associated > Plants > Phyllosphere > Unclassified | place: USA...
CCGACCTGCGCAACCCCCGCAAGGGCGGCACGCACGGCGCGGTGCTCGACAAGAGGATGCACACGATCACGCTGTGGGCCTCAGCGCTGTCGTGCCTGCCCTTCGTCGTGTACCTCGTAGTGATCGGGTCGCCGCTGTCGTGGCTCGTGCTGGCGCTGAGCCTGTTCTTCGTCGTGTTCTACTCCGCGCCGCCGCTTCGGCTCAAGGAACGGCCGTTCGCCGACTCGATGACGAGCAGCATCCACTTCTTCTCGCCCGCCGTCTACGGCCTGGTGCTGGCCGGCGCCGCCTGGACGCCGCAGCTCGTGTTCGTGCTGGTCGCGTTCGCGCTGTGGGGCATCGCCTCGCACGCCTTCGGCGCCGTTCAAGACGTCGAGGCCGACCGCGCCGCCGACATTTCGTCGATCGCCACCGCCCGTGGTGCCCGCTGGACCGTGCGCTTCGCCCTCGTCGCGTACACCCTGGCCGGTGTGGCGATGCTGTTCACCGCCTGGCCCGGACCGCTCGCTGCCGTGCTCGTGGTGCCGTACCTCGTGGTGTGCTGGCCCTACCGCAACGTGACGGATGCCGAAAGCGACCGCGCCACCGCCGGCTGGAACCGCTTCTTGTGGCTGAACCAGATCGCCGGCTTCGGCACGACGATGCTGCTGATCTGGTGGTGGTTCCTGAGCGCGTGAGTCGCGCGGGGCGGGGCGCGGGCGGCGTGCGCCGCGGGGGCGTCGTGCGCCGCGCGGGGTGGCGTGCGCCCCGGGGGCATCGTGCGCCGCGCGGGGCGGCGTGCGTCGCGGGAGGCGTGAGCCCCGGGCGGCGCCGGCATCCGAAGACCTCCCGTGGAGTGTCCACGACACGCCGTACGCGGGGCGGGGCGTACCGCGCGTTCTGGACACTCAACCGGCGGTGCACGAACGACGACGCCCGCGCCCCGCTGATGTGCGGGACGCGGGCGTCGAGGGGTTCCGTCAGCCCGCGGGCGTCTCGGAGGGCGCCGGGGTCGGCGTGGTCGTCGCCGTGCCGCCCTGACCCTGGGATTCGAGGTCGAGCAGGCGCTGGACGGCCGCGGTCAGGCGAGCGTCTTGCGTGGCGAAGCCGGCGAGGTCACCGCTGGTGAGCGCCGCCTGGCGCGCGGTGAGGGCGTCGCGTGCCTCCTGCAGAGCCGCGGCGTAGTCGCCGGTCGGGGCCGGAGTACCCGACGACCCTCCCGTGCCGCTGTTCTGGTCGGTCGGGGTGACGGTCTCATCCCCCGTGTTCGCGCCGGAGTCACCGCCGAACAGCGTGTCGAGCGCCTCGCTCAGCGTGTTCTCGAACGCGATCTTGTTACCGAACGCGACAAGCACACGCCGCAGCTGCGGGAGCTTCGTATCGCCCGACGACTGCACGAACACCGGCTGCACGTAGAGCAGACCGCCACCGACGGGCAGCGTCAGCAGGTTGCCGTTGAGCACCTGCGACTGCCCCTGTTTCAGGATGTTGATCTGCGACGACACATTCGTATCGGAGTCGAAGGTGTTCTGCACCTGGCCCGGCCCCGGCACGGTGGTCGACGAGTCGATCACGAGCATGCGCAACTTGCCGTAGTCGGGGCGCTTCGTCCCCTGCTCATTGCCGGCGTTGGAGTCGACGGCGAGATAGCCCGTCAACACGTTCCTCGCCTGCCCACCCTGAGACGCCGGAATGAAGCTGGTGAACATCGAGTACGACGGGTCGTCCTGGTTCGGCATCTTCATCGTCAGGTAGTACGGCGGCTGGAAGGTCGCCGGGTCCTGCGGGTCGTTCGGAGTGGTCCAGCGGTTGTCCTGCTGGAAGAACGAACGGGCGTCATCGACGTGGTAGACGCCGAGCATGGAGCGCTGCACCTTCATGAGGTCGGTCGGGTAGCGCACGTGGCTCATGAGGTCGGCCGACATCTCGGTCCACGGCTTGATCGTCGTGGGGTAGATGTTCTGCCACGCCTTGAGCAGCGGGTCTTGGTCGTCCCACGCGTAGAGGCTCACCGAGCCGTCGTAGGCGTCGACGGTGGCCTTGACCGAGTTGCGGATGTAGTTGATGTCATCCAGCGCGTAGGTCGGGGCCGGGTTGTTCGAGTCGGCGATCGCCCGCGAGAGCGACACGCCCGACGAGTACGGGTAGTTCGCGCTCGTCGTGTAGCCGTCGATGACCCACTTGATGCGCCCGTCGACGACGGTCGGGTACGGGTCGCTGTCGAGCGTCAGGTACGGCGCGAGCTTCTGCACGCGCTCCTTCGGGTTGCGGTCGTAGAGGATCTGCGACTCGGAGTTGACGTAATCCGAGAAGAGGATCTGCTCCGACTGGAACTTCAGCGCGTAGATGAGGCGGTTGAAGACGTTGCCGACGCTCGGTCCGCCGTTGCCGGCGAACGTCGTCCGGGTCTCGGTGCCGCCGTCGGCGCCGAGCGGGTAGTCGAGCTCGATCGACTCGCCGCCCTCGGGGCCGCCGACGATCGAGTACGGGGGCGACTGCTCGCCGAAGTACACGCGCGGCTCGTACTTCAGGTCGGTCAGGAAGCCGGTGCCGGGAATGGCCTGCTCGAGGAAGACCGGGTCGCCGTCGGCGGTGCGTTCGTTACCGGCGGCCGCGACCATGCCGTACCCGTGCGTGTAGACGAGGGTCGTGTTCTGCCACGAGGCGGCGTCACCGAGCTGTCCGATGTTCAGCTCGCGCAGCGACACCACGGTGTCTTGCGTCTGGCCGTTGATCGTGTAGCGGTCGACGTCGAGCGGGGTGTTGAACTGGTAGTACGCGCGGTACTGCTCGAGCTGACGGACCGTCGGGCCGATGATCGCGGGGTCCATGATGCGCAGCTGCGCGGTGGACTCGGCGTCGTTGCGCAGCTGACCGGCCTGAGCCTGGGTCTCGGCCTGGAAGTTCTCTTTCTCGATGCTGTCGAGGCCGTAGGCGGCCTTCGTGCCATCGAGGTTGCGCTGGTAGTACTGGCTCTCGAGGGCGAGCTCGTTCGGACGCACCTGGAACGTGGTCACCGCCCACGGAATGGCTGCACCGACCACGACGGCCGAGACGACGAGAAGCGCGGTGCCGATGAGGGGGTAGCGCCAACGGCCGAGGAACGCGGTGACGAAGAAGGCCAGGGCCACGATGACGGCCGCGATGGCGAGGATCGTCTGGCCGGGGATGACGGCGTTCGTGCCCACGTATCCCGGGCCCGTGATGCGCTCGGACGGCTCGACGAGCGTCCGGAACCGGTCGAGCCACAGGCTCGCACCCTGCAGGAGCAGGTAGACGCCGGCCAGGATCGCGAGCTGGATGCGCGCGGCCTTCGAGATGCGCAGCTCCCGCTGGCCGACCCGCACGGAGCCGTAGAGGTACGACACCACCCCCGTGAGCAGGAGGCACACGAGCACCACCGCGGACGCGAACCCGAGGGCCGCGGCGTAGAACGGCATCCCGAACAGGTAGAACCCCGTGTCGAGACCGAACTGGGGGTCGGTCACCGAGGTGGAGACGCCGTTGAACCACAGCCACGTGGTCTCCCACTGGGCCGAGGCTGCGAAACCGGCGAAGAAGCCGAAGAAGATCGGGATGCCCCACATCGCCAGTCGGCGCAGCGGCTCGACGACCTCCTGGTAGCGGTCGAGCTGCGAGCTCAGCCGCGCGTACACCGGGCGGAGCCGATACGCGAGCTGGATGACGCCCCACACGGGCAACGCCATCGCGACGAAGCCGACGACGAACATCACGCTGCGGCCGATCCACTGCGTGGTCAGCACGGTGGTGAAGCCCAGCTGGGCGAACCACAGCCAGTCGGAGTACAGGTTCGCGAAGACGAAGAACGCGACGACGAGCGCGGCGATCACCGCCAGAGTGATCGAGATGATCCGTCGCGAGCGATTAGCGGGCGTGGCCTGATTCGGCGCCGAGGTCGTGGTCACCCGTCCATCCTAGGCGCGCCCTCCCGGGGGTTCGCCGTGAAAGGACGATCACGAAGTACACGTCGGCAGGGCGTCGAGATCGCCCCCGTCGCGGATGGTCTCGAGCACGGTGAGCGACTGCGTCAGCGTGGCGGTGGAGAACACCCGGATGCCGTCGGGCACATGGCCCACGACCTCGTTGCAGTTCGCCTCGGGGGCGAGGAACCAGGTGGCACCGGCATCCCGGGCTCCGTAGAGCTTCTGACGGATGCCACCGATCGGGCCCACATTGCCGTCGGCGTCGATCGTGCCGGTGCCGGCGATGTGCTGGCCGCCGGTGAGGTCGCCGGGCGACATCTTGTCGATGATGCCGAGCGCGAACATCATGCCGGCGCTCGGTCCGCCGACGTCGTTGAGCTGGATCTTCACGTCGACGGGGAGGTCGAACGTCATCATGAGCCCCACGCCCAGTAGGTACTGCCTCTGACCGTCGACGTCGGTCTGCCGGGGAGTGATCTGCACGGTGGAGGCCGTGCCGTCGCGCTCGTAGCCGATGGCGACCGGTGCGCCGGCCGACTTCTGCACCGCGGCGCGGATGTCGTCGATGTTCGAGACCGACGCGCCGTCGACCGAGGTGATGACGTCGTTCTGCTGCAGCAGGCCCTTGGCGGCGCCCGAATCGTCGATCGTGCCCACCGCGATCTGCTGCGCGACGTCGTACCCGAGTTCGCGCAGGGCGGCCGCACTGGCCTCGAGCTGGGAGTCGGTCATGAGTGCGGCGTTCTCGGTGTTGCGCTGCTCGGTGCTCTGGCCCGCGGGGAAGATACGGTCAATCGGCACGACGGCGCGCGAGCTGTCGAACCAGGCCGAGGCCAGCTCGATCCACGACGGCGTGTGCTCGCGGTTGCCGCTGACCTGCACCGTCAGCAGGTCGAGCTGACCGGTGCTGGTCGAGTCCTGCTCGTCGGGCACCGTGATGAGAGGCACCTGCTGGCCGTCGGCGGATTCGGTGGTGCCGAGGGTGTTGTAGACCGGGCCCGGCTGCTGGATGACGTATGCCGAGGGCAGGAAAGTCATCACGAAGAGCACGATCACCGCGACCGTGAGCGCCCACACGCCGACGACGGTGCCGCGCCGCCACCGCTGTGCAGAGGCGGGCACGACGGAGACGTTCTCATCGAACAGGGTCACGGTCTCAATCCTTTGCCGGGTCGTTCGCGCGCGGCGTAAGCGGCGAGAGGCCGGGCCGGCAGATGCGGGGAAGCGTGCGACTAGCGTAGAACTCGTTCCCCCAGACCTGGCTGAAAGGCGGCTGAAGTGGCAGACGACAACCCCGGCGGCGACCGGAGCCCCGAGGACGAGTTCCAAGAACTCATGCGCCGTCTCATGTCGGGCGATGTCAGCGGCATCGACCCCGAGCAGCTCTCGCGGTTGTCGGGCATGCAGATCGACCCCGCGATGCTGCAAGCCGTCATGGCGCAACTGCAGGGCGCCTTCGCCGGCACCAACGAGGGCGTCGACTGGAGCCTGGCCGAGCGCCAGGCCCTGCACATCGCCAACCAGGACGGCCTGGGCGTGACCACCGGTCAGCGCACCGACATCGACCAGGCGTTCACCCTCGCGGCCCTCTGGCTGGGCGAGGCCACCTCGATCAGCGACCTCCCCCGTCCCCCGCGCGCCGTCACGCGCGGCGCCTGGGTGAGCGCGACGCTCCCCGTCTGGCAGGAGCTCGCCGAGCCCGTCGCCACCAGCATCGCCGACGCGCTCACCGCGGCCCTCGGCCAGCAGGCCCCCGACGACATGCAGGAGATGATCGCCGGAGCCGGTCGCCTCATGCGCACCGTCGGCGGCTCGCTCTTCGCCACGCAGCTCGGCCAGGTCGTCGGTCGCCTCTCGACCGAGGTCGTCGGCGGCGGAGATGTCGGCATCCCGGTCATGCCCGACGGCGAGGCGGCGATCCTGCCGCAGAACTTCGCCGACTTCGGGCGCGACCTCGAGATCCCCGAGGACCAGCTGGCGCTGTACCTCGCGACCCGCGAGCTGGCGCACGCGCGCCTGTTCCGTCACGCCCGCTGGCTGCGCCTGCACGTCATCTCGCAGGTGCGGGATTTCGCCCGCGGTATCCACGTCGACACCGCCGCTCTCGAAGACCTCGCCTCGCGATTCGACCCCACGCAGCCCGAGGAACTGCGCGGAGCCCTCGAAAGCGGTGCGCTGCTTCCCGAGCGCTCCGAAGAGCAGACCGCTGCCCTCACGCGTCTCGAGAACCTCCTCGCCACGATCGAGGGGTGGGTCGACGTCGTGACCGAAGACGCCACCTCGCGCCTGCCCTCGGCCGGACGCATCGCCGAGGCCGTGCGTCGCCGCCGCGCCGTGGGTGGGCCCGCCGAGCAGGCGCTCGGTGCCCTGGTCGGCCTCGAACTGCGCCCCCGCCGCATGCGCGAGGCCGCCGCCATGTGGCGCGCCGTCACCGACGCCGTGGGCGTGGACGGTCGCGACGGCCTGTGGGACTACCCCGACCTCATGCCCTCGTCGGAAGACATCGACGACCCCGCGGCCCTGATCGCCCGCGTCACGGCCGCCTCACGCGGAGAAGCGGCCCCCGCCGATGCGATGGACGATGCTCTCGCGCAGCTGTTGGCCGAGGAGGCCGACGGAGGTCGCCGCGACAGCGGGTCGGAGGCCGAGCCGACGGATGCCGCTGACCCCGGCGACGCGGCCGATGGCGGCGGTTCGCCGCGTGCGCACGACCACGACGACAGCGATGACGATGGGGCCGCTCCGGGAGACCAGCGCCCCGTGTAACGCCCTCGTCGGGCGGACGCCCGTGGGGACGACGACGTTCCTCCCCACGGGCGTTTCTGTGCTCTCGGCCTGGGGACAACGGCATCCCGGATCTCGGGCGACGCGATGATCGGGCGATGATCCGACTCGATTCCGCCGCTCCCCCGCTCTGGCGGCCCGACGGGAGCATCCAGTTCGGCGCTCCCGCCGTGGCCGTCTCGCCCTTCACCGCCCCGTGGGTCGATGTCGTCGTCGCGGCGCTCGTCGAGGGCACCAACCCCACCGCCGTGCGCGGCCTCGCGCGCGTGCACGGTGCCGACGACGGACAGGCCGACGCCTTCCTCGCCGCCGTGCGTCCGGCGCTGTCACGGAGGGCACGGCATCCGCCCCTCGCTCTCCAGGTCGACGACGACCTGCCGCCGCGCGCGACGCGCGCCGTGCTGGCCGCCCTGCCCGCGCGCACGCGGGTGATCTCGTGGGCGGGGCCGGCGAGCGAGAGCGTCGCTCCCGGCACGCGGGTGGTGCTGCTGGCCGCGTACCGTGTCGACCGGCGGCGGGCAGGGTCGCTGATCCGCGACGACGTGATCCACATGCCCCTGGTGCTCGACGGATCGGCCGCCACGATCGGGCCGGTGGTGGTGCCGGGCCGCACGGCGTGCCTCGCGTGTCTCGACGCGGATCAGCGCCTCGACGACCCGGGGTGGGCGACGGTCGCCGCTCAGCTGGTGGGCAGACCGCGGCCCGAGGTCGACGTCGCACTGGCCGCGGAGGCGTGGCGGGCGGCCCGGTTTCTGCTCACGGCTCCGATCTTGTCGACGACGAGGTCGTTGCGCCTGCGCGACGACTCGTTCCGGCGGGCCTGGACGCTGCATCGGCCGAACGAAGACTGCCGCTGCCGATCTCTCGGAGAAAGCGCGACGGAGACCGCTCCCCTCGACCTCGGCCACGGGCCCAGCTCACCGACAGCGTTCGCGCGGCCCGCGTGACGCCCACGTATGCGAGCCGTCGCTCCTCGTCGACCGCCTCGAACGTCTTCGCGTACGAGATGGGCAGGAGCCCCTCACTGACCCCCACGAGGTACACGTGATCCCATTCGAGACCCTTCGCCGCGTGCAGCGTCGCCAGAGTCACCGTGCGCGTGGTCGGCTCGTGCTGATCGCGGGCGCGCGCCTGCAGGTCGTCGGTGAACGCGCGCAGATCGGTGCCGACCGGGGCCTCCTCGGCCAGCCGCAGCAGAGCCGCTCGTGCCTCCCACGCCTCGCGAAGAGCCCCGCCCGCCTCGGGCGGGTCGTCGGTGAGTCCGACACTGCGCAGCACGTCGCGCACGGTCGGAAGGAACCCCGTCTCGAGCGGGGCCACCGACGCGGCGCGAAGCGCCATGAGCGCCTGCCGCACCTCGGGCAGATCGAAGAACTTCCGCCCGCCGAGCACGGACGCCGCGACACCGACCGCGGCGAGGGCCGAAAGGAGCGCCGCCGACTGCGCGTGCGAGCGATACAGCACCGCGATGTCGTGCGGGTCGACGCCGCGCGAGAGCGAATCGCGGATGGAGCGGGCGACGGCCGCAGCTTCTTCTTCGTCGTCGTCGAAGGCGCGCACAGTCGGGATGGGCGTGTCGTCTGCGCTGGCGGCGACGAGTTCGAGAGCTCCCGCACGACCGCGCATGAGGTCGTTGGCGACGGCGAGCACGGGCGCCGTGGAGCGGTAGTTGCGCTCGAGGCGCACGACGCGAGCGTCTTCGTGAGTGCGCTCGAAATCGAGCAGGTAGCGCGCGTCGGCGCCCGTGAACGAATAGACCGTCTGACTCGCGTCACCGACGACGCACAGGTCGCGGCGATCGCCCAGCCACAGTTCGAGCAGGCGGTTCTGCAGGGGCGAGACATCCTGGTACTCGTCCACGGTGAAATGCCGGTACTGCTCGCGCACGGCAGCGGCGACCCGGGGCTCGGCCTCGATCATGCCCGCGCACGTCAAGAGGACGTCTTCGAAGTCCATCTGGCGCCGCTCGTCCTTGAGCTTCTCGTAGGCACGCTGAAGGGCGACGACCTGGTCGACGCCGAGGCGACCGACCCCCTCGGGGCGATCCGCCGCGTACTGATCGATGGATCGCAGAGTCACCTTGCGCCACTCGATCGCCGAGGCCACATCGCGCAGCGTCGCCGTGTCGGGCGCGAGCCCCACGCCGTCGGCCGCGTGCGCCAGCATGCGCACCTTGTTGTCGATGATCGAGGGTGCCTGGTCGCCGGCGAGCGTCGGCCAGAAGAAGTTGACCTGAGCGAGAGCGGCGGCGTGGAACGTGCGCGCCGACACCCCCGCGACGCCGAGGGCACGCAGACGCCCGCGCATCTCGCCCGCGGCCTTGGCCGTGAAGGTCACGGCCATCACACGCTGCGGAGAATACGCGCCCGTGTCGACGCCGTGAGCGATGCGGCGCGTGATGACCCGCGTCTTGCCCGTGCCCGCACCCGCGAGCACGCAGACCGGACCGCGAAGAGAGCGGGCGGCCTCGAGCTGGTGCTCGTCGAGTCCCTCGAGCGGCGAGGTCACGCGACGCCCCGGTACCAGTCGTCGATGAGACGACGAGCGATCGATGCCGGACCGGGGAGCATCGCCGACCCCTCACCGCGCAGAGCGGCGCCGATCTCGTCGCGGTCGAACCAGCGCACCTCGACGATCTCGTCGCCGTCGGCTTGCGCTTCGTCGTCGTCGACGACGACGGCGCGGAACCCGAGCATGAGCGAGCGCGGGTACGGCCATGCCTGCGATCCGCGATACGCGACGTCACGCAGGCGCACTCCGGCCTCCTCGCCGACCTCGCGGGCGACGGCGTCTTCGAGTGACTCCCCCGCCTCGGCGAACCCGGCGAAGCACGAGTACCGCTCTCCGCCCCACGCGGCATTGGCGCCGAGCAGAATGCGGTCGTCGCTCGCCGCCGAGGTCACGAGAACGATCACCGCGGGATCGGTGCGGGGAAAATGCTCGCGCCCGCACACCGGACAGTGCCGCGACCACCCGGCGTGGCGCAACTCCGTCGCCGACCCGCAGGCGGGGCAGAACGCGGCGTCGCGCAGCCACCCCGCCAGGGCCACGGCGGTGGTCAGCAGGTCGGCTTCACCGTCGGGCAGGTCGCCGCCGGCCGCACGCAACGGGGCCCAGCCGGCATCCGGGACAACGGTGTCGGGGGCGTCGTCGGTCAGCGCTGCGAGCAGGACGGCGGTGTGATCGGGGGTGCGTCCGAGGAACGCCCACGCGCGCACGGTGTCGTCGCGGACCTGTCCGGCCGGAATCACGACGAGGCGGCCATCGCGGAGCGGGGCGACGTCTCGACGGATCGGGAGAACCAGGGTGCCGGGCTCCGACCGGAGGCGGCCGAGCAAGCCCTCGTCGTCGCGCTCACCGCCCGCCCGGTCGACGATCAGGGGAGGACGGGCCTCCGACGACGAAGACGCAGGACGCGGCATCGAACACCTCTCTGACGGCGGGCACGAGCGGCCGGTCGGGGACCGACCTCCTCGGTCAAGGGCGTGGCGCGGGCCGGTGAAGGAAGGCCACACCTACCCTGGGGGCATGGCACGCTCGCCCCTCATTTTAGCCGCGTCGGCGACAACGGCCCTGCCCGGTGCGGCCTTCTCGAATGTCAGCGCTCTGACCGAGAACGCCGGGGGGCGGTTCGACGCGGCTCTCGCGCGCACCGCCGACGGCCGCGAGGTCGTCATCCGTATGCCCGCCGGAGAGGAAGCGGCTCCCGACCTCGCCGCGGAATCCCGCGCCCTGCACGCCCTCACGGCGGGGGTCCGCTCGCTTCTGCCGTTCGCGGTGCCCGAGGTCATCGGCGAAAGCGGTTCCGGAACACAGCGCGTGCTGATCGTCGACCGCATCGACGGGTACCGCATCGACCCGGCGCATCTGCCGAAGGGACCCGGTTACGCCCCGGCGATCGGCGGGGCGCTGGCCGCCGTACACGCGCTCCCCGTCTCGATCGTGCGCACCGACGGTCTGCCCGTGCGCTCCCCCGAGCAGGTGCGCGACGACGTCAAGCGACTCCTCGACCGTGCGGATGCCACCGGCCGCGTCAGCGACGACCTCATGCTGCGCTGGCGACGCGCCCTCGACGTCGACGAGCTGTGGCGCTTCGAATCGGCGGTCGTGCTGGGCGGCGCGACGAGCTCGTCGATCCTTCTCGCCGACGATGAGGACGACGTCCCGCACGTGGTCGGCATCCTCGATTGGGCCGGCCTCAGCGTCGGCGACCCGGCGGTCGACCTGCGCTGGGTGGCATCCGCCCCCCTCGCAGCCGACGACGTGCATGCCGGCTATGCCGCGGCCGGCGACCGCTCCCCCGACCCTCTGCTGCGCGAGCGCGCCCGGCTCTACGCCGAGCTCGAGTTCGCCCGCTGGCTCGTGCACGGTCACGACGCCGGCGAGACCGACGTCGTCGCCGACGCCGTCGCGCTGCTCGACGCCTTGGCGGAGGGCGTGCGCGGCGACCACATCGTGCCCGACTCGCGCAGCGACATCGACGACGCGATGGCCCTCGTCGAAAGCGTGCCCCCGGTTTCGGCCCCGGCCGCCGTCGACACCTCCATGCAGACCGACGCGTACGACCCCGAGGCTCTCTCGCTCTACTTGTCCGCGGAGCGCGACCGTGCCACGGCCGCCGAAGCACTGGCCGAGGCCCTCGCGAATGCGGCGGAGTCGGATGCCGACAGCGGAGCGATCCACGTCGACCGGCTGCCCGTGCCAGACCGCGTCGAGCCCGGCGCGACTGAGCCCCTCGACCTCGACGGGTGGTCCGACGGCGGTGCCCGCGAGCAGAAGGACGGTCGCGCCCAGGGCCCCGCGCTGAGCGGTGATACCGACGCCACCTCGCTGTGGTCGCGCGCGGCGGTGTCGGCCGACCCCGACGGGCCCGCCGTGCGCGACGAGAACGCCGGCGGCGCCCGCGACGGGTCTCGGGCCGGCGCGCCGCGCGATGACGCGGCTGCCCCCGACGCCGCCCCCACCGATGACGAAGAAGACGCCGCCCGCGCGAGCCGCGCCGCACTTCGCCGCTGGGGCGTCTCGGGCGACGGGGCCTGAGCACCTTCGCAGCCGCATGCGGTCGTTCTCGCCGCGCCTGATCGATCGCGCCCGCGGCCACGCGACTGACCGCCTCTCGTCGCGGGCACGGAGTGCGGCGTACGCGGATCGACCGGCGCGAGCGCGGCGCAGTAGCCTGTGAGGATGCTGTTCCGGATGCCGAGGGAGACTCCGCCGCCGCTGCCCGCGGGCGCCGAGGCGGGCCTCTACCGGCTCCGCCTGCCGGAGCGTCCGTTCGAGCTCGTCGGTTACCTCTCGGTGCGCCCCTCGTATTCGTACGAGATGGACGGACCGTGGTGGCGCAGACGGTTGGTCCGACCGGCCCTGCTGGGTGACTGCCATCTGGACTTCGTAGATCTCGACGTCCGGCGGACGTGGCCCGACCCCTCGCACCGGTACGACGTCAGAGAAGGGCCGGTCTTCCCGCCCGA
>Ga0308159_1004718_pt1 | contig 12169 bp, 9 predicted proteins | sample PhyCR1_FD_201040 | JGI IMG/M metagenome (GOLD analysis project Ga0308159, IMG submission 201040) | Phyllosphere microbial communities from UC Gill Tract Community Farm, Albany, California, United States - DLSLC.R1 | ecosystem: Host-associated > Plants > Phyllosphere > Unclassified | place: USA...
GCCATGAGGCGCGGTTATGGAGCGTGGACCTGCATCCGCCCACGCTGATATGCTGGCGGCATGAATGCCCGTCAGCTCGAAGTCTTCCGTGCCATCATGCGGAGCGGCACGCTGACCGCCGCAGCACAGCTGCTGCACGTCTCGCAGCCCGCGATCAGCAAGGTCCTGCGCCATATGGAGGACCAGCTCGGCTACCGGTTGTTCGAGCGTGCCGGCGGCCGGCTGCACGCGACGCCGGAGGCGGAGCTGCTGTTCGTCGATGCCGACCGGGTGTTCCGGGAAATCGAGACGGTGCGCGACCTCGCCATCCGCATCCGGGAACGGCGGGTCGGGCTGGTCCGCATTGGCGCCAGCATACCGCCGATCTTCTCCGTGATGCCGCATGCGCTCACCGCCTTCCAAGGCCGGCACCCGGAAGTGCGCGTGGTGGTGCGCGCCCTCTCGGCGGAGGAATTGAGCGAGGCGATCCTGGTGGGGGAGGTTGATCTCGGCCTGACCCTCTCCGCCATCCGCGTACCGATGGTGCAGGCGGAAGTGCTGGCCACCACCCCCGTGGTCGTCGTGATGCAGGAGAGCTCACCGCTCGCCGGCAAGGCCGTGATCGGCGCGCCGGACCTGGCGGGTGAGCGGCTGATCTCCTACGGATCGCACGCCGATATCGGGCCCTTGCTGGACAGTGCCTTCGAACGTGCCGGCATGGTGCGGCAGGTACAGACCGAGATCGCCATGGCCATCTCCGCCCTGCCGCTGGTCCAGGCGGGTCTGGGCGTCGCGCTGGTGGATGGCATGCTGCCATGGGCCAGCTTCCCCGGCGTCGTGGCGCGCCCGTTCCAACCGCAGGCGCTGATGAGCCTCAGCATGGTCACGTCCGGCACCCGCCCGGCCTCCCGCTTCGTGCGGGAGATCTCGGACGACATCCGCGCCGCCGCCGCGCACTGGTCGGCGGAAGCGCGGCCTTAGCGGGCGATCCGCCTACGCAGTCGCGCCGATGATCGCCTTGGTCTCCAGGTATTCTTCGAAGCCCAGCACGCCATATTCGCGGCCGTTGCCCGAACGCTTGTAGCCGCCGAACGGCGCCAGCGGGTTCCAGTTCGGGTGGTTGATATGCACCTGCCCGGCCCGGATTCGGGAAGCCACCTGCCGCGCCGCCTGCGGGTCCGCCGACTGCACATGCGCGCTGAGTCCGTAGGGCGTGTCGTTGGCGATGGCGATCGCCTCCTCCACCGTATCGTACGGCATGAGACAGAGCACCGGCCCGAACACCTCTTCCTGCGCGATCGACATACCGGCGGTGACCTCCGACACCACGGTCGGCCGCACATAGAAGCCGCGTGCGAATCCCTCCGGCCGCCCCGGTCCGCCGACGATCACCTTGGCGCCCTCGCGGATCGCGGCCTCGGTCATCTCCTGCACGCGGGCGAACTGCGCCGGGTTCGCGACCGGCCCCAGCACCGTGTCGGTGGAAGCCGGGTCGCCCACGGTCATGGACGCCACGGCCTGGGCCGCCAGGGCCTCTACCTCCGCCAGCGCGGCGCGGGGCACGACCATGCGCGTGGGCGCGCTGCAGGATTGCCCGACATTGCGGAACGCCGACGCGACGCCAAGCGGCACCACCCTCTCGAAGTCCGCGTCGGCCAGCAGGATATTTGGGGACTTCCCGCCCAGCTCCTGTGTCACGCGCTTGACGGTGGCCGCTGCCGCGCGTGCCACCTGCACGCCGGCGCGGGTGGAACCGGTGATGGAGATCATGTCGACATCCGCATGCGCGGCGATGGCCTCCCCAACATCGGGGCCTGTGCCGTTGACCAGGTTGAAGACGCCGGGCGGCAGCCCGGCTTCCTCCAGGATGCGGGCAAAGAGCAGTGCACTGACCGGCGACAACTCGCTCGGCTTCAGCACGACGGTGCAGCCGGCGGCGAGGGCCGGCGCCACCTTCGCGGTAATTTGGTAGAGCGGCCAGTTCCACGGCGTGATCAGCCCGCAGACCCCGATCGGCTCGCGCGACACCAGGAACCCGTCTTCCTCCCGCGCAAAGGGGTAGGAGGCGAGCAGGTCACGCGCCACCCGCACATGCTCGGCGGCCAATGGCACCTGGGAAGCGCGGGCGAAGTTGATCGCCGCCCCCATCTCCAGCGAGATCGCCTGCGCCAGCAATTCCGCCCGTTCCAGGATCAGCGCATGCACACGGCCGAGCAACGCCACCCGGTCCACCACGGCGGAAACCGACCAGTGCGCGAAGGCCGCCCGCGCGGCGCGCACCGCCTCGTCCACATCCTCGGGCGAACCGAGGGCGAGCTGGCCAACGACGACCTCCGTGGCGGGATCGACCACATTCACGCTGCGGCCGCCAGCGGGCACGCGCCATGCCCCGCCGATGAACAGGCTGCGCTCCAGGATGCCGGTCAGGCCAAGCGCCTCCAGCGAGCGTGACGTCGCTGGCGGAGACCCGCCTTCCGGCTTTGGCATGTCCATGGTCGTTCCCTCGTTTTTTCCGTGCCGCTCAGCGCGCTGCCGGCAAGCCGGCCGATTGCAACAGCGCAGATCCGATCTGCTGCATCTGCCCGCCCAGGCCGAGCTCGGCACCCTGGCCCTCGGCGACAGCCGAGAAGAAGCGCCGCTTGAAATGATGCCGCCAGCGGATCGGCTGGGCCATCAGGAACTCGGTGAGAAGTGTGTAACGTTCCTCGGACCACACGGCCTCGAACGCCTCGCGCGCCGTGCCGACATCGAAATGCGCCGTGCGCGCCGTGCGGCCGGGCGCGGCGCGCAGGGCGCGGGTCGCGTCCTCGTCCACCGCTCCATCCCGCAGCGTCACGCCGTAATCCTCCCGCGCCCGCTCGGGCGAGACGAATCCCTGGCGGATATCGTCGGCCACCAGGCGCGGGTCCCGCGTGAACGGGTCGCCATAGCCACCGGCCCCGGCACCCACCACGCGCACCACGTCGCCCGGCTCGCAGCGCAGGATGTCGGTATTGCCCAGGCTCACTTCCTGCGGCGTGCCGGGGTTGCGGATGAAGTGGGACAGCGTGCCCGCCCGTCCGCCCAGCACACCCCAGGAGGAGAAGACGGAGCGGTTGCGGTTGCGCGCCGTCACCACCGTATCCGGGGCGAAGACCTGGAACTCCATCACCGCCGAGAGGCCGCCGCGATAGCGCCCGGGCCCGGCGCTGTCGCGCCACAGGCCGTAGCGGCGGAACAGCACCGGCACCTCGGCCTCGCTGATCTCGACCGGGGTGTTCTTCAGGAAGGCCTGCGCGCCGCCCGCACCGTTCGGCCCATCCGAGACCGGCGTGCCGCCGCCGCCGCCGCCCACCGGGCCGATGGAGGCCATGACCGGCCGCCCGTCCCACCCGGCGGTGCGCAGGTTCATGATGGAATTGCCGCCAGGCGAGGTCGCCGGCATCCGGTCCGGCAAAGCGAGCGAGAAGGCGCCGAAGGTGACGATCTGCGTCAGCATGCAGGTCAGGGACCGCATGCCCACGGCCGCCGGTGCAACGGCGTTCAGCAACGTGCCTTCCGGCATGATGGCGCGGGCGGCGCGCAACGTGCCGGCGTTCATCAGCAGGTCGTTGTTCAGCGTGTAGAGCACGTAGGTCAGGCCGACCAGCGCCAGCGGATGCCGTTCCCTCCCACCGGTCGGCATGTTGAGGGAGGACGCCACCTGCGGGTCGCTGCCCGTATAGTCCAGCTCCGCCGTGCCGCCCTGGATGCGCAGTGTCAGCGCCACGCGGCAAGGCACGCCGCCTTCCCCGTCCTCATCGGCGAAATCGGCGAAGAAGTATTCGCCATCGGGGATGCCGCGGAGCACGGCGCGGGCCTGTTCCTCGGCATAGTCCAGCATCTCGCGGATGCCGGCGCTGAAGGTCGCCACGCCGAAGCGGGCGATGATCTCGTGCACCTTGCGCTCGCCGATATTGACCGAGGCGATCTGCGCCTTCAGGTCGCCCCAGTTCTGCTCCGGCGCGCGGACATTCAGCTTGATGATCCGCAGCACGTCCTCGTTCAGCCGCCCCTGGCTGATCAGCTTGAGCGGCGGCACGCGGATGCCTTCCTGCTCGATCTCAGTGAGGGAGCGGGAGAGGGAAGCCGGCACGGCGCCGCCGACATCTGTATTGTGGATGTGACCGACGACGAAGCAGACGATCTGGCCATCGTGGAACACCGGCTTCCAGATATGGATGTCCGGCGTATGGGTGGCGACGTTGCCGCTATACGGGTCGTTGGTGATGCAGATGTCGCCCGGCTCGTACGCGCCGATCATCTCCAGCACCGGGCCGTAATTGATGCCGCTATACCAGGGCGCGCCAAACTGGCGGGGGGAAGCGAAGGCCTCGCCCTCCGGCGTCACCAGGGTGCAGGAGAAATCCTCCGTCTCCTTCACGAAGGCGGAATGGGCAGTGCGCATCAGGGCGAAGGCCATCGCATCGGCGGCGGCGCCGCAATGGTTGGCCAGGATCTGCAGGCTGCGGCGTTCGATCGGCATGCTCTGCGTCCTCAACGGGCTTGCGGGGTGATGATGAGGTTGCCGAAGCCATCCACCGCCACGGCGAAGCCGGCCGGAATGCAGGTGGTGCTGTCGGGCTGGGCGACGATGGCGGGGCCGGGGAAGGCATGGCCGGCGCGCAGCGCATCCCGCGCATAGAGCGGCACCGGCTGCCAGGCGCCTTCCAGGAAGGCCTGTACCATTGCCTGCGGCGCCGGCTGGCCCGTGGCCTCGGCGATGCGCCGCAACTGGGGCTTCGGCGTTTCGCCGGCGATCACCAGGCGCAGCGTCACCACCTGCACGGCTTCCTCGGCATCGGCATGGCCGTAGAGGCGCTCATGCTCGGCGTCGAAGGCAGCGCGCAGCGCGCCGAGATCGCCGGCCTCGACCCAGGCGGGGTCCAGCGGCGTGTCCACCTCGAAGGACTGGCCGCGATAGCGCATCTCGGCCGAGAGGGTCAGCACCGGGGTGCCAGCGAAGCCCTGCTCGTCGACCAGCCACGTGGTGGCATCGCGCCGCATCGCCGCCAGTGCCTCCTGCAGCGGGGCTTCGGCACCTGGCTGCAGCGTGGCGTAGATGGTGCGGATGAAATCGCTGCGCAGGTCGGCCACCAGGCCGCCCAGCGCGCTCAGCACGCCCGGGGTGGGGGGCACCACCACGCCGGCCATGTTCAGCTCCCGCGCCAGGAAGCAGGCCAGCATCGGCCCGGCGCCGCCGAAGGCCAGCAGGCTGTATTCCCGCGCATCCAGCCCGAAGCGGGAGATCAGGCCGCTCGCGTCGGCGTACATGGCCGAGACGGAGAGGTCGAGGATGCTGGCCGCCGTCTCCTCCGTCCCCGTGCCCAGCTTCGCGGCGATCCGCCCTACGGCGGCGCGCGCCGCCGCCACGTCCAGCCGCACGGCGCTGTAGCCCAGCTCGCTATGCCCGATCAGCCCGAGCACGGCGACGGCATCGGTGATGGTGGGCTCCGTGCCGCCCTTGCCGTAGCAGGCGGGACCGGGGGTGGAGCCGGCGCTGCGCGGCCCCACCTGCAGCACGCCGAAATCATCCACCGAGGCGATGGAACCGCCGCCTTGGCCGATGGAGGTGACGGAGACGGAGGGGATGTGGATCTGGAAGTCGCCGATCACCTCGCCGGTGCCATATTGCGCCTCGCCATCGGTCAGCACCGCAAGGTCCGCGCTGGTGCCACCGATATCCAGCGTCAGCAGCTTCGGGAAGCCGCATTCGCGGGCGATGAAGCCGGCGCCGATGACGCCGGATGCGGTGCCGGAGAGCACCATCTGCACGCATTCCGCCTTGGCCTGCCGCACGCCCATGACGCCACCGTTGGAGCGGGTGATGCGCGGCGGCGCCGGTACGCCGAGCCGCGCCAGCGTCGCCTCGAACCGGTCGAGATAATGCGCCACGCGCGGCTGCACATAGCCGCTGATGCAGGCGGTGATGGTCCGTTCGTATTCGCGGATGATCGGCCAGATGCCGCTGGCGCGGAACACCGGCAAGGCAGGGTCGGCCTCCAGCAGAATGGCCTCCGCAGCACGCTCGTTCACGTCACTGCGCCAGCCATGCAGGAAGGCGAGCACGATGCCCTCGGCCCCGGCGGCGCGGGCGGCACGCTGTGCGGCCAGCAGGCTGTCGCGGCACACCGGCATCGGCACGCTGCCATCGGCGCGGATGCGCTCCTCGATGCCGAACACACGGTCTCGCGGGATCAGCGGCTCCGGCCGGCGGGCATACAGGTTGTGGTAGCGCTGCATCTTGAGCCGCGCCATCTCCAGCACATCCTCGAACCCCGCCGTCGTGAACAGCGCCAATCGCACGCCGGAGCGCTGGATGACGGTGTTGATGCCGACCGTGGTGCCATGGGTGAAGTAGGCCACATCCTGCGACGCCACGCCGTGCTGCGAGGCCAGCAGGCCGAGGCCCTGCTCGATCTCGGCGCCCGGCGCATCGGGGCGGGAGAATACCTTGAGGGTGACGAGGCGTCCGTCCGCCTCGTCCAGCGCCGCGAAATCAGTGAAGGAGCCGCCAACATCGACCCCAACGCGCCAGCCCATGCCATCTCTCCTCTTGCGGCCCAGGATCACTGACACGCGGCGCAGGGGGCGGGCCAATGACTTCTCGGGCGTCCCCGCAAACCCCGGGTTATGGTTGGCGCGGCGATAACCCAAGGTTCTGGACGCTGGCACAGAAGCGATTGGACCTGCCGCCCCACCCGCCCGATCCTGCGCCCCCAGCAGCGAAAGGGGCGCACCGATGAGATGGCAGATGCGGGCAGTCGGATCATGACGGCCCATCCGGCCGCCACCGCGCCCCTGCTCCGGCGCCTGGGCGAGACGCACCGCGCCCCGGTCGCCTTCACCATCGATGGCCAGCCCGCCACGGCGCTGGAGGGGGACACGCTGCTGACCGCCCTGCTGCTGAATGCCGGCGCGTTGCGCCAGTCCGAATTTGGCGACGGCCCCCGCGCCGGCTTCTGCCTGATGGGCGCCTGCCAGGATTGCTGGGTCTGGACCGAGGACGGCGGCCGGCTCCGCGCCTGCGGCACCCCGGTCCAGCCCGGCCTGCGCATCGTGACGCGGGGGGCACCATGGCCGCCCCTCGGGTAATCGTCGTCGGCGCCGGCCCGGCGGGCACGCGCGCGGCGGAGCTGCTGGCCGCCGCCGGGCTGCGCCCCACGGTGGTGGATGAAGGCCGCGCCAGCGGCGGGCAGATCTACCGCCGCCAGCCCCCCGGCTTCCGCCGCGACGCCCGCACCCTCTATGGTACCGAGGCCGGGCGGGCCACCGCCCTGCACGCCACCTTCGACGGGCTGGGCCTGGCCATCGACTATCTGCCCGAGACCCTGGCCTGGAACATCCACGGCGGCGCCCTGTACGTGCAGCGGGAGGAGCGCGCGCGCCGCCTGCCTTTCGACGCACTGCTCATCGCCACCGGTGCCACCGACCGGATGATCCCGCTGCCCGGCTGGACGCTGCCCGGCGCCTTCAGCCTGGGCGCCGCGCAGATCGCGCTGAAGGCGCAGGCCTGCGCCATCGGCAGCCGCGTCGTCTTCCTCGGCACCGGGCCGCTGCTCTACCTGGTCGCTTCGCAATACGTGAAGGCCGGGGCGCAGGTGGCGGCGGTGCTGGACACGGCGCCACCGGGCGCACGCTGGAAAGGCCTGCCCCTGATGGCCGCCCGCCCGGCGCTGCTGGCCAAGGGCGCGGTGCTGATCGCGCAGCTTATGCGCGCGGGCGTGACGATGCGCCGCGGCGTGGTGCCGCGCCGGGTGCTGGCCGATGCCGCCGGCACCCGCGTGGCGGGCGTGGCCATCGCCACGCCGGATGGCGGCGAAGAAGTCATCGCCTGCGACGCCGTCGGCATGGGCTGGCACCTGCGGGCGGAAAGCCAGCTCGCCGACCTCGCCGGCTGCGCCTTCGACTTCGACGCGGATAGCCGCCAGTGGCTGCCGCGTGCGGACGAGGACGGCCGCGCCAGTGCCCCTGGCATCTACCTGGCCGGGGACAGCGCCCGCATCCTCGGCGCGGATGGCGCCGAGATCGCCGGGCGGCTGGCGGCCCTGGCCGTGCTGAAAGACCTCGGCCTGCCGGCACCGCCCGGCCAGGACGTGGCGGCCCTGCGGCGTCAGCGCCAGGTGATGGACCGGTTCCGACGCGGCCTCGCCCTCGCCTTTCCCTGGCCCGCCGGCCTCGTCGCCAGCCTGCCGGACGAGACGCTGGTCTGCCGTTGCGAAGCGATCACCGCCGGCGCTCTGCGCCAGAGTGTAACCGAGCTGGACGCGCCGGAGATGAACCGGGCCAAGGCCTTCAGCCGCACCGGCATGGGCCGCTGCCAGGGGCGCTTCTGCGGCATCGCGGGGGCGGAGATCGTCGCCGCCGCACGCGGCGTACCCGTCGAGGCGGCGGGGCGGCTGCGTGGCCAGGCGCCGGTGAAGCCCCTGCCCGTCGCCGCCATGGCGGACGACGCATCCACGCTGGAAGCCACCCGATGAGCGAGAACCGTGCGGATGTGCTGATCCTCGGCGGCGGCCTGATGGGGGCCGCCACCGCCTTCTTCCTGCGCCAACGAGGCCTCTCGGTCATCCTGCTGGAACGCCGGCTGGTGGGGCAGCAGGCCAGCGGCATCAATTTCGGCAATGTGCGGCGGCAGGGCCGCTTCCTACCGCAGCTACCCCTCGCCAACCGCTCCCGTGCCATCTGGGGCCGCCTGCCGGAACTGCTGGGGGAGGACGTCGAGTTCCTGCCCAGCGGTCATCTCCGCGTCGCCTACACCCCGGAAGCCGTGGCGACGATGGAGAGCTACCGCGATGGCGCCCGCCCCTATGGGCTGGACCTGGAATTGCTGAGCGGCAATGCCGTGCGCGACCGCTTCCCCTGGCTGTCGCCCGAGGTGATGGCGGGCTCCTATTCCCCCCATGATGGCCACGCCAACCCGCGCCTCGCCGCCCCCGCCTTCGCCCGCGCCGCCCGCCGCGCCGGCGCGCGCATCGAGGAAGGGGCCGAGGTGCTGCATATCGAGCACGAGGGCGGCGGCTACCGGCTGGACACCGCCGATGGCCGGGTGTGGCGCGCACCCGTGCTGCAGGTCTCCGCCGGGGCCTGGGGCGGGCGCATCGCGGCGCGGCTGGGTGAGCCGGTGCCGATGGTGGTGCGCGGCCCACAGATGGGCGTGACCGAAGCGGTACCCTACGCACTGCTACCGGTGCTGGGCGTCACGACGAAAGAGATCCGCGAGGTGCTGTACCTGCGCCAGGTCAAGCGCGGCAACATCGTCTTCGGCGGCACCGGCCACGGCCCGGCGGAGCTGGACGCGCCGCCCCACCGCGCCAACCCGGACATCACGCTGCACCAGTTCACCCAGCTGCGGCGGATGGTGCCGGCACTCGGCGCCCTGCGCATCATTCGCACCTGGAGCGGCATCGAAGGCTACATGCACGACGAGATCCCGGTGATGGGACCGAGCGCCAAGTGGCCAGGCCTGTTCTACGCCTTCGGCTTCTGCGGCGCCGGATTCCAGATCGGCCCCGGCGTCGGCGACGTGATGGCCGAGCTGATCGCAACCGGCAGCACAACCACCCCCATCGAGCCCTTCCATATCGGCCGTTTCGCATGACAACCACCGCCATGCTGCCGTTCGAGACGGCGCCCTTCGAACACCCCCATGGCGCCTACCGCCTCTCCACCGACCGGCGGCGCCTGGACATGGGGCGGATCTGCGCCTTCCTCATCGACGAGTCCTACTGGGCCCAGGGGCTGGACCGCGCGCTGATCGAGCGCTCCATCGGCGGGTCCCTGCCCTTCGGCGCCTATGCGGCGGATGGCGCGATGGTCGGCTTCGCCCGCGTGGTCACGGATGGCGCCCTGTTCGCCTATCTGCGAGACGTCTTCGTCCTGCCGCCGCATCGTGGCCAGGGGCTGGGCCGCGCGCTCGGCGCCGCCGCGCTGGCCCACCCGGATCTGCGCACCGTGCGGAACTGGATGCTGGCGACGCGCGACGCGCACGGCGTCTATGCCTCGATCGGCTTCGCACCGGTCCGCGACCCCTCGATCTACATGCAGCTGCGGCCCACGCCGCCAGACCAGGAGCCCATGCCTTGAGCGATAACCTGCGGTGCCGGGACGCCCGCACCCACCGTGCCGCCCTGGCGCTGGCCGCCCTGCTGCTGGCCACCCCCGCCGCCGCGCAATCCGTGCTGACCATGGGCATCAGCGCCGCGCCCAGCTCGGTCGACCCGCATTTCAACCAGGGCACCTCGACCCAAACGCTCACCTACAACATCTTCGAAACGCTGACCGACCGCCGGCCGGATTCCAGCCTGGCGCCGGGCCTGGCACTGAGCTGGCGGCCGGCCGGGGACGCGGTGTGGGAATTCAAGCTGCGCCCCGATGTGCGCTTCAGCGACGGCCGGCCCTTCACCGCCGACGACGTGGCCTTCACCATTGGCCGCGTGCCGAATGTGCCGAACGCGACGGCCAGCTTCGCCGGCCAGGTTCGCTCCATCACCCGGGTCGAGGTGGTCGATCCGCTCACCCTGCTGCTGCACACCGACGGCCCCGCCCCCAACCTGCCGGTCGACCTTTCCGTCGTGGCCATCGTCTCCCGCCACGCGGGTGAGGGCGCGACGACCGAGGATTACAATGCGCTTCGCGCCGCTATCGGCACCGGTCCGTTCATCCTGCGCTCCTACACCCCCGGCAACAGTGCGGAGCTGGAGCGGAACGAGAACTGGTGGGGCCCGCGCCCGGATTGGGACCGCGTTTCCTTCCGCTACCTGCCGAATGCCGGCGCCCGTTCCGCCGCCCTGCTCTCCGGCGGCGTCGATCTGATCGACCTGCCTTCCGTCAACGACCTGCCGCGCTTCCGCACCTCCCCCGGCTTCACGGTCACGTCCAGCCAGGGGCTGCGCCTCGTCTACCTGGCCCCCAACCAGTCGGCCGAGGTGGCACCCGGCGTCACGGACAATGACGGCAAGCCGCTGGCCGCCAACCCGATGCGGGACAGGCGCGTGCGGCAGGCGCTCTCCCTCGCCATCAACCGCGCCAGCCTGGCGGAGCGCGTGATGCAGGGCACCGCCGAGCCCGCCGGGCAGTTCCTGCCGCGTGGCCTATACTCGCACGACCCGTCCATCCCCGTGCCGGCGCAGGAGCCGGATGCGGCCAAGCGCCTACTGGCCGCCGCCGGCTACCCGGACGGCTTCCGCATGACGCTCAACGTCGCCTCCAACGCCCGGCCGACCGACCCGGTGGCAGCCCAGGCCGTCGCGCAGATGTGGACGCGCATCGGCGTACAGACCACGGTGGAGCTGATGCCGCTCTCGGCCTACGGGCCACGCTCCGCGCGGATGGAATTCCCCGTCAGCATGTGGGGCTGGGCCAGCCCGGGCCATGCGGGCCACCCGCTGGTCAACGTGGTCGCCAGCTACGACCGCAGCAAGCTGACCGGCAGCTTCAACCGCTCCGGCTACTCCAACCCGACGCTGGATGCGCTCATCGCCCGCGCGATGGCGACGCTGGACGATGGTGCGCGGGAATCACTGATGAACCAGGCCACCTCCGCCGCCATGGAAGACGTTGCCATCATCCCGCTCTACCACCTGACCAACTATTGGGCGACGCGCCGCGGCATCACCTACGAAGCCACGACCTACGACTATACCCGCGCGGTGCTGGCAAGGCGGGACCGGTAGGGGGTTCCATTCGGAAACAGGAAGGCTGGGGAAGGAATTCCCCAGACCCCTTCTTTTTTTCTGCTAGTTTTCTCAGCATTGCTGATGCGACGTTTGTTCCCTGGCGCCGATTTCAGCTCTTGTGGCTTCGCCTGACGCCAATACCGAAGGCAGGTAAAGGTGAGATCAAAGCTGCTGCTCCGGCCAATAACGTTCCCTTGGCGATCCTCTGCCGCGTCAGGCTGAGTATGAATCTATCGCGCGGCTTCTTCGTCCTTGAGCGAAGGCAGTGAGGCGAAGGTCAGAAAGAGGGTCCTGATCAAACCACAGGTTTGATGAATCCACTGTCGGCTGCTTTCAATGTCGCCGCAAAATTCATGCCCTCCATCCCTGCGATGGCCCCAGGCCCGCAGCCGCCCGGGCGGCAAACCAGTCCCCTGTCTCCCGAACAGCCCCACGCCCCCACGCCCACTTCCGAATAACTCGCAAAAGAAGGAGGGGGCTTGGGGGAGTTCCCT
>Ga0308159_1004720_pt1 | contig 12159 bp, 11 predicted proteins | sample PhyCR1_FD_201040 | JGI IMG/M metagenome (GOLD analysis project Ga0308159, IMG submission 201040) | Phyllosphere microbial communities from UC Gill Tract Community Farm, Albany, California, United States - DLSLC.R1 | ecosystem: Host-associated > Plants > Phyllosphere > Unclassified | place: USA...
CACCACACACGCGGACGCGCCGAAGCGGGCGGATCGCGGAACCGGACCTCGAGCGCGGCCCCGTCATCTGCGGCCGGAGCAGGGGCCGCCGCAGCGTCCACCGGCTCCCCCGCCATGACCGGCGGCGCGGCCAGGGCGGAGGCCAGCAGCAGCGACAGGCGAAAAGCGCGGCCCGTCATCAGAGCGAATTGCGCTTGGCGATGCCGCCCAGCACCCGGGCGCTGGGCTTGGGCGTGCGCGCGAAGGTGGTGAAATCGACGCTGCACAGGCCGAAGCGCGGCTTGTAGCCGAAGATCCACTCGAAGTTGTCGAGCAGCGACCAGTGGACGTAGCCGAGCACCGGCACGCCATCGTCCATCGCCTGCTTGAGCCCTTCGAGCGCCGCCGGGATGAAGCGCGCGCGCAGCGTGTCGTCCTCGGTGCCGACGCCGTGTTCGGACACCAGGATCGGCACTTTCGTCGCCGCATGGACATAGCGCACCGCGCCCGCCAGCGAGGGCGCCCACACTTCCGAGCCGGACCAGTTGCGATCGCCGCCATCGGGCGCGGGCAGCCTGCCCTTGTCGTTCCAGACTGCGCGTTCGTAGTTCTGCACGCCGATGAAATCGTCGCCGCGCGCGATCTCCAGCCAGTCGCCGTAAGTCTCGGCGCGGACCTTGTCGCGCAGGGAGTTCCTGCCCGCCGCCTGGTCGTCGATCACCGAGAGCGTGAAGCCGACCGGCAGGTCGGAGCGCACCGCCTTGATCGCGGCGCGCGCGGCCTTGTGGCCGGCCTTGAGCCCCTGTTCGATGGCGTCCAGATCCTCCAGCGCGGCGACGTTGGCGCAGACGAACTTCTCCACGCCCAGCCGCCGGGCGGCGGCGGCAAGGGCATCGCGCTGCATGTCCCATACCGGCGGCGGCAGCATCGGCTTGAGGATCAGCAGCAGGTTGGGCTCGTTCAGCGTCATCGCCATGGCGATGTCGGCGCCGATCGCGCGGGCCACCTTGTCGCAGTAGCGCGCGAACAGCTGCGGCGCCTCGGCATTGGTCCAGCCGCCCTGCGCGCTGAACCAGCGCGGCGCGGTGAAGTGGTTGAACGTCACCAGCGGCGCCAGCCCGCGCGCATGGCAGCCAGCGACGACCGCCTTGTAGTGATCGAGCATGGCCTGCGAGAACAGGCCCTTCTCCGGCTCGATCCGCGACCATTCGACGCCGAAGCGGTAGCTGGTGAGGCCCAGCGACTGCACGATGTCGAGGTCCTTCGCCCATAGCTCCAGGCTGTTGCAGGCATCGCCGGAAGGCTGGGCGAAGACGGTCGGCTTCTGGTTTTCGACGAACCAGAGGTCGGAGGCGGTGTTGTTGCCCTCGACCTGGTGCGGCGCGGTGGCGGCGCCCCACAGGAAGCCCTTGGGGAAAGCGGGCGCAGCGCGGCGCGGCGCGGCAGCGCTGGCCATGGCGGGCGCGGCGGCGAGGGCGGCACCGGCGGCCAGCAGGCTGCGGCGGTCGAGATCGGGAAGGCGGGTCATCGCGGACTCCTCAGGAATGTTCGGCAAGGAAGGCGAGCAGTTCGTCGGACAGGCGCCGGTCGGACGTGCCCAGGTGCATGGCCATGGAATAGTGGTTGTGTCCGCTGGCATAGTGCGCGCGCGGCAGGTGGCCGTGCCGGTCCAGCCGCGCCTGGAGCAGCCCCGCCCACTCCGCCTGGAAGCGCGGCGGATCGAACTGGGCGCCCGCGACCAGCAGCGGCAGCGAAGTCTCCACCACCGCCGCCATCGGCATGCGCTGCGCGTAGGCCTCCTGCGGGCCGTAATAGAGCGTGTCGCGCTCATCGAGCGGGGTCACGCCGTAGAGCCCCGAAAGCAGCGCCGCCGCGCGCACCAGCGCGCGGTGATCGTCGCGCAGGGCGAGGAAGCCGGCGACGTGGACGGCCCCGGCCGAGGTGCCCAGAAGGACGATCCGCGCGGGATCGCCGCCGTGTTCATGCACGTTGGCGCGCAGCCAGTCGACCGCCGCCGCGACGTCCTCGGCCCCGGCGGGCCACTGGTCGGCCGGGGCAAGGCGGTAGTTCATCACCGCCCCCACCATGCCGTTCGCCGCCGCCCAGCGGCCGACGTGGGCATTGGCCCAGCTACCGGCGCCTCCGCTGGTATTGCGGCCGACGTGGGCATTGGCCCAGCTGCCGGCGCCTCCGCTGGTATTGCCGCTGGTATTGCCGCCGATGTTGCCGCCAATGCCACCTTTGTCGCCCAGCAGGAAGCCGCCGCCGTGGACGAACAGCAGCACCGGGCGCGCCCCGCCGGCCTCACCCGCAGCGTCCTCAGGGTCCTGGCGGTAAAGGTCGAGACGGTTGCGCGGGTGGGGGCCATAGACGCAGTCGGTCGCCGCCGGCGGCTGCGCGGCGGCCAGCGGAGCCTGCTCGGGTTCGTAGAGCGCGCGGACGGCGGCGACCACGTCGGGGCCCATCCGGGTCCCCATTTCGGCGATTGCGGGGTTCATGCGGCGTGCTCCGTGATGATGGGGAAGAACAGTTTCTTCACCGCGAACCGCGTGCAGGCAAGGCCCAGCACCGCGCCGTAGGCCACCTTGAAGACGAGCGCGGCATGGCTGTCGACATGGGCGAGCGGACCGAGCAGCGCCAGCGCCGCCAGCACGGCCGCCGTGCCCAGCCCGGCCAGCACGCCGCCCACGACCGCCCGGGCGATCCGGGCGCCCGAAGGCGCGGCCCCCGGCGCTCCGGCCTTGCGCAGCTTGCCGCGCACCACCAGCGCCGGAACCAGCGAGGCCATGAGCGAGACCATCAGCCCCTGCGGCAGGAAATCGAGCGCGAAGCGGTCCGGCGCGGCCATCGCCAGCGGCCGGCGCGCCAGCCCGAACACCAGCGCGAAGAACGCCGCGCTCAGCACCGCATTGATCGCCGCGCTGGTGGCCTGTTCCTGCCGCAGCAGGCGATCGGGGTTCAACCCTTGGTCCATCGATCCGTTTCCCGTTCGCGCCCCGCCGGCCCCGCTCCTCAGAACTTCGCGTCGAGGCTGACGCCGACGTTGCGATACGACTGCGGGCCGTAGATCGCGCCGACATTGGCGTCGTTGCCGTAAGGGAACGAGCTCTGCATCAGCGAAGGCTCGTGCACGTCGAACAGGTTGCGCACGAAGATCGCCACCGAATAGCGTTCGTCCTGCGTGCGCAGGCCCAGGCGCCCGCCGACGACCCAGTGCGGACGGAAGGTGGTGTCCGAATAGGCGTTCTCCTCGTAGCGCACGCGCGATTTCCACACGGTGTCGACGGCGAGGAAGCCGGCGAAGCGGTCGCCGAAGTCCTGCTCGTACTCGCCCGAGAGGGTGAACTTGTAGCGCGGCGAATAGGCCAGCTGGCTGCCGCCGATGTCGGTGCCGTCGGTGCCGATGTAGCTCTTGGGGTAGGTCGCCTTGGCGTAGATAAAGCCGGTGTTGAGCGAGAGGCCGTCGAACACCTTGCCGAAGAAGTTCAGCTCGGCGCCGCGCGTCTTCACGCCGTCGACGTTCTTCTGGACGCAGGAAATGACGAGGTCGGCGGTGGTGCAGCCCTGCGCCTGGAAGTTGTCGATCTTCATGTAGAACAGGCTGGCGTCGGCCACCCAGCCGCCGAACAGCGTGGACTTGAATCCGACTTCGTAGGAGGTCGGGATTTCCGGCTGGACGACATAGGGCGTGCCGCCGGTCGGGACCGCGATCTGGCCGCCCTTGAACCCGCGCGAGACGGTGGCATATGCCATCGCCGCCGAAGTCAGGTCGTACTGCGCGCCCAGCCGCCACGAGAACTTCGCCACGTCCAGCACGGTTTCGGTGTCCGAGGTGGCGGTGTCGAGCGAAAGGCGGTCGGTGGTGTAGCGCACGCCGCCGATCAGGCGGAAGGCGTCGGAGACATGGCCGGTGAGCTGGCCGAAGAAGGCCAGCGATTCGTCGCGGATCGTCAGCGCCGGGGTGGTGCTGGGGATCGTCGCGAACGGCAGGATGACCGTCACCGTCTCGGCATCACGGGTCTGCTTCTGGTTCGAGTAGAACGCGCCCACGGTATATTCGATCGGCGAGCCGGCGGCCGACCCGACACGGAATTCCTGCGTGAACAGGCTGATCTTGCGGTCGACCGCGTCGTTCAGCACCGTCAGCGGCAGGGTATCGGCGCGGAACACGTCGGCCGAGGCGCCGTAGCCGGTTTCGCCCGACTTGCGCAGCGAGGTGATCGAGGTCAGCGTGAATGGATCGGCCTCGTAGTCGACCTGGACCGAACCGCCGTAGTTCTTCGCCTTGCCGACATAGCTGCCGTCGGTGCAGTAGCGCGAATTGCCCTCGCCCACGGTGACGCCGCAGCTGGCGAGTTCGGCGGTGATGTCGGGGTCGGCCTTCACGAACGTGAAGAAGTCGCCGCCGTTCTCGATGCGGGTATGCGTGTAGTCGCCGCTGAGGTTGACGGTGACGCGGTCGGTCGGCTCCCACAGCAGGCGGCCGCGCAGGCCGTAGCGGTCGGTGCCGTTGAGGTCGCCGGTGGCCGCGTTGCGGTTCACGCCCTGGCGCAGGTTCGCCACACCCGAGATGCGCGCCGCCATGTTCGCCGCCAGCGGGACGTTGAGCACGCCCTGCACGACCTGGTTGCCATACTTCGCGCCGGCGGTGCCGGCGTCCGACAGCTCGGTGCGCACACGGCCGGAGAACTCGCCGAAGACCGGCGCGTTGGTGGTGATGTTGATGACGCCGGCCGAGGTGGTCAGGCCGAACAGCGTGCCCTGCGGGCCTTTCAGCACCTCGACGCGCGCGATGTCGAACAGGTCGGAGATGTTGGCGTTGCCCTGGCTCACCTGGTCGACGACGACGCCCACCGAGGCGACCGCGCCGGGCGAGAAGGTCATCGTGCCGATGCCGCGGATCGAACCGCCACCGCCGGTGTTCTGGCCCGGCGCCTGCTGGATTTCGAGGCTGGGCGCGATGCGGGCGAGGTCGTTGACGGTGTTGACCTGCTGGCGCTCCAGCTGCGCGGCGCTGGCGACCGTGATCGAGATCGGCACTTCCGTGACCTTCTCGGCGCGGCGCTGGGCGGTGACGATGATGTCGCTGGCCTGCACCGGCTCGTCGACCGCAGCCGCGCCGGCGTCCTGGGCCATGGCGGGCACGCTGAAGACGCCGAGCGCGATGCCGGAAAGCAAGGTGATCCTGCGAATGGTGTTCATGATGTTCTCTCCCGAAACCGAATTGTTCTTTTTAGGTTAGGCTGATGGCGTGTGGCGGGCCCCGTCAGCCCTCGTCGACGACGGGGTTGGACAGGGTGCCGACGACGCCGATCGATACTTCGACGGTGTCTCCGGCCTTGAGGTAGAGCGGGGGCTTACGCTTGTCGCCGACGCCGCCCGGGGTGCCGCTGGCGATCACGTCGCCCGGCTTCAGCTCGATGAACGTGGAGCAGTAGGCGATGACCGTGGGGATATCCCAGATCATGTCCGAGATCGGCTGGTCCTGCACCAGTTCGCCGTTCACGCGGGTCTGCACGCGCTGGGCGGGCAGATCGGCGACATCGGCGGCGGCGACCATCGCCGGGCCGAAGCCGCCGGTGCCGGGCCAGGTCTTGCCCGGCGTGAACTGGATGTTGTGGCGCTGCCAGTCGCGGATGGAACCGTCGTTGAACGGGGCGTATCCGGCCACGTGGTCCCAGGCGTCCTGCGGCGCGATGCGGCGGCCGCCCTTGCCGATGATGACGGCCAGTTCGCCCTCATAGTCGAAGCGCACGCTTTCGGGCGGGCGGACCAGCGCCTCGCCGTCGGCGATCAGGCTGTCGGCCCAGCGGGTGAAGATCGCCGGGTGTTCCTTCTGCTCGCGCCCGGTCTCGGCCACGTGGGTGGCGTAGTTGAGGCCCACGCACAGGATCTTTTCGGGGTTGGGCACCACCGGCAGCAGCGTCACTTCGGCGCGCGCGAAAGTGCCGGTGACGGGCAGCGCGGCAAGGTCGCCCGCGAGCGCGTCCTTCAGCCAGGCATCCGCGCCGGGCGCGCCGAGGTCGAGGACGTCGTCGCCCTCGATCCGGCCGAAGCTGGAGGTGGCGTCGGGGCGGGTGAAGCTGATGTACTTGTTCATGCGTCGTACTCCGGTATCGCGCCGGTCCCCTGCGACTGCCGCCTTCGCCGCGAAGGCAAGGCAGGCCGCGCCGAGGACCAGGGCGCGGCGGTCAATTTCCAGGCTGGTCATTTTCGAGCGGGGCGGCCTGCCAGTCGCGGCGGAAGCGGAACCGCTCCTCGGCGCGGCGCAGGCCTTCGAAATCCTTGTCCGAGATACCCCACTGGTCGATGCGGTTCGGCGGCCAGGTCCAGTCCTCCGGGCTGCCCGCGACATAGTCCTCGGGCACCTTCTCGACCGCCGTGGAGAACTCGATCACCGGGCCGAACGGCGCGATGTAGTAGGCATAGACGTTGGCGCCGGGGCCGTGGCGGCCCGGTCCCCACGCGGGCGCCAGCGCCCGGTCGCGCAGGCGGCCGATGCCGCGCATGACCGCGTCGAGGTCCTCCATCTCGAAGGCGACGTGGTTGAGCGAACTGATCCCGGCGCGCGCGAAGGCGGTGGAATGGTGGCTGTCGTTGCACCGCACGAAGACCATGCCCTTGGTGCGGTCCGAGACGCGGAAGCCCAGCACGTCCTCCGCCGCATGGCCCGAAGCCTCGGCGTCGGCGGAGTTGAACACCACGTGGGTGAGCTTGACCGGCAGGTCGCGCCCGGCGATCGGCTCGGCCTCGGTCGCATCGACGAGGAAGCGCAGCAGCTCGCCCTCGGGCAGCTCGACCAGCAGGCCGTGCCCGCCGCCCGGATCCTCGCTGATAGTGGGGCGCGAGGGCCAGCCGGCGGCGGTGACGCGGCCGGCGATGCCGTCCAGTTCCCCGGCCGAGCAGACGAAGGTGGTCGAGCGGACGAACTCGTCCTGCGAACGCTCGAAAGCGACGAGGTAGGGGTAGGGGCCCGAGCCGCGCAGGTAGTGGGTCGTGCCCAGGACCTGCGCAGGCGCCATGCCCCACACGTCGGTCATGAACGATGCGGCGGCGGCCGGATCGGGCAGCGCCAGTTCGATGCTGCGCAGTTTCATGCGTTGGTCTCCTCGGTCATGCCGGCCGCGCGGATGCCCGCCAGCGCGCATTGCGCATCGCATTCGCCGGTGTCGCCGCTGACGCCGACCGCGCCGATCGGCGCGCCGTCCGCGCCCCGGATCACCACCCCGCCGGGCGAGAAGGCGATGCGTCCGCCCACCGCCGCGCTCACGCTCTGGAAGAACACCGGGTTGCCCCTGGCGCGCTCGGCGAGGACGGCGGTGTCCGCGTCCATGCCCACCGCGCCTTCGGCCTTGGCCCGGGCGATGTCGAAGCGGTAGAGGCTGGCCCCGTCCTCGCGCGCGAAGGCCACCGGGTGGGCCCCCGCATCGAGGACCACGACGGCGAGCGGCCTGGCGCCGCGGCTGCGGGCTTCGGCCAGGGTGCCGGCGACGATGGCTTGGGCCTGGGCCAGTTCAAGGGTCATGCGGCAAGTTCCCGGTTGCTGAAAAGCTGCGCCGCGCGGGCGGCGAGGAGATCCTCGGCGCTGCCCGAGGCGGTGCCGAAGACGTAGTGATCGGGCCGCACCAGCACGGCATCGACGCCGTGGTCGTCGAGCCATGCGGCGATGGCCTCGTTGTCGGGCAGGCTGGCGGCGACGATCCTGCTGACGCCGGGCGCAGTGCCGGGCACGGTGTCGTCGCGCACGAACAGGCGCCAGCCGTCGCCGGCCACGTCGTCCAGCTTGCGGCCATCGGCCAGGATCGGCTGGACGAAGCGCGCACCGGCGCCGGGATTGCCGGGCTGCACCAGCCCCCGGGCGATCGCCGGGATCAGGTCGTGCGCGGTCTCGCCGGCCCGGGCCCGCGCTTCCTCGCGGATGCGGGCATCACGCGCGGCGGCGCGGCCGGGGTCCAGCTCGCAGATGTAGCGGCCGGCCGCGACCGCCGCGCCGATCACCGCGCGGACGTGGGGATCGCGCTCGTCCTGATACGTGGACAGGATCTGCGGTGCCGCGCCCTGGTTGGCCACCGCGTCCATCTTCCACGCCAGGTTGGCGACATCGCGCAGGCCGTGGCACATGCCCTGCCCGAAGAACGGCGGGGTCTGGTGCGCCGCGTCCCCTGCGAGGAAGACGTTGCCGACCTGCCACTGATGCGCGACGAGGCCGTGGAAACGATAGGTGGCCGCACGCACGATCTCGTGCGGGACCCCGGCCATCCACGCGCCGACGAGTTCGCGCACTTTCTCGGGCGCCATCATCGCCTGGTCGTCCTCGCCGGGCAGCAGCATGAACTCCCAGCGGCGATGGTTGCGGCGGCCGGGCACCACCGTGGCGGGGCGGGCGGGATCGCACATCATGACCGATAGCCGCTGGAGATCGGCGCCCTCGGGGACGCCGGACAGCGGCGGGAACGACACCGGCCCGCCGACTTCGGCATCGACCACCAGCCACGGTTCCTCGAAATCGAGATCGTCGAGCGTGACGTCCAGCGCCTTGCGCACCGAACTGCGCGAACCGTCGCAGGCGATCACCCAGCGCGCGGCGACGCGGCTGGCCTCGCCGCCCTCGACATAGGTCACGGTAACGCCGTCCGCGTCCTGCTCCAGCCCGGTGAAGGTCGCGCCCAGCTTCAGCTCGACATCGCCGAGCCGCGCGAACCCTTCGCGCAGGTGCGCCTCGAGTTCGGGCTGGTAGAAGAAATAGTCGTTGGCCCAGCCGAACGGGCGCGGCTTGCCGACCGTGCCCATGTAGCGGATCACGCCGTGATCGGCGCCGACGTGGAGGTGCCCGTCGGTGGCGATCATGTCGCCCTCGACGCGGTCGATCACCCCGGCCGACTGGAACAGGCGCATCATCTCGTGGTCGAGATGGACCGCGCGGGGCAGGGGATAGTGTTCCGGTTCCCGTTCGAGGACGAGGACCTTGAGGCCCTTGCGGCCCAGGAGATTCGCAGCCAGCGCGCCCACGGGGCCGCAGCCTACGACGACGACGTCGTATGACATGGATTTCAGCCTTGGTGGTTCGGTTCAGTTCGTGGCTTCGGTTTCGGCTGGAGCCTTGTGGAGCGCGCCGCCCTTCATGATCATCCGCAGGCGCCCGGGATCCTGCAGGATCGCCACGTCCTGCGTCGGATCGCCGTCGACCAGCAGCAGGTCGGCCAGATAGCCTTCCTTCACCAGCCCGACATCGAGGCCCATCAGTTCGCCGCCGTGCATCGTCGCGGCGCGCAGTGCCTCCGCCGGGGTGAAACCGAAGTACGTGACGAAATGCTCGAGATCGCGGGCGTTGCGGCCGTGCGGGTTGAACGGGAAGCCGTAGTCGCCGCCGATCAGGACGCGCACGCCGCGCTCCTTGAGCTGCGGGATCAGCTTCGCTTCCAGTTCCATGCGCACGGCGGCGCTGGCCTTCATGTGGGTCATGTCGACATGCGGCGGCGGATTGGCCTCCAGCGCGGCGACCGACACGCCGGGGCCGGGAGCATAGAAGAACGCGTCCTTCTGTGCCGCCATGCGCTCCACCGCCGCCGCGTCGGCGAAGGAACAGTGGTAGAGCACGCGCGCGCCGGCATCGAGCGCGAGCCCGATCGCCTCGGGCGAATAAGTGTGCGCGGCGATCCACAGGCCCGCCTCGCGCGTCGCTGCGCCGGCGGCCATCATCTCGTCGCGGGTGTAGAGCACGTCCATGGCGCTGCCGGGCTTGAGCGCGTCCTCGCCCGAGACGATCAACTTGATCGACTTGACGCCCTCGTCCGCGCAGTAAGCCACGAAGGCGCGCATCGCGTCCGGCCCGCGCCCGTTGAACACGTCGCCGGTATCCACGCCCTCGTCGCCCTCGGGACTGCGTTCGAGGGTCGAGGCGATCATGCGCGGCCCCGGCGTCTCGCCCGCATCGATGGCGGCGGCGAGCGGCGGTTCGATCAGGTCTCCCAGCGCGCCGGCGGAATAGATGCTGGTGAAGCCATGGTCGAGCAGCACCCGCGCATTGCGCCAGGCGGCAACCTTGAGTTCGTCGTGCGGGAGGATGAACTGGTGGTAGACCTTCTCGACCGAGGAGGCCCACGTGAGGTGCGTGTGCGCATCGACCATGCCGGGCATGAGCGTCATGCCGTGACCGTCGATCACCGCATCGACAGCTTCACCATCGAAAATATCGGGGCCGAGCGCCACGCGGGCGATCCGGTCGCCCTCGACGATGACCGCGCCGGCCTGCGGCGGCGATCCGGTACCATCGAATATGGAAACCTGGCGGATCATGGTCCGCATAGCACTCTCCCGTATTATCGCTTGCTTGAGCGCAGTTCTGCTCTTGCCCCCATCATAAGTAAAATAATGATTTTTTCCTCTACCATAGGTTCAGGCTATAGTTTCGGCGGGAGCGCCTCCAGCATCGCATCGGCCAGGGGCGACAGCGCGGCGTCCGCCAGGCGCAAAACTCCGACGCTGCGTTCGAACGCCGCCTCGCCGATCGAAATCGCCCGGATGGAACCGTCGGAAACCCCGTCCAGCGCCACGGTGCGCGGCAATACCGTGACCCGGTCGCTCTCCCGCACGATGGCGCGGGTGGTCAGCAGCGAATCGCAGCGGATCGCCGTGCGCGGAACCGGCACGCCCGCCGCGATGAACAGCGCGTCGACCTGCCGGCGGAACGCGCCGCGCGCCTCGGGCAGCACCCAGGGATAGCTTTCGACGTCGCGCAGCGAGACATGGGCGGGCAGGTCGGCATGGTGCGGCCCGACGATCAGGACAAAAGGATCGCTGGCGCAGGTCCTGTCGACGATGTCGGCCGGCACGCTTTCGATCTGCGTAGTGACGAAGGCCAGTTCGATCTCGCCCATGCGCAACATGTCGAGCAATTGCTCGTCGGGTCGCTCCACCACGCTGAGGGCAAAGTCGCCCACCGCCGCTTCCAGCCGCATGATGACGGAGGGCAGCAGCGTCAGCAGCGCGCCCGGGGTGCCGCCGATGCGCAAGGGGCCGGCGATGCGGTGGCTGGCATGCTCCACCTCGCTGGCGGCATCGGCGAGGAGCGTGGCCATCGCTTCCGCCCGGCGCCGCAGCGCCTCGCCCTCGCGGGTGAGAGCGATGCCCGAGCGCCCCCGGTCGAACAGGCGCACGCCCAGCTTGCGCTCCAGCAGGGCGATCGTGTTCGAAACCGAGGGCTGCGACAGGTTCAGCGCCCGCGCGGCGGCACTGATCGAGCCGGTCTGGCAGACCGCCCGAAAGGTCATCAGCGCGCGCGGGTCGATGCCCGAAGGACGCAGGCTGTCGGGCGCTGGCGAGGGCTCTTTCATCATCCCCGTACCGTCAGCGGGGCGCCGGGACCTGTCAATGCCGGGCGGGATTCTGCCGGCTTTTCGGCGAGAGTGCACCGCATGGTACCTCGCCATAACAAGGTATCATGCGCCGCACTGTACTTTTCTTAGCAAGGTATCTTGCATCGCACAGTAGCTGGTTATATACGATGGGTCATCGAGGAGATGATTCGATGTCCGAAATCGAAATCCAGTTGAAGAAAGGGGTGCTCGGCCTTTGCGTGCTCGCCCTGCTGTCACGCGGTGACAGCTACGCCTACGAGATCGCGAGCCGCATGGCCGACGCGGTCGATATGGGCGAAGGGACGATCTACCCGCTGATGCGCCGCATGCAGTCCGAAGGCCTTGTCGCGACCTATCTCGAGGAATCGCCCTCGGGTCCTTCGCGCAAGTATTACCGCATCACCGACACCGGCCGCTCGCGCCTGGCCGACCAGGTCACGGAGTGGCGCGGATTCACCGCCGCCGTCGATGGCCTGATCCAGGCCGCCGACACGTCCGGCCATACCCAGGCGCCCGTGCAGGAAGGGGAGACCAGCCATGAAGCGTAACGAGTTCATCAGGCGTTTGAAGGCGGGCCTCAAGGGCATGCCGCAGGACGTCGTCGCCGAAATCGTCGCCGACTACGAGGAACACTTCGAAGCCGGCCTCGCCGAAGGTCGCAGCGAGGAGGAAGTGGCCGACGCCCTCGGCAATCCGGGCCGCCTCGCGCGCGAACTGCGCTTCGAGGCGGGCATGCGCAACTGGAAGAGCGAAGGCACGCCGTCCTCCGCCTGGAGCGCGATCCTGGCCTTCATGGGCCTTGCCACCATCGACATCCTGATCC
>Ga0308159_1004721_pt1 | contig 12157 bp, 9 predicted proteins | sample PhyCR1_FD_201040 | JGI IMG/M metagenome (GOLD analysis project Ga0308159, IMG submission 201040) | Phyllosphere microbial communities from UC Gill Tract Community Farm, Albany, California, United States - DLSLC.R1 | ecosystem: Host-associated > Plants > Phyllosphere > Unclassified | place: USA...
TGATGCGCCGCAACCCTGAGCGCGGCGCCGGTTTGCCGCCGTTGGTGCTGGACGGCCAGCAATTGGAGCTGTTGAGTGTCAACCTGGCCGACCAGGAACTGACGGCCGATGATTATCAACTGACCGATAGTCACTTGACGGTGCATCCGCAGAGCGAGACTTTTACCCTTGATACCACGGTAAAAATCCACCCGGAAACCAACACGGCCCTCGAAGGCCTGTACAAGTCCGGCAGCATGTTCTGCACGCAATGTGAGGCCGAGGGCTTCCGCAAGATCACCTATTACCTCGACCGCCCGGACGTGATGAGCACCTTCACCACCACGGTGATCGCCGAGCAACACCGCTACCCGATCCTGCTGTCCAACGGCAACCCGATCGCCAGCGGCCCCGGCGAAGACGGCCGTCACTGGGCAACCTGGGAAGACCCGTTCAAGAAGCCGGCGTACCTGTTTGCCCTGGTAGCCGGTGACCTGTGGTGTGTCGAAGATACCTTCACCACCCTGACGGACCGCACCGTGGCGTTGCGCATCTACGTCGAACCGGAAAACATCGACAAGTGCCAGCACGCCATGACCAGCCTGAAGAAGTCCATGCGCTGGGATGAAGAAACCTACGGCCGCGAGTACGACCTCGACATCTTCATGATCGTCGCGGTGAATGATTTCAACATGGGCGCCATGGAAAACAAGGGCCTTAACATCTTCAACTCCAGCGCCGTGCTGGCCCGCGCCGAAACCGCTACGGATGCTGCGCACCAGCGGGTCGAGGCGATTGTTGCCCACGAATATTTCCACAACTGGTCGGGCAACCGCGTGACCTGCCGCGACTGGTTCCAGCTGTCGCTCAAGGAAGGGTTCACAGTGTTCCGGGATTCGGGCTTCTCTGCCGACATGAACTCGGCCACGGTCAAGCGCATCCAGGACGTGGCGTACCTGCGTACCCACCAGTTCGCCGAAGACGCCGGCCCCATGGCCCACGCCGTGCGCCCGGACAGCTTTATCGAGATTTCCAACTTCTACACCCTGACCGTGTATGAAAAGGGTTCGGAAGTGGTCGGCATGATCCACACCTTGCTCGGTGCCGAAGGCTTTCGCAAAGGCAGCGACCTGTACTTCGAGCGCCATGACGGCCAGGCCGTGACCTGCGATGACTTCATCAAGGCCATGGAAGACGCCAACGGCGCCGACCTGACCCAATTCAAGCGCTGGTACAGCCAGGCCGGTACACCGCGCCTGGCGGTGAGCGAGTCCTACGATGCCGCGGCCAAGACCTACAGCCTGACCTTCCGCCAGAGCTGCCCGGAAACCCCGGACAAGGTGGAAAAATTGCCGTTCGTGATCCCGGTGGAAATGGGCTTGCTGGACGGGAAGGGCGCCGGTATCGCCTTGCGCCTGGCCGGTGAAGCGGCTGCTGGCGCCACGTCGCGCGTGATCTCGGTGACCGAGGCCGAGCAGACCTTCACCTTCGTGGATATCCCGGAGCAGCCTTTGCCTTCGCTGCTGCGCGGTTTCTCGGCGCCGGTGAAGCTGAGCTTCCCCTACAGCCGCGATCAATTAATGTTCCTGATGCAGCATGACAGCGACGGCTTCAATCGTTGGGATGCCGGCCAGCAATTGTCGGTGCAGGTGTTGCAGGAACTGATCGCTCAGCACCAGCAGGGCCAGGCGTTGCACATGGATCAACGCTTGATCACCGCGCTGCGCAGTGTGTTGAGCGACGAAAGCCTGGACCAGGCGATGGTTGCCGAAATGCTGTCGTTGCCAGGTGAGGCCTACCTGACCGAAATCAGTGATGTGGCGGATGTCGAGGCTATCCATGCTGCCCGCGAGTTTGCGCGCAAGCAGCTGGCGGATAACTTGCACGAAGCACTGTGGCTGCGTTACCAGGCCAATCGCGAACTGTCCAAGCAAACGCCTTACGTGGCGGCCGCCGAGCACTTTGCCCGGCGCGCGTTGCAGAACATCGCGCTGTCGTACCTGATGCTCAGCGGCAAGCCGGAAGTACTGGCGGCGACGATCGAACAGTTCGACACCAGCGACAACATGACTGAGCGCCTCACCGCGCTGGCGGTGCTGGTGAACTCGCCATTCGAAGCGGAGAAGGCCCAGGCATTGGCGGTGTTCGCCGAGAACTTCAAAGACAACCCGTTGGTCATGGACCAGTGGTTCAGCGTGCAGGCCGGCAGCGTATTGCCGGGCGGACTGGAGCGGGTCAAGGCGTTGATGGAGCACCCGGCGTTCACCCTCAAGAACCCGAACAAGGTGCGTGCATTGATCGGCGCATTTGCCGGGCAGAACCTGATCAACTTCCATGCCGCGGATGGCTCGGGCTATCGCTTCCTGGCGGACCTGGTGATCCAGTTGAATGGCTTCAACCCGCAGATTGCTTCGCGCCAACTGGCGCCGCTGACCCGCTGGCGTAAATACGACAGCGCGCGCCAAGCGCTGATGAAAGCGGAGCTGGAGCGCATTCTGGCGTCTGGCGAGCTGTCGAGCGATGTGTTCGAGGTGGTCAGCAAGAGCCTGGCTTAAGCTGTATCGTTGAATGCAAAAAACGGCCTGTTCACCAGGCCGTTTTTTTTCGCCTCAGATAACCGGCGGGCGAGGGGCGTGCGGTCCGTTATCGATGGGAAAACGCTCCGCGATGATCCCATGCGGCACGCCCAGCGGTATGGCACTGGCGGTGTCGAGGCGGGTGACTTGCTCGGCCGACAGTTGCACCTCCAGGGCACCGAGGGTGCTGTCCAGCTGCGCACGGGTGCGTGAGCCCAGGATCGGGATCAGTGCCGTGGTGGAGCGGCGCGCTTTTTCCCGCAGCCAGGCGATGGCGACGTGGGTGGGTGTGGCGCCGACTTCACCGGCCACGGCCAGCAGTGTATCGAGCACTGCGGTTTCGCGGGCGCTGTGTTCGGCGTGCACCAGGATCCCGAGTTTGTTGGCACGGTTATCGTCCTGGGTGTTGCGGTATTTGCCGGTCAGGAAGCCACCGCCCAGAGGCGACCACAACGTGGCGGCAAGGCCCAGCGCTTCGGCCATCGGCAGCAGCTCGCGGTCGGCGGTGCGCTCGACCAGGCTGTATTCCACCTGGATACCGATGATGGGCGCAAAGCTGCGCACTTCAGCCAGCAGGTCGGCACGGGCAATGCGCCAGGCGGGGAAGTTGGAGAGGCCGGCGTAGTGGATCTTGCCGGCGCGCACCAGGTCGTCGAGGCCGCGCAGGATCTCTTCCATGGGCGTGACGTTGTCGCTCATGTGTGCCCAGAGCAGGTCGATGCGATCAGTGTTCAAGCGCTTGAGGCTTTCTTCCACCGAGCGGACCAGGTTCTTGCGGTTGTTGCCGAGCCTGATCGTACCTTCATCGAACGGTTGGGTGCGCAGGGTGTACTTGGTGGCCACCACCAGGTTGTCGCGCTCGGAGGCGATGAATTCACCCAGCAGCTTTTCGGCCTGGCCGAACTGGTAGCCGTTGGCGGTATCGAGGAAATTCCCGCCGGCCTCCAGATAACCGTCGAAGATCTGCTTGGCTTCATCGCGCTCGGCGCCATGGCCCCAGCCCGTACCGAAGTTGCCGGTGCCCAAGGCCAATTCGGATACCAGCAAACCGCTGCGGCGGCCAAAGACTTTATTGCGCATACAAGGACTCCTGAGGCAGTGGGTTTCTTAAATGTTTAGCAACATGTATTTAATATGATGCTGGTAATGTATTTGGTCAAGCGGCTTTTTTGCTGCTGACGTTTTCTGACAGGGGCCTCTGCTAAGCTGCGGCACGTTTCCTCTTTCGGCAGGCATTCCCGTGTCGCGTACCACCCGTCTACTGACTTTGCTCCAGACCCTGCGGGGCAAGAAACGTCCGGTGACCGCCGCCGTGCTGGCGGCGCAGTTGGAGGTGTCCGAGCGCACGCTGTACCGCGATATCGCCGAACTGACTGCTTTGGGCGCACCTATTTTTGGCGAGGCAGGCGTAGGGTATGTGCTGCGCAGTGGCCTGTTCCTGCCGCCATTGATGCTGAACGCCGAGGAAACCGAAGCGATCGTGCTCGGCTTGCGTTATGTGGACCAGCGCGGTGATGACGTGCTCAGCCGCGCCGCCGCCAATGCCCTGGCCAAGATCGCCGACGTGCTCGACCCGGCCGCCCAGGAAGCCTTGCGCAACCCGACGGTATTGCCCGGACCGCCAGGGTTTGGCTACCCGGAAAACCGCGTCCCGCTCAAAGTGTTTCGCGAGGCCATTGGTAACCAGGCCAAGTTGCATATCGATTACGCAGACGCCAGCCAGACCCAGAGCCAGCGCTTGATCTGGCCACTGGCCCTGGGGTTTCTGAATGAGGTGCGGGTGATCGTGGCTTGGTGTGAGTTGCGTGGTGCCTATCGCACCTTCCGCACCGACCGCGTGGCGAGTGCCGAAGCGTCCGGTGGACGTTACCCAGGCCGCCGCAGTGACTGGCTGAGGGCCTGGCGCAAGCTGCTGGAGGCGAATGAATCCGGACCCTTTACTCCTGACAAGAACTGACACACCTGTGGCTTAGCATGGCGCTACAAATCACCAAGAAAGGAGCTGTGCCATGTCTATCCCCGAGTTGGCGCCGGCCATCGTGGCCTATATCACGGCCGCCAATACCCGTGACACCTCGGCTATCGCCCAGTGCTTTGCCGAAGATGCCAATGTGTTCGATGAGGGCCAGCACCAGATCGGTGCAGCGGCCATTGCGCGCTGGATGGAAGACACTGGGCGTCGCTACCAGCCGCGGGTCGAAGTGCTCAAGGTGCAACACCGTACCGGCAAGGTGCTGGTCAGCAACATCGTGTCCGGCAATTTCCCGGGCAGTCCCTTGGAGCTGCGCTACACCTTTCGCTTGAACGAGCAGGGTAAGATTTCACGCCTGGATATTTCCCTGTAGTTCATACTGACGGGCATGACTTTCGACTCGCCCCTCGCTGCTTACCAACACGCTATCGCTCAACAGGGTTTCGTTGCCGACGACGCCCAGCGCCGTGCGGTGGACGCCCTGCAAGCCTGCCATGAAGCCCTGCACCAGGGCCATGCGCTAATCACCGGCGTGTACCTGTGGGGGCCGGTGGGGCGTGGCAAGACCTGGCTGATGGATCAGTTCTACCAGAGCCTGCGGGTGCCTGCGCGACGCCAGCATTTTCATCACTTCATGGGGTGGGTGCATCAGCGCCTGTTCCAACTGACCGGCATCCACGACCCTTTGCAGGCCCTGGCCCGGGAACTCAGCCAGGAAGTGCGCGTTCTGTGCTTCGATGAGCTGTTCGTCAGTGACATCGGTGACGCGATCATCCTTGGGCGTTTGTTCCAAGTGATGTTCGAGGAAGGCGTGGTGATGGTCTGCACCTCCAACCAACCGCCTGACCAGTTGTACGCCGAGGGCTTCAACCGCGAGCGTTTTTTGCCGGGGATCGCGGCGATAAAGCAGCATATGCGCGTGGTTGCGGTGGATGGGGGTGAGGACCACCGGCTGCATCCGGGTGTGGGTATCCAGCGCTACTGGGTCAACCAGCCGGAGGCGCTGTCCGAGGTGTTCAAGCAATTGGCCGAAGGCCAGCCAACCAGCAGTGGGCCGATTGCCGTGGGGCATCGTTCCATTGTCGCCGTGCGGTCCAGTGCCACCGTGCTCTGGTGCCGTTACGCCGAGCTGTGCGAGCAACCGCTGGCGGCGATGGATTTCATGCTGCTGTGTGATCGCTTCAAGGCGATTTTGCTCGCAGAAGTACCCTGCCTCAGTGCGCAAAAACGCCCAGGCCGAATCGCCCGCGGCACTGAGGACGGCGCGCAGCGGGTAGTGGCCGGTGACCGAGAGTTGCCGGCATTGTCGGTACACGATGACAGCGTGCGTCGTTTTATTGCCCTGGTCGACGAGTGCTACGACCGGAAGGTGCCGTTATTCATCGAGGCCCAAGTGCCGCTGGAACAACTTTATACCGAAGGCTATCTGGAATTTCCCTTCCGCAGGACCCTCAGCCGCCTGAAAGAAATGCAGTTGCAGCGTTTCGGCTAAGGCCTGTGCGAAAAAAATCCAGAATCGTCTGGTTGTGCTTTTTCGACGGCTCAGCCTTCGCGTTTTCATGCGTATTTTTGTAGTTAATCTCCTTCATCTGGCGCCTGCTCCACGCTTACAATCGTGCCCCTCTCAGGGAACCGATTCCCTTTTAGTCGTGATCGAGGATGGAAATGGACACCCCGGATATCCTGGTGCTGCAAGCCAGCTACACCAACCCCGTGCATGCCGAAGCAATTGGCCGCGTACTCAACCATTACGCGGAAGACCCGATGGGGGGCGGTCACAGCCTGTCTGCCGATCTTCTGGAGCAACTGCCGGGCGAACTCGCCAAGCGCGCCCACGCGTTCAGTGTGCTGGCGTTCGTGGGAGGTGAGCCGGCAGGTCTGGTGAATTGCTTTGAAGGCTTCTCCACCTTTGCCTGCCGCCCGCTGGTCAATATCCATGACGTAGCGGTGATGGGGCCGTTCCGTGGTTTGGGGCTGAGCCAGAAAATGCTGCAGAAGGTCGAGGAAATCGCCCGTCAGCGCGGCTGCTGCAAGATCACCCTGGAGGTGCTGGAAGGCAATGCCGTGGCTCAAGCGGCGTATCGCAAGTTTGGTTTTGATGATTCGATGTTTGACCCCGTCCATGGGCGCATGTTGTTCTGGAGCAAACCGCTTTAACAACTAACAGGCAAAAAAAAGGCGCCGTTAGTTAAACGGCGCCAAGTACACCTTAGCCATAGGAGCAGTAGGGTAAGGGGGGGTGCGGTTAAATCAGGTGTGCCGCTGAATCAAGTGTTCGGTTGTTGCTCGGCGGTGGAGAGGCCAGTGGCTTCTTTCTTTGCGTTCTTGCCATCGGCCTGGGCAGTTTGCTCAGCGGTGCCGTGAGTCTTCTGCTGCATGAACGTGAAGTTGTTGTAGAACTCCTTCGAGCGTTCGGAACCGCCTTCGGCAAAGGCGGCGGCTGAGGTCAGGGTCATCAGGCTGGCAAGCATCAGGGTCGAGAGTTTCATGGCAGTATTCCCATTAAGAGTGATCGGTATCCGCTCTGTCCTTGATCAGATTCATGGGGCGAGTTTGGCGTGAGTTTATTAAGTAGGAATTAACGCGAATAACCCCAGAAGTTAACAATTTCGTTAACTTCTGGTTAAAGCTACTTACAGCTTCCAGTCCAATGCCAACGTGATTGAGCGCGGGTCGCCCCAATACACGCCATTATAGAAACCGACACGTTCGTAATATTTTTTATCAAATAGGTTGTTGACGTTAATTGATGTCGAAACACGTTCATCGAACTGGTAGCGCGACATCAGGTTGACCACGGTGTAGGCCTGTTGGGTGATCTTGGTCGGTGTTGTGATGAGATCGCCGTCCTGATTCCTTGCTCCCGTCGGGCGCCCGGCAAAGGCGTAGAAGTCGCTCTGCCAATTGACAGCACCCCCCACTGTCAAGCCACGCCATTCACCGGGCAGGCGATAGGCTGTCGACATTTTCAGCAGGTTCATCGGTTGATCGGTGTTGTTGCGTTGCTGATCGCCGTTGAGCGAGTGGGTGTAGGTGTAACCGGCGGTGAGGTTCCAGTCGCGCATGACTTCGCCGGACACCTCGACTTCAAAACCCTGCACCTTGTTGCCCTTGCCTCCGGACTTGTAGAACTGCTCGCGGGTGATCGGGTCTGGTGGGGCCGCATTGTCGAGTTCGGCCACGTTATCCTGGGTGCTCCAGAAGTAAGCGGTGGCCAGGTTCAACCGCTCGTTCAGCAGGCTGCCCTTGAGGCCGATTTCGTAGTTGCTGCCCACCACCGGTTCCAGGTATTTCTTGCTGGCATCACGTTCGTCCTGCGGATTGAAGATATCGGTGTAGCTGGCATATACCGTGTATTGCGGCGTCAGGTCGTAGAGCAGCCCTGCGTAGGGCGTCCACATGTCGTTGTGGGTCTGGCGGGTCTTGGGTTCGGGGATGCGCTGGTTATTGGCGTCGTAGTCAACAGGGGTGCTTTCGATTTCCCAACTGCCGTACCGGCTGCCCAGTACCGCGTGCAGCCTGTCGGTCAGGCTCAGTCGAGTGGCCAGGTACCCGGCCTTCTGTTGTTTGCTGGAGTGTGGGCCCTTGAGTCCGGTAGTACGGTCGGGAAACTTGACGATACCGCCCATGTGTTGCCAATCAGGGATCGTTTCGTAGCCATCGGGTGTGCTGTAGCGCTGATAGGGCGAGGAGTCCCGCTGCTCCGACTCGCCATACCCAACCATCAATTCATGCTCGCGGCCCAGCAGTGTGTAGGCACCGGCGAGGTTGAAGTCCACGGCATCCATTTTCGAGGTGCCGACCATCTGGTTGGTCCAGGCGGTCATGCCGCTGCCATCCGGATTCGGGAATCCCGCGCCGCCGTAGTACACCTTGCCGTCGGTATCGCTTTGTCGGTGGGTGTAGGCGGCCTTCAGGCGCCAGTCCTCGGACAGTTTGTGGTCGAGGGAGGCAAAGGTGGTCTTGTCCTTCAGCGGCCAGGAACTCCAGTCGGTGGCCATGTTGGCGGAGCGTGACAAGCGGGCCTTGCTGCCATCGCTGTTCCAATAGGGCAGTGTGCCCCATGAAGTGCCCTGGACATGCTTGTTCTGATAATCGAAGCCGACGGCTATCACGGTATCGTCTGTCAGATCAGCCTCGAGAATGCCGTAGCCGACTTCCCTTTGCAGAGCATAGTTATCACGAAAGGATTGGCTGTCGCGGTACGCCATCACGGTACGCCCGCGCAGGCGGCCATCAAACGCCAGCGGGCCGCCCACATCCAGGTAGCTGTAGTAGTTGTCATGGCTGGCGCCGCTGACGCCGGCCTTGGCTTGCCACTGTGAAGTCGGGCGCTTGCGGATCATGTTGACCGTGGCCGACGGATCGCCTGCTCCCGTGGTCAGCCCGGTCGCACCGCGTACCACTTCGATACGGTCGTAGATGATGGTGTCGGAGTCCGACTTCATACGCCCAAATGTATTGAGCATGCCGTCCACCTGGAAATTGTTGATGGAGTAGCCGCGCGATGAATAGCCAGCGCGGTCCGAATCCAGGTGCTGGACCGTCACTCCAGTGGTTTGGCGCAGGGCGTCGGTCAACGTATTGAGATTGAAATCATCCATCTGCTGGCGAGTGATCACCGAGATCGATTGCGGGGTTTCCTTGACCGACAGGTTCAGGCGGGTGGCGGTGCTCATTGAGCCGGTGGTGTAGGCCCCAGTGTGTTCGGTGGTGGCACCCAGGCCTTCGGCGGTGATGCTGGTGGCGCCGAGTTCGAGGGCATTGTTGTCGGGGTCGGTTTCGGCCAGCAGGTCCGGGCTTACTGCCACAGTGAGCAGGCCGAGGGTGAGGGTCATGGAACGGGTTAAGGGCGCGAACATCGGAAGACTCCTTGTCGTCTTTGAAGCCTTCTCGGTGAGAAAAGGCCTTGGCTCAAAGACGAAAGGAGGCGGGGAACTTTAGGATTAAACGAGAATGATTGTTATCTTTCTGTTACAAGGGCTCTTGGAGCACCACCTCGTTCGTGGTCTTTTTCGGCTTGATCAGGCTGAAGTCAATCAAGCCTTTCTGCTGGCGCTCGTAAGGGTTGCCGATCATCAAGGGGCGCGGCTTGAAGCTGTCGCTGACCAGGCTCTTGCTGCGGTCCCATTCATCGAAACTCAGCCCGGCCAGGTCGGCCCAGGTGTGAATCAATTGCGAGCTGCTGTAAGGGCGATGCAGGTCGCCGGCAAAACTCCAGTCGTGGGTTTCGCGCCATTTGGGTGAGGCATAGGCCATGAACGGGATGGTGTACATCGGCGCCGTCGGCTTGCCCTCGTTACGCCCCAGGGTGCTATGGCCTGCAGAGTCGAAGACATCTTCGCCATGGTCCGAGAGGTACAGCAGGAAGCCGTTGGGGTCGGTCTTGGCGTAGTCCTTGATCAGGCTCGACACCACGAAGTCGTTGTACAGCACGGCATTGTCATAGCTGTTGTAGGTCGGCAACTGTGCATCGCTGACGCCAGCCGGCACGCCCTGGCGATCGGTAAACTTGTCGAAGGTCGGCGGGTAGCGGTACTGGTAGCTCATGTGAGTACCCAGCAGGTGCACCACGATGAACTTGCGTTCGGCAGGGTCGGCCAGGGCCTTGGCGAACGGTGCCAGCACATCGCCGTCATACTGGCGGGCATTCTGGTTGCGATTGTTGTTCAGGTACACCTGTTCGTCGGCCTGTTCGGAAAAGGTCGTGAGCATGGTGTTGCGCTTGGTCATGGTCTGCTGGTTGGTGATCCAGTAGGTCTTGTAGCCAGCCTGTTTCATCACACTGACAATCGACGGGGTCTTGAGGTACAGGTCCGGGTTTTCTTCGTCGGCGAAGGTCAGCACCTGTTGCAGCGCTTCGATGGTATAGGGGCGCGGGGTGATGACGTTATTGAACACCGCCAATTGGTCGCGCAGCTTGTCCAGTTCTGGTGTGGTGTTACGCGGGTAACCGTAGAGGCCCATGCGCTGGCGGTTGGTGGACTCGCCGATCACCAGCACCAGCGTGGACGGCTGGCCAGCCATGCTGTCCTTGAGGTTCTTCAAGGGCGGGATCTGGCTGGCGCTGGTAAGCATGCCTTGCATGTTATCCAGTTGCTCGGTGTAGCGACGGTAAGCCACGATCATCTGCCATGGCACGGCCGGCTCGATGCGGGTTTCAAAACGATCGATAGCCTGTTCCATGTTATCGCTGGTAGCGATCTGCTTGACCAGCGGATAACCCACCACCGCCAGCACGATGGCTGCTGCTGCCAGCATCGACTGGCCGCGAGGCAGGTAGACCGGGCGCAGGCGGGTCCACAGGAACACGGCGAAGGCGGTATGGGCGATGAACGCCAGCACGATCCACCAGGCGAAATATTGGGTGGCGTATTCGCCGGCTTCAGAGATGTTCGACTCGAACATGATGAAGATGACGCTTTGGGAAAATTCCTGCTGGTAAATGAAGAAATAGCCCAGGCTGGCCATGGAGCATGCCCACAGCACTACGCCGATCAAGGCGGCGAGCAGTCGCGTGCGGTGCGGGAACAACAGCATGGGCGCGAGCCACAGCGCGCTCATGAAGAAGGCTTGGCGGAAGCCGCTGAAACCCGAGGTGCCGGTCAGTTGGATCAGCAGCTGGGTAATGCCCGAGAAGTACCAGAAAAACAAGAACAGCCAACCAAGGCCGGCCCAGTCAAAGCCTTTCGCAGACGTGGTGCTGCGTTTGAACATCGCCATCCAGCGCTCCAACCCGATAATGTTTCAGTTGACGCGCAGGGGCGCGCGCAACAGAGGCCACCCATGCATGGGGTGGCCCTTGGGGGCGGGAGTATCGGGACGGGTATGTGAAAACTTTGTGAGATTTTTGTAGCGGTTATCTTACAAAGTGATGGCCGGGCTTAGCAGAGCGCAGGCTGGGCACCAGAGGGCTGGTCCAACTGGGCTTGGATGATGTGCGAACGCAGGCGCATGACTTCCTGCTGCAACTGTTCGCGTTCGTCTTTCAACTGGCGCAGCTCATCACGTCGAATGGTGACGTAGAGGGTCTGTGGCGGACGGTTCATCTGTGCTGTGCTCATTGCTTACCTCGCAAATAGCCGGTGTATCGCGGTGTGCCAGAACGCTTGAGTCGAGGTTCTCGGCAGCAGTCGGAGGTAATTCTGAATTCTTTTTGCGGACAAGGGAACTTTTTTATTTTTGATGGTCCTGTGACTTTTTGCGCCGTGATGGTGAAACGATGGCAACTTTTTTCCATGAAACTACAGGTATCCGCGCTGGACTAACCCTCATTAGCCTCATTGCGCTATAAACTATGTCACACATTTTTTAGTAGTTAGGAGCATCAGCACATGCAACTGGGGATTATCGGACTAGGCCGCATGGGCGGGAATATTGCACGGCGCCTGATGCTCAATGGGCATACCACCGTTGTTTACGACCGTAACGAAGCATTTGTAAAAGGCCTTAGCGAAGAGGGCGCCACCGGCGTTGCCGACCTCAAGGCCCTGGTTGCCGGGCTGCAAAAACCGCGCACCGTGTGGGTGATGTTGCCGGCGGGCGCGCCCACCGAAGACACTATCAACGAATTGAGCACGCTGCTCGAAGACGGTGATGCAATCATCGACGGCGGCAACACCAACTACAA